>Ga0307437_1000882_pt1 | contig 21613 bp, 26 predicted proteins | sample SalMarWE160390MG_FD_202146 | JGI IMG/M metagenome (GOLD analysis project Ga0307437, IMG submission 202146) | Salt marsh sediment microbial communities from the Plum Island Ecosystem LTER, Massachusetts, United States - WE1603-90 | ecosystem: Environmental > Aquatic > Marine > Intertidal zone >...
TTCTGATACGTGGGCCGACCCGACGCATCAAACTCCTCCCGACGCCTGGCAGGGAATGAATCATTCGCAACTTGTTACCGCGGTTTACGAATATACGCGTGATACTATCGAGCACCTGCGGACGAATAATGCTATGCCGGATATGGTTCAGATTGGCAATGAGATTACCTGTGGTATGCTCTGGACGGACGGAGAAATCTGCGATAACGGCAACTGGTCGAATCTTGCCGACCTTATCAACGCCGGCATAAATGGTGTAGATGCCGGCAGAGGGGCCGAACCTATGCCGGAAATAATGATTCATATTGACCGAGGCGGTGACCAGGGAGGTACCGAATGGTTCTTCGACAACCTCCTTGCACGAGGTGTGCAATTCGACGTCATCGGGCAATCTTTCTATCCACAATGGCATGGAACTCTTGATGACCTGACCACAAACCTGAACTTTATGGCGCAAAATTATTCTCAGGATATCGTCATCGTGGAGACAGCCGAGTATTACACGGGTTCTTCAGGAGCATCACCTGAAAATCAAAAGGCCTTTCTGGAAGAATTAATCCGGCTGGTTCAGGCCACGCCCAATGGAAAGGGAAGAGGCGTGTGCTACTGGGAGCCGGCGTGGGTCTGGAGTTCGCCGGTCGGCTACAAGGCATTATTCGAGCCGGCTCCGACCTGGGATAATGTCGATATGCTAATGGCGCTGGAGGCCTTCGATAATCAGGTATATGGAGATACTACCGGAGAAGGCATAGTTAATTTTGAGGACTTACCCGGCTTTTGTGAATCCTGGCTGGTGGATGATTGTGTCGCAGCCGCTGAGCTGGATTTGAACGGTGACTGTTTAATCAATTTCTATGAGTTGTCCGTGCTGGCCCAAAATTGGCTTGAGGAAATTGAGTGATTTGTTTATTTCGTCAGGATGCGTGAGAGATGCTTTTATTTTAGGCCTTTATAGGATGGTCTGACGTTGTTGGTGATTCGTCGGCAATTCGAAGAATCCCATCTCAGCAGTTCGTTTAAGCAGGTCAACTAGGTTGTTGGCGCCGAGCTTGCGCATAATGTGGCTTCGGTGTGCTTCAATAGTCCTTACAGAACGGTGTCGCAAATGGGCTATTTCTTTGTTGCTCTTGCCGTCCAGGATTAAACGCAAGACCCTCATTTCTGTTTTGGTAAGTGTCTTATTAAGAAGTGGATTAGCTGGAATGGTTCGTTTTAGTATGGACTCAACGGTCGATAGAAATCCTTCTCTGTCCAGGGGTTTTTCGATAAAGTCCGATGCGCCTAACTTCAGGGCTCTTACAGCCATCTGTATATCGCCGTAGCCGGTTATAACCAGAACCAGCAGTAATGGATTAAAACGTTTTGCCTCAGCTAAAAGCTCAATGCCATCCATTTCAGGCATTTTCACATCAGTAATAAGTAGATCGCAGGTTTGGTAGCGCAGATGTTCGAGGCAATCGGCAGCTTTTGAGAAACAGCTGACTTTATAACCGGCCCGTTCAAGAGTCCTGCCAACCATTTTGAGCACCTCTGGCTCGTCATCGACAAAAAATACATATTGTCCAATATTGCTTTCCATTGCCATTTATTTAAAACCTCTCACTTGAGTTGATTGGCAAGGTGACTAAAAAAGTCGAACCTTCACCAATTTTACTCTCAACACAAATCTTACCGCCGGCCCGCGAAACAATACGCTGCACGATGCAAAGGCCCAGCCCGGTTCCTTCACCCTGGGGCCTGGTGCTAAAAAACGGTTCAAAAATTCTATCTATATTTTCCGGTGCGATGCCGCCACAATTGTCGGAAAATCGCAATTCAACATAATTGTCCCTGAATTTGCCGTTGATAATCAGCTTATGATTATTTTTGCCGTCGGCCGACTGTATTGCATTATCTACCAGTGTGAAAAATAGCTGCTCCATATCTTTCTCGTTTGCATAAATAGGCGGAAGTTTGCCTATTTCTTTAACCTCTAAGGTTACTTTTGCACGCCGTGCACGTTCATTCAATAAATTCTTGATTCTTTCAGCAATTACTTTCAAGTCGGTTTTGCTGATTGCCTTGTCGGGGGATTCTCTTGCAAAATTGCGAAATCGGTTCACAATTGAAGTCGCATGAGAAACCTCAGACAGACCCTTTTTGAGGTCTTGCATCATAGAATCCGGGCATGACTTTTTTTTCAGCTCTGCCAGTGAATTCTCAATAGCCAGACTAATGACTGTCAGAGGTTGAGTCAATTCATGAGCCACAGTGGCACTTAATGTCCCGAGAGAAGCAAGCTGTTCGGCACGTGTCATTTTTTCACGGTACATATCGAGTTCCTCTTCTGTTTGTTTTTGCCTGGTGATATCCCGGAAAATGCCTAAAATTCCAATAACGTTTTCCTGCTCATCTCTGACAGGCGTTTTGATTGTATGGACAATCACTTCCTGCCCATATTTAATGTATGTTTCCTCGATATCTTTTGTCTGCCCTGATTCTATAATTTTTTTATCGTCTGCTCTGTATTTTTCAGCTAATTCCCTGGGGTAAAAGTCGTAATCTGTCTTTCCGGCGATTTCCTCGGCCTTAATCTTCAAATCTGCAGCGTAATTCTCGTTGCAGGATATATATACAGAGTTTTTGTCTTTGAGGAATATCTTTTGGGGAAGATTTTCAAGGAGCGTTCTATACTTAACCTCACTTTGCCGCAGGGCCTCCTCTGCCAGTTTGCGCCCGGTGACGTCTCTAAAGATACCCAACAGATACCTATTGCCCTCCAATGTCATAGGAATTGCATTGATGTCGGCGTAAAAGACGCTGTCGTCTTTCTTTTTTACTGGTGAATCTTTAGTGAGTGTAAACTCGCCTTGTGTTTGCCTCTCAAACTGGTCTATTATATGCGGCAGGTATTCCTTAGGATGGATATCAGCTACTCCTATGTTTTTTATCTCTTCCTCACTATAACCCAGCATTTCACAAAACTTTTTGTTACAGGTGTGGAATCTCCTGCTTTCCACATTAGCTAAGACAATCCCATCGGCTGCATTATCAAAAATATATCTAAATCTTTGCTCAGATTCCTTTGCCATTTCCTCTGTCTTTTTGCGTTCGGTGATATTCCTCGCAATTGCCAGAATTCCATTGGGTTTGCCTTTATCATTTTTCAATAAAGTGACAGACATGTATGTGGGGAAGGTTGTGCCGTCTTTTCTGATATGGCTTATCTCGCCGAGCCAAAATCCTTTTGTTTTAACTTTAGCTATATCTTTTTTGTATTCCTCTATCTGTTCTTCATTATGCAGGTCAGCGACCTTCATCCCAATCATTTCTTCGCGGGAATAACCGTGCATTTCTGCATAAGCGCGATTAACATATATTAGTTTGGGCTCCGAATCACCTATTGCTATGCCGTCTGTCGATTGCTCTACAGCCAAACCAAGTCTTTTGATTTCTTCTTCTGCTTTTTTGCGATCAGTGATGTTTCTAAAGATGCTCACGATGCGTTCCGCTTTGCCATCTTTTTTGATAAATCTTGTAAACACTTCCACATCGATGCTGCTGCCATCTTTATGATTAATCGTTAGTTCAATAGGAGTTGAGGGCTTGCCGCTTTTGACAGTATCTCTGAAGAGCTTGACTATCTTTGGTGTGTCTTTAAGACGAACGATGCCAAGTTTACTAAAGTGCTTTCCTATTACTTCAGATGGTTTGTAACCCAAGAGGTCTTGAACCCTCTCATTTACATCGAGTATCTTGCCATATTTATCTACATAGGCAACCATGTCTGTTATGTTTTCAAAAATTGTTTGAAGCTTATCTGTAGTTTCTTTGATTTCTTTTTCTGCTTTTTTGCGCTCAGTTATATCTCTGGTGATTATGCTCGCAGCAACTACTTGTCCATCGTGTTTAACAGGTCCAATGCGGCTCCAGTACCAGGAAGATGTTCCATCAGGCCCGGCCCCTATAAGCTCGTAATCACTGCCCACGCCGGTTTGAAAGACCTGCTCAATGAGCTTTTTTGCTGTCTCGTGATATTCGGGTGATATATAATCATAGAGTTTTTTTCCAATTACCTGTTCCGGGGTCATACCTGACACGGTGTGATTGATGAATTGAATTGTACCGTCACGATCCGAAACCGTAATTATATCGGGTACATTTTCTATAAGTGAACGCCACTTTTCCTCCGGCTTCATAAAAGTCTCCCTCGTTGCTTTGATATAAGAAAGAAACTCTGCAATATGCTTAATTTGTGAAATAAATCGGTTTTGCCGATTTGGATATTATACATAGTTTTATGCTTTCACCCAGCTGGTATGTCCTTTACTCCTCACTCCGTCCGCATTTAATGCGGCGCTATAACTTGTAAGTTCAGGTGATTTGGTCGTTCGCAGTAAATCTTTCATTTTATCCATTGCTTTTTGCCTATTTTTTATGGATTCTTTTTTTCTTTATTACTGCCGAATTTTGGAATTGTCAAGAAAAAATACTAAGAAAGTCAGCTTTTAGCGATGAGAGAAAAGATGTTATAAGTTCATAGGCAGTATTTGCGGATTTTTTATGTTTTGTGCTTTGGATGGGTAGGGTGCGAAAAGTAGTAGTTAAAGAGATGTTCTGAAGCAATTATTTTAATGCGTAGCAGGTAATTGTTAGCTTTGATTCATTTTGCTTATCATTTATATATGGTTTTGGATTCAAGGGGGAGGGCAAGGAATACGTTCTATGCGGCGGTGCCAAAAAGTGTATCGAGTGGCAAATTTTTGCCCGTTGATTATTTTCTCCTTGAGAACCGTGAGAAAGCTGCGGAAAACGGTTCTTTGTTGCTGTGAGTTTTTTTTCAATACGCCCGACAGGATTCGAACCTGCGACCTCCGGTTTAGGAAACCGATGCTCTATCCTACTGAGCTACGGGCGCATCATTTTTAAGTCATTGACATTAAACAACTTCTCGCACCTGCTGTCAAATATTTGGTTAAGCAAAAAGGCAAAAATCACCAAATGGTGTCAATTTAGTGTTAGTCGTTTCGAATTTTTGCCAATATGCTATTCAATACCTTATTTGCACTTCAGACCTTACAGCCAAGTAGTATTTCCTCGTTGTTTCAATACTTGAATGACCAGCAAGCTGCTGAACTACCTATATCGGAAGTTTCTTAGCCCAATTGATAATAGCTGTACGTCGAAGGTCTTGCAACACGCATTTGGCGACACCTACATTTCGTCTAATGATGCTGAAATCCCTATCAAGGTTATTTATAAACTGCGACTTTGGATCCCACCGTTCAATTCTCTGCGGGTCTTGTCTTGCCCGGTGTATATGTTAAAATCATGTTGTTTTTCGATATGCTTGGAATACTGCTGCGCATTATTTTCTTAGAGGCACTGATATTCAAAGCCCTACAGCCGACAACGAAAGCATTGCCCGCAATACCTTGCGTATAACAGGCGTGGACATGGCTGATGGCACTACCATTTTAGATATAAAACCCTATATTCCAGAATTGAATACAATAAATGACATTAGAATCGGCTGATTGACCGATAAGATTGAAGGAATGAACAAAAGTAAACCAGGTGATAGTTAACTTGCACAGTTAAATTTTCGAGATGTTTTATGACATGTAAATGGTATAGCTTGTGCCCATTAAGAAAGTTCGAAAAAGAAGGGAAGTTAGATAACTTCTGGGCACAAAATTATTGTAAATCTGACAATAATTGGAAAAACTGTAAGAGATACCAATTAGAGGAGAAAGGAATTGCTCACCCTGATAACATGCTGCCTGATGGAAGAATGGATGAGAATTTATAAGCTTTTTGCCACAACCTTAGTTGTTCTTATGAATGGATAAGCTATAGGCAGCACGGTGAGCAATGGATGTGCTTCAATCTGAGCTGTTAGAATAGAATTTATACTCATTCTATTTTGAACAACAGGCCCGATAAGATTTGTCAGAGCGCCAACACTACAATTTCTTTTCTGAATTCCTTAGCCTTAATAAATAGAAAAACCAACCGCTGCTTATATTATGGGCCAGAATTATTCTATAGCGATATAGTAGAGCTGATTATTTTGCGGCTTTGCTTCAATTTTACCTTCAGAGGATAATTCCTCAACGTATTTGATTGCTTCATTTCGGTGAAGGCCAAGACCTGCGGCAATATCTTCTATAGAGCAAGGCCTGCGTTTCAAAAGCGTCAGGACATCTTCACGTTGGGCGACAAAATCCTGTTGTTTATGAACGTCTTTGTAGTCAGCAATAACTTCCGCTTTTTCATATAGTTTGGCGGTTATTGTTTCTAATTGCTTTTTTGGCACTGGCTCGGCAAAACTCTCGGCTGGTGGGCGAGTAACGGTGTTTACCTGAACTCTGTCGGGCTGTATAGCAGCTATACATGTTTTTAATCTGTTAATTTCTGCTTCTGTTGTTGTTACTCCTGCCAGTAGGAATACTTCCAACCAGTATTGGCCGCTATAATCTTTGCGAAAATCCACAAGACCTTGAAGCATTTTGCTGAATGTAATATCCGGGTGAGGCCTGTTGACATATTGAAATATCTGGATGCTTCCGGCATCGAGTGAGGGAACAACCACATCTGCAGATTTCAAAGCGTTTCTTACTTCTGGCAGCCACAACAGCGAACCATTGGTAAGCACCGCTACAGGGATATCAGTAATTTCTTTAATCCCCAAAATAAGCTCATCGAGCCTGGAAAATAGGGTCGGTTCGCCGGAACCGGAAAGGGTAATGTAATCAGGTTTTAAGTGTAGATGGTCTTTGATTTGCTCGATAACATCCTGCAAAGGCACCCATTCTTTTCTTTCTAGGGTTTTGTTTGTGGTTCTGCCCAGTTGACAGTATATACAGTCATAACTGCAGGTTTTAAATGGCACAAGATCAACCCCTAATGAACGCCCAAGCCGTCTTGAAGGAACAGGTCCAAAGATATATTTGGTTTTATTTGTAGGGTCATTTTTGCCAATCATGACTTTCACACCTTTCTATGCGTTATTGCCGTGATTCTTCAACGCTTTGACCTGTTTTTCCAAATTATTCATTTCTTATAACAAAAGTTCTATCCAAAGGATTATATCTGCTTGATTTTCCTCGAGTACCAATAATCCCGTAGATTTGTATCTCTGCCTGAGAGGTGTTTTGTATATCAAGCCAGGTTTTCACTCTTACATAACAATTATAATAGCCGGGTAATTCTTCTTGGGTAAACCTTCGAATCTCCTCACTGCTAATGCCAGAATATCTTGATTTTTTGTTTCGGCACTTGAATGTCCTTTCGTTGAATCCTTCGACAGTTTGGACCGCCAAGTTTAGTCCTTTGCCTTCGCTATATCCCACAGATTTTTTTCTTGCTAACCGGCCAATAAGATCTGCCATGCTGCTTTTCCTGCTTTCAAATTTCGATAATGCTACCTGCTTTTATTTCCCTAAATTGAGCAGGGTACCTTTGTTTTATTTCCTGCTTGTGTTGTGTGCAATGACACGGAGCAATTAGTTCAATTTCTTGAAGCCTTTCCAATTTCGAAAATCCGTGGAAGCCTCCCACAACTCCATAGATTGCTCCGAGTTGTCCTGCTTTTTCAATTATTTTTTCCAGGCCCGGATGGGCACAGCCGGTTATAACCAAGTTCCCTTTCTCGGTATTTACTACCAGAGACTGCTCCTTGATAAGTCCTCCAAGTGCACCGGTGGAATAAACTCCCGGTGATATCTCGGTTGGCTTTGAGAAGGATTTTGGATGAAAAACTTTAGCATTGTTGTTCAATTTTAAAAATTCTTTTAACCCGCCGGTGTGATCCCAGTGATTGTGTGAGATGACAACTTTATCTATAGTTTCAGGCACAATATTTAGTTGTTTCATATTGTAAATCAGCTTTTTACCACTATTGCCCGTATCAAATAAAAGTCTTTCTTTGCCTTCTATCAGGCAGGAGAAACCCCATCCCGATTTTAAGTCGGCACTTGCTTCGTTGTCATATACAATTGTTATTTTCATTCTAAATCTTCTCTGATATTTCAATTTCTTTCATATTTCTTCATTTACTGACACTTGCTAAAATTTAGAACACAGCCCTGGTTAAGACCGTCATCATGGCTTATAAGGCCGCTATATTTCCGTTTAAAAACAAAATTTGAACCTCCGATTTCTTGTTTAATGCCACTTAGACTTAAACTTCTGAATTCCTGTATGGGGTCATCTTCCAGAGTGTGCTTGGGATAAACGGAAAGTAAACCGTCTTGTTTCATAACACGATGAGCTTCCTGGTAGAGCTTTTTCCTATCGCTTTTGGCAAGATAATGAAGGACATCATAGAATAAAACTACATCGATTGATTCCCTTTTGAAATCCAGTGTTGCTTGGCCCGAGGTTTTTATTATCTTTACGTTTTTTAAATTATTGGCTGCGGCTTTTTGCTGCAGTTCGTTTAGTGCTCGTTGTTCTTTGTCCACCGCATAAACTATGCCTTTGCTTCCTACAATTTGTGCTGCGGGAACTGTATAATGTCCTACCCGACAGCCGAAATCCAATACAGTATTACCCTTTTTCACTCCAACCTGTTTTAGGAACTCAACTCCTTTTTCGGTTTCCCAGTTTCCCATTTTCCCAAGTCACACTTTCTTTCTCCAAAAATAGCAGTACCGATTCTAACCATGTTGGAACCTTCCTCTATAGCAACTTTGTATGAGTTGGTCATTCCCATCGAAAGATATTTCATACTTACATTCGGTAAAGCCAGGCCTTTTATCCTGTCAAATATCTTTTTTGTTCTTCTAAAATATGGCCTGACGTCTTCGGGATTGCCAAAGCGGGGCCCCATAGTCATCAAACCTTCGATTCGTAAATACCCAAACTGGGATATGTCTCTAATTAAATTCTCCATGTAGTCTTCAAAAGGCTCGTGTTCATCGGGCCTTATACCTACCTTGGAATCTTCGCTACCGATATTAATCTCTATGAAAACTGGCATTACCTGCTCTTTGGCTTTTATACCCCTTTTATTAATGGCCTCTGCTTTTTCCGGGGAGTCAACAGTTTGAATAACATCGAAAATTCTTAGTGCCTTATTTATTTTGTTTGTCTGTAAATGACCTATCATGTGCCATCTGACTTTAGCTGCTTTCTTCCGCAGGGCACTGTGCATTTGCCCGGCTTCCTGAACGTAATTTTCACCAATATCTGTGGCCCCTGCGTTTATGGCTTCTTCTACCTCGTCTGCTGATCGGACCTTAGCGGCCAAGACAATAGTTACATTCTCCGGGATTTCTTCCCTGAGTTTTGTATAATTTTCTGTAATGCTCATATTCAGTGTCACGCCATCAGTACTTGCTATAGTTGTTAATTGTTATTTGGGATTCGCATGGCTTCTTATCGCAGGGCGTATCACGGCCACAGCAAGGTCTTTCTCGACCACAGGTTGGGGAAGTACTGCTGCTGTAATCTGTCGCATAGAAGCCCTAATTTTTGAAAATTATGCTCCCTCCGCCGCTGATTAAACGCTGAACTCTGCTGTCGCACTTCGGGCATTTCTCATCAGATTTGTAGCCACAATCCTCGCAGTTATATTCGTGCGTCGGCATAGTCGCCTCCTCTTTTTTCTGGACCCTTTTTTGCAACATCAATCCCGGTTTTTGGCTCAGGTTTGATTTCTAATTTGTCCAGTGCCTGTTCCAAATCTTCTATAATTATCTCTTTTTTCTCAATTCCGGCGGAGAGACGAACAGTGTTAGGACTAACCCCGAAAACAGTCCTACGTTCCGGCGGCATATAAAGAAGCGTTGTAAGGTGTGGTATACAAACCAGTGATTCAGTTGCCCCTAAACTGACAGCATGATATGTAACTTTAAGCTCGCTTATGAACTTTTTAGCATCTTCCTGGTTTCTGCCAACATCAAATGCCAGAACTCCTCCAAAACCATTTTGCATTTGTTTTGAGGCAATTGAGTAACCTGGATCAGTTTTCAATCCAGGATATCGCACTTGCGATACTTTGGGGTGGCCAGCTAAATATTCTGCTATAGTCATTGCATTAGCTGACATCTTTTCGGCTCGCAGCTCGAATGTCTTAAGCCCTCTTTCCAGCAGAGAACCCGAATAAGCATCCAGAGTAGTCCCTATAGCCTGACGGGTAAACCATAATTTATCATAATGGCTTTTTGAACCAGCTATAGCACCTGCCATAAGATCGTTGTGACCGCCTAATCCCTTTGTGGCGCTATGTACTACAATATCAGCACCAAGCGAGAGCGGTTTTTGATGGTAGGGAGTAGCAAAAGTATTATCTACTACTAAAAGAGCATTTACCTTATCAGCCTCCTTGCGCAAGGCAGCTATATCCAAAACTTTGCATAAAGGATTACTTGGACTTTCACAAAATATCATTTTGGTATTAACTTTGATATGCTCTGCGATTTTATGGCCTTCACGAGCATCAAGCCATGTTATATCGATACCCAACCGTTCGAGAATAAGCGAAACCTTATAATGAGCGCCATAAATATCATAAAACAGAATTAGATGGTCGCCAGCACTTAGATAGGTTAAATAAACCATTGTGCAGGCGGCCATGCCGGAGGTGCAAATAATGCAATCTTCAGCTTCCTCAAGGGCTGCTATTTTTTTCTCCACTGCTCGGACAGTTGGATTGTCATCTCTGTGATAGGTATAGCCGTCTATTTCACCATCTGTAATCTGTCTTAAGACTTCAAATGAACTGTAGTGATAATTAACAGCATTTACGATTGGGGTAACCATTGGCTTGTTACCATATGGTGTTAGTGGATCACTCATAACTATTCTCCATAAACTGTCAATCCAGTAATAACATTGCAATTGCGACAGTTGTAGTCCAGAGATGCTTCTGACCCCTGGCCGTCTGCGTAATATTAGAGGTTCTGATAATCAGGCCGCTGGCTTTATAGACCTGTTCTTTTTCAGACCAGGCCTGATTTGGGTCAACTTCAAGGCCAAGTGTCGTTCCAAGCATATCTGCTGCCAAATCTTCAGACATGTCGGCAGCTTCTTGCTGATTCATCCCATGACCATGAACCTCGCTGATATATCCCCAGTTATTTCTATCTTTGGGAACGGCAATACCTATTGAGGATGCTATTAGACGGCCATGTTCATCTGTATCTGATCTTGCCATTACACAATAAGTTATTTGACCAGGAACGAGCGATTTCAATCCATTTTCACGGGCGATAATTTTACACTTCGGTGGAAGTATTGATGAGACTTGAACCAGGTTCTGCTGAGCTACGCCAGCTTGTCTTAATGCTTCTTCGAAGGATTTCAATTGATATCTATGTCTGCCTACCCCTTTTGTCAAAAAAACTCTTACCGGAACCAAATTGTCCATGCTAATCTCCAAAGACTCTTTATATATTCGCTTCAACTATTAATAACACATATACGTAATGCAACTTTGTGCGGAAGACCAATAACCAGTTGCTCTTTTTCGATGCCGCCGTATTCTCTGGAATCAGGACAACCAAAAGAAATACTAATTTTCTGGTCAATATAGCTTTTGACCGCAACGTTTCCGCAGACAGACATTATGCCTGAAATTTTTGTATCGAGATTACACCCGGTTATCTTCTGCCAAGACCTAATCAGTTTCATCGCTGATTCCGAGCTGGCATAACTTATATAGACATCGCCATCGATATCCCTGCCGAGAGAGATCCCAGAGAATTTTTCATTCAGAACAGGCACACTTCTTATCAATCCACGGGCTACATCCTGATTGATACCTGTTTTTTCAGAAAGTCTTTGAGCCAGCTTCACATCATTGTTTTTAAGCCAACCAAAGCATCTTCTGGCACCATCACAGCATACGTTAAGAGGGGATAAGGATATATGCTTGTTTTGAGCCCTATATACGGCTTCACAGAACCTGATGTGAGCGATGTTATTTGCAGATATTTGTTTCTCAAACTTAACCGCTATCCAGTCGGAAGTGCTGATATGCGACAAGTTTTTGCATATCTGATCCAGATCTTTATCTGACATACTCTACATTAATCTCCGTTAGAAACCGATTTGTCCGCCGGCACCCAAACACAGGCATTTGTCACCAAAAGCTTTTTCCATAGCATCCATCGCTTTTTTACCAGTGCAATGCAAAGGGAAAATTTTTTGAATTTCGTATTTTTTGAAGGCCTCTATCGTATTGGCAATTCGAATCCGACTTGCATTTAATAGGTGCATACCGCCGATAACAGTATATATTTTATTACAGCTCGTTAATTTACTGATATAGTCGAGTATATTTACAACACCTGCATGAGCACAGCCAAGAACAACAACCAATCCCTTTGATGATTCGATAAATAATGTCTGGTCGTCTAAGAGTTCATCGGGCTTCTGGCAATCTTCATCAACAAAAAAGGTTCCCCCGACATCTTCGTAATCGTTCAAGCGCGGTACTTGCCCAGTTACTGACATTCCAGGAAATATTTGGGCAGGTGTTACTGTCCAGATCATATGCTGGTCTTGAATAGCCTCCTTTGCAGAAGCAGACATACCAATCGATTTTATTTCTGATGCTTTCTGGCTAAGTTTCATTTCAGTTGCTGCAGGATGTAAATAAATCATTACCTTAGAAGCAATATTAAGAACAGAAGGCAAACCACCCGTATGGTCATAATGGCCATGGCTCAGTATGATTGCATCTGTCCGTGAAATATCAATTCCTAAAGTTCGTGCATTGTGTAAAATCAAGTCACTCTGGCCGGTATCAAAGAGTATCTTTTTATTGCCGTATTCAATCCAGAAGGATAGGCCGTGTTTAGCTTTTAATCCAGCTTTAAGTGCCGTGTTTTCAGTCAGAATTGTTATTCGAATATCTTCTTTCATAACTTTATGTATCCTGCCTATCCGCCAGGTCAGGCTTGCTCACAAACTTACCGATAGCAGAAGATTTAATCTGTTCATCCTGAGCTATCTCAGCATCCAGTATATATAACGTATTCGAACTGTTTTTGATGCATGCCTTGACTATTGCTTTTTTCCAGTATGATTCTGAATTTTAGTGATCACAGATATTATCTCCTGTCTCAAGTGTGTCTTCCAGATAAGCTGACACAAGCTCTTCAGGTGAGCCGTTCGATGCACCAATAATTACTTTAATGTCATCCTGCTCAAAAAGCTGCTGTGCTCGCTGTCCCATGCCGCCGGCAATAATAACGCTGATGTTGTTTTGATGTAGCCATTTCGGCAATGCTCCGGGAGCATGGGATGGAGGTATGGCCTCTTTTCTGTTTATAACCTTACTTATTTTGTCATCAATATCAAAGATTGCAAACTGGTCGCAATGACCAAAGTGAAGGCTTAATTTACCCTGTGCTAATGGAACTGCTATGCGCATTTTCTTATCTCCTTTTTCTAAAGATTGTGTCTCATTTGATTACTAATCATTGTTGTTAAGTTCAAGAATCGGATTCAGCACTTGCTCAAAATCCTTTGCCGTTTGATTTTGGTTGTAGTGATATACAAACGGTCTGCCGGAATCGCAGGCTTCTACAATTTGCGGGTCTATGGGAATCCGGCTCAAGAAGCGTACGTGCATCTCGTTAGCCATAATTTCACCACCGCCGGATTTGAACAAATCAGTTCTCTGGCCGCACTTAGGACAGACAAATCCACTCATATTCTCCACTACACCAAGAACAGGTAGATTAAGATTGTGGCAAAAGGTGATGCATCTGCGAACGTCTGACAGTGCTACTTCCTGAGGGGTGGTAACTATAATTGCGCCATCGGCATTTTCCAAAAGCTGGACAATCGAAAGCGGCTCATCTCCAGTACCGGGAGGCGAATCGACAATCAAAAAGTCTAAATTGCCCCAATCTACATCTTTTAAGAATTGCTTTATCATCTGATATTTCATCGGGCCTCTCCATATCACAGCGTCGTTACCTCCTCGCAACAGAAACCCTATGGACATAACTTTTAGGTTTTCCAACATTTCAAGGGGCAAGATCACATCTCCTGTCGCATGGATTTCCTTTCCTTCAAGGTTTAGAATCTTCGGGATGCTTGGACCGTGTATATCAATGTCAAGCAGTCCCACTTTCTTGCCGGCAAGTGCGAGTGAAACCGCAAGATTTGCCGCCACCGTGCTTTTGCCAACGCCTCCTTTGCCACTGAGCACAAGTATCTGGTGCTTTATCTGTTTTACTTTTTTGCGAATTTGCTCCTGTTCAGCTTGAATTTTTTTTTGCTTATTTTCATCAATCTGAAAAGTGCTATTATTTTTCACCATAGTATATCTCCGTTCCTTTAAAAAATCTATTTTTCTTGATTAACTTCGGGGCATGCATTGGAAATCTTTGCGGTCAGTACTATCTCATATCTTTGAGCAAGTTTCTCAAAGGCCTTTTGCAGCTTTTCGAAAACCACCTGGCTTTCTCCTGCAATGAGGCTACTCATTGCTCCAGTTTTAATTTTTAGCTTGTCGTTCTCCATGACTTGGACAAACTGTCGGATCGGTTTGGTTAAATCGTTTTGGCGCAGTGGATATAAACTTACTTCTGCTTGGATTTTCATAATCTTACTCCTGCTGCAATAAAAGCACCATATGGCATATGAAGCAACCGGCCAACTGTGTCAGTTAATGGTGATAATGATAAAAGATGTTTTTGTCTGGGAATAAACCCGGCGGTGACCATACGAGTTTCGCCGTGCCGTACTAAAAGTTGTTTTAGCTCTCTTGGAGAAAACAATCGAGCTTTTGCATATGGCGATTCAGGTCTTTGTTTTCTATTGCGGTTTAGTCGAGCCAGCTCATTCAATACGCCTATCAACAGCCTCCCTCCTGGCTTACGAGTGCAACGTACTATCTCTTGCACCACTACCTCAGCGTCGCGAACGAATTCCAAGGTTGTAATAGCTGCAGTCACATCGAAAATACCATCCTCAAATGGCAAACAGTGCCCATCACCTACTCTAAATAAGGCATTTGGAATGTTTTTATTTTGGGCTACGTTTATCATACGTTCAGAAGTGTCAACGCCTGTAACTTCAAAACCATATTTACTGAAAAACTGGCTCCAATGGCCGGTACCGCAGCCAACTTCCAATAATTTTTTGCCTTTGGCACTTGTTGGAAGATAGCGGCTGATTGCTTTCTTTTCCAGGCGGTCGTACATTCGGCCCTTGGCGTTTTCATACCACCAGTCATAGTTATTAGCCAATGCATCAAAATCAAACCGTGACGGTTTCTCTGTCATCATTGGCAAATTGGTATTATCCGAGGGCATAAGTTACATTTCTCCATAGGGCTTTTACATCTTCCGATACTGCGCCGCCGGTATATTCCAGCACTGTAGATTTGAGAATTTGCGCTTTGGTAAAAGCCTCGTCATAACGAATTTTTCCCACCATTTTTATATCTCTACTGCGGGCATCTTTCTCTATTCGTTCTGCCATGTCGGGATTCACATCAAATTTGTTTATGGTAACCAGGGTGGGGATTTTAAAACCGGCGGCTAAGTCTGCGACCCGGCCTAAATCATGCTTGCCGGAAAGCGTTGGCTCAGTAACTATCAAAACCAAATCAGCTCCTGTAATCGATGCAATTACCGGGCAGCCAATGCCCGGCGAGCCATCAACGATAATTAAATCCTTCTTTTGCTCTGTAGCGATTCTCTTTGCTTCCTTACGAATCAGGGTTACTAATTTTCCACTGTTTTCCCCTGCGATTCCTAATTTGGCATGAACCATTGTCCCGAATCGTGTATCCGATATAAACCATTGTCCGTTTATAGACTCCTCGAACTTAATTGCATCCACCGGACAAAACTCTACGCACACCTTGCAGCCTTCGCATGAAATCGGATCAATAGTAAACGTCTTGTCAACCATATCATTTGCCTGGCCATTAAAATGTATTGCGTTGAATCTACAAAGGTCCTGGCACCTGCCACAGCCAATACATTTCTCGGTTACTATAGCTGCCCGTTTGCCTCCTGAAAAATCGTTGGTTTGCTTAATCTTAGGCTCTAAGACCAGGTGCAAGTCCGCTGCATCGACGTCACAATCAGCGAAAACTGCATTTTTCGCAAGTGCTGCGAACGATGCTACAATGCTCGTTTTACCTGTTCCACCCTTGCCGCTTATTACAACTAACTCTTTCAAAATGAAATTCCTTATCAATCAATAACAGTTTTATTTTAAGACAATTCCTCGCCTATTGCTTTTGTTCTTTTCTTCTATAATTTCATCGATGTTTTTATGCACCATTTGAATCGCATCCTCGATAGTCTTCTTTCTAACAACCGCACATACAAATTTATTTCTTAACCTTGTTATATTTGGACCAAACATTTGTCCAACAAGTATATCAACATTTCCTAACGCTGAAGCTGTGGCTTTAGCTTTTCCTGGGTCCCCGTGTGTTTTTGTTTCATCCTCTTTGTATTTGAGATTTCTTCTTTGTTCAATGAAATCTTCCTGGCCGTCAGAAAATCGATATAGCCTAAAATACTTTGACATTCCCACGTGGTTATCGCTTTTTAGTGTGTTGCTGTCATCAGTTCCAAAAGCCGCCACAAAATTAATATTTTCGAAAAAACTAATAGCTTCTTGTGGGCATTCTTGTAAACAAGACTGACACTCTACGCATTTATCTTTATCTATTTGTGCTATGCCGTTGCTTAGCGTAATGCCTTCTTGGGGACAAACATCAACGCAAAGACCACATCCAACACATTTATTTTCACTGATGTGCATCATTTTTCACTAGCTCCCAAAAAACCTTAATTGCGCTTCTTCAACATTCTCTCATATAATTGTTGCTGAGGCTTAATTTACGCAAGATGATTATAGTCGGTTTTTGTTATGTTTGTTTAAAACTATTTAGTTTTACGGCCCTTATCAATCTTATAAAATTACCAAAGAAAAAGTGTTCCCTAAAGTTGTTGAATCCTGCATTGGCCAGTATTTTCTTCCAATCTTTTTCGATAAAATCAAAGGCATAAGGGCATTCCATAAGCTTAAAAGCAAGCCTGAAGTAAAAAGGGATATCCGACAGCGAGAATTCGTTATAATCCAAGATGAGGAACTCCCCATTTTGCTTTAAGGATTGAAAGGCATTTTCAATAATTACTTTCCTGGCATTTTGTGGGAACCCATGCAAAACAAATGAGATAAAAACTTTGTTAAAATCATTTTTATAAGGTAAGGTCTGGTTAATTTTTCGATTGATAATTTTAACGTTGGGGAAATTTGCACATCTCTTTTCAAATTGAGCAATCATATCTTTAGAAATATCGACACCGATCAGTTCGCCCTTCTCGGATAGGTATTTAGCCATAAGGCAAGCGTTTCTGCCTGTACCTGCCCCTAAGTCGAGGATTCTGTCGTCTGGTTTAATCTTTGCCATACGTATGACCTTTTTAATAAACGGCAGATAACTTCCGAGTGTAGCTATATCGAGGCCGATATCGTAGTATCGGGCCATGAATCCCCTAATCTCAACTTTTGATTCAGGATATAGCTTTCTCATTTATATATTCTTTTGATTTCTTTAATTTCTATCCTATTTCAAGATGGTACCGAACTGGACATACTACCGAACGGGAAACAAGACAGTATTTCTCAGCGAGATTACCAAATTCGCGAACTTTCTCAACAAGCTCTTGGTGTTGCAACGTAACCTTTGCCCGAACCTCTACGTTGGTAAATCGAAACCCATCTGCTTGTTTTTTGACTTGGCCTTCAGCTCTTGAATAGTAGGATAAAATCTCAACGTTCGACTTTCGCACAAAATAAAAGAATGTTGTCATTATACAGTTATTAATAGCAGCGACAAACATTTCCTCCGGGTTTAGCGTTTCCGGATTTCCTTCAAATTCAGGAGCCGGTCCAACTTCCAGCTCCCCTGGGCCGCTGAAAACAGTTTTTGCTGGTTCATTGGCCTCCTGAAATACCGTGTTCTTAAATATATACGTTCTTTCATACTTCATAAGTTTTGACCTTTATCCTCTTTGAGTCGTTAGTACCTTTAATATCGTGATATCCGCTGACCAAAAGTATTTGTTTATTTTCAAGCAGCGTGGCCTGAATATTCTTAAACCCTGTCTTACGCAGATAGGTTATTAATTCTTGTTTGCTGTAATAGTTTTCATTCCATAATCTTTGTGCCAGCGAGTTACGCGGAAACTCAACGACAAGTATTTTTCCGGTCGGCTTCAAAACACGGTGAGCCTGCTGCAAAACTACCTGAGGATTGCTCATCTCATGCAGAGACCAGAACATTACAACTGCATCTATTGTTTTGTTCTGAATGAAATCAAGCTTCGCTGCATCTTTGCGAATACAGCGAACAAGTGGCCAATTTCTGCTTGTTTCCATCTTATCTGGAAAACTATCAGATGATACATCAATACCAGTAACTTTGTGGCCATACGTCTCTGACAGGTACTTGGAAAGCTCACACGCACCGCAGCCTAAATCGAGCACATGTTTGGCCCCGCGCAATTCTCGACCGACGCGTTTGTGCAACCGCGGCTTAATCTTATCATAAAAATTTTCACTTAGCTTTGCATTTTCCATCTTCTCTTTTCAGATGCAAGAACGACCTCCGTTTCGCCTTTTCTTTTCTTCGGAACCAAAAAATTTTTCACGCCACCAAAGGAAATGTCCCCAGGGGTTATCGAGTCTGTATTTGTTGTCCTCCGGAACACCTTCCCATGTATTGATTTCCTCCAGTAGTTCCGGACAGGGTTTATTCTCTGCCAATAATTCGTAGGCACATTTGACCAGTGTAAATTTTTTATTTGCATCAGGGTCGTTCAAATTCTTGTCAGGATGAAACTTCATTGCAACTTGCCTGTAAGCTTTTTTTAACTCTTTTTTGCTTGCCTCTTCGTCAACATCGAGGATTTTACAAGCTGCTTTCCAGGCATCTATGTCACGGGTTATTCTCTCCATGAATTCAAAATCTTCTTTCATTTGACTGTAACCCTCGCATCGATTTTTTCGTATAGCTGTAAGAACTTTTCTTCGTAGCCGGGCAATGCATCAATTATTTTAATCCCCTGTGAGTAAGCTTCCGCTACCAGTCGGTCGTTCGGTATCTCAAGAAGAATTTCTATATCTTGTTGCTGGCAATAGCTTACAACTCGGTCGTCACCTATGTCGCAACGGTTTATTACAACAGCAAAGGCAAGCCCAAGCTCTCTTACCATCTCCACTGCGAGCTGGAGGTCATTTAAGCCAAATGGTGTAGGCTCGGTAACCAGCAAAACAAAATCTGCTCCCTTGACTGCCTCGACCACAGGACATGAAGTGCCCGGTGGAGCGTCTATCAGGACAGTTCCATTATTTGCTGCGTTCTCCTTTACTTTCTTTATCAAAGCAGGTGAACGCACGTCTCCTATTTTTAGTCGGCCTTGACCAAATTTCACATCACCCGCGCTACCCAAATCAACAAATCCAATTTCTATCTGTTTTTCTTTAATAGCACCGGTGGGGCAGACAAGCTCACACCCACCACATGAATGACATAACTGCTCAAAGACAAGCGTCTTACCTTTCAAACAAACTATGGCACTATACTGACAAAGCTGCCCGCATTTGCCACAACCGTTGCATAATTCGTTGTCAACCTCTGGTACGCCAACCGTAACCTTCTGTGTTTCTTTTATGTCCGGCTTCAAAAAGATATGGCCGTTTGGCTCTTCAACGTCGCAATCAAGATATTGCACGGCTTGGCCTATTCGAGCAATCGAACAAGCCAGGTTTGTGGCAATTGTCGTTTTGCCTGTTCCACCTTTGCCACTTGCTATTGCTATCAGCATTCTATCTCCTGTTAATTTCCAAATGTTAACCATGCATTTATTATCATAAATAAAGCTGCCAATAATGTCGTGTATGCAAATATCTTTTTGAGGTTCTCCTGCTTTGTTTTAAGCGAGAAGAGACCTCCCACAAGCCCTCCAATTACGGCAGTGATGCTCATAGGAATGGCCCATAATGCGTTGAAATCCCCGGCCGCTGAATGTCCTACCAAACCCATAAAAGCTGTAGCGGCCACCATTGCGGATGATGTACCTACCGCCACACGCATAGGTACGCCGCAACCAAGAACCATTAACGGTACCTTGAAAGAGCCTCCGGAAATCCCGACCATTCCTGCGGCCAAGCCGGCTCCCGCAGTAATCGGCAGGGCCAACCACAGATTAACCCTGTATTCGTGCTCGCCGAATTTTCTATGCCAGAAGCCAAATCGATTCTTGTTAGAATACCGTCTATTCCCTGCAGGCCTCAACATCAAGAAGCCAGATAATACAAGCAAGCCCGCAAAGACAATTTTCAGGATTCCACCTGGCACGATATGAGCATAATATCCACCCACCAGAGCCATCAAGTCTGTCGGCGGATCAATCACCAAAGCAAGCTTCCAGTCAATAAATTGGCTTTTCTGGAATATTATTGATGCCGCGACCGCCGTGCACAACAGAATACATTGTGCAGATGTTGCTGCCTGAAGCATTGGCAATCCGCAAGCTATTAACACAGGAACATAAAAGTTACCTCCGCCACGACCAGTCATGCTCATCAAAACCGAAATGACAAAGATGGATAGAACGGCTATGCCAAGCATCAGCATAATCTCATGTTCCCTTCTCCCGTCATATCAATTTCATTCCAATCGAATCTGTCTTTCTTAAACCAGCCCTGCTGTGGCATAGAATCGAAACAGACCGCTTTGGGATTACACCATCCGCCGCCAGGCGGAATTTCCCACTCTGTCATAGTAATCTTTTTTTTGCATTTTTTGAATTTATCCTTGAAAGCTTTTTCGGACGAGCCTTCCATCAGAAACTGTAGCGCACCGCAGTGTATATATTTGTATTATCTTCAAACTGTCCGAAAAATGTATGGGGATAATCACCCCAAAAAACATTTGCGCCAACTTCCACTGCCAGGTTATCGGTAACCTTGTAATTTATATTAGGACGCATATATACATCTTTGTCGGACGGTGAAAAATAAGTAAAAAGTGAACAGGTAAGGTTCTGATTCCAGTACAGTTTCGTAATCCTGAAGGTTAATAAATGGCGGTATTCTTCATCTGCTTTACTGCCTGCGGGCAGTGTTCGTCTATAGTCGCCGTAATGCAGCATTTGTTCAACGTAGTATTGCAAACCAACCGTAAAGTCAGGAGCAATTTCCGGCAGGTCCTGTTCATAACCTATCAGGTAGCGGATTTGACTATTGTCGATATAAGGCTCATCACCGGTTCGGTCATCGCGAGAGTCATAATAGCCTATTTCAATATTACCGATGCCTTTGCCAACCTGGCTGCGTGCACTTGCGCCATAAACATTGAGTTCGGGGAAAGTATACTTAAATGTTGAGGTGTCCATACCGGCAGGACTTTTCCAGTATCCCCAATAGCCGTATACCGCAAGCTCACAACCACCAACATTTTTCGATACTCGCAAAGCCCACTCGTCATCACCAAACCAGTCATCCGGCTTGTCTGTGCGAACAATATCGTTGGTTCCTACTATTTGCCTGCCGTTCCAATAAGATATGCGGTCGCCTGTAATGAATCTGTCTGAGTCGAATCTGGGCGTGTAAACTACATCAATATTGGCCAGGT
>Ga0307437_1000883_pt1 | contig 21603 bp, 12 predicted proteins | sample SalMarWE160390MG_FD_202146 | JGI IMG/M metagenome (GOLD analysis project Ga0307437, IMG submission 202146) | Salt marsh sediment microbial communities from the Plum Island Ecosystem LTER, Massachusetts, United States - WE1603-90 | ecosystem: Environmental > Aquatic > Marine > Intertidal zone >...
TACTAGAGGCTCACACCTCTTGACGAAAGTGCTGGTCCGCCAAGCGGAGTGAAGCGCCTGGCGAGACCCTGGGGCTGCCATCCCCGGTGCAGCCCACACCCATATTGTACGCGCCCCCACTATCATTGACAAGGGCCTCAGGTTGAACTAACATAGCACGGCGAAGGCAACTGTGGAGATCGATCATGGCAGTAGGAGACGGCGCGGTGAGCGCGGAAGGTGACAAGGCAGCTCTGCGTGGCCTGCCAAGCTATGTCTGGCGTTTCGGTCAAGAGCGACGGCTGGCATTGATCGACCGCCACGCTCCCCTTGCCGGCCGCAGAGTGTTGGACGTGGGATGTGGCATTGGCACCTACGTGGAGAAGCTGCGTCTGTTCAGCGACCGGGTGTACGGCATCGATGTCGATGTGGAGAGGGTCATGGAAGGTGGAGGCCGACTGCCCAACCTTCTGGTCGCAGCCGCCGAGAGCCCCCCTTTTGTCCTGGCTTCCTTCGACGTCATCCTCCTCCATGAGGTTCTGGAGCACGTGCAAGACGACCGCCGGGTCGTGCGGGAGGCGTATAGGCTTCTCGCGCCAGGGGGCAGGATAGTCATCTTCGCCCCCAATCGTCTGTACCCCTTCGAGACGCACGGCATCTACTGGCGCGGTAAGTACAGATTCGGCAACTTTCCCCTGGTGGGCTATCTCCCTGCATCGCAGCGAGAACGCCTATGCCCCCACGTTCGTGCCTACACCAGTGAAGACCTCCGGCGGCTTCTCTTGGGCCTGGACTGCCGATGCGTGATCCACACCCAGATCTATCCAGGCTATGACAACATCCTGGCCCGCCACCGCAGGCTGGGATCGGTGCTCCGGCGCATCACCTACTTGATGGAGGGCACTCCCCTGCGTCTCTTCGGCCTCTCTCATCTCCTCGTCGTCGAAAAGCCCACTCCGGTTGCGGCCAGCACATCCGTTCGATAGCACGTTTGCAGTGAGCCACTTATTCTGTTACTATGTTCTTAGACTGAAACCACAGGAAGACAAGCATGACCTCCAACCTCCGACTGATCATCGCCAGACGCAGACAGCGCAGATACGCCGCCAGAAACAACACTCATCTGCCCAAGATAAGCCTGTCTGCGGTAGGTGTGGTGGTTCTTAGCGTCGTGTTCGCCGTGGTGGCGGGATTCGGCTCCGTCGCGGGTGTGTACGCTTACTATGCCCAGCAGGTGCCGCCGGCCGAGATGATCGAGATCCAGACCTCACAGAGCTTCAAGACCACCAAGATCTACGATCGTACCGGGACCAAGCTGCTCTACGAAGTCTTCGATCCTCGTTGGGGGAACCGCACCGTGGTCCCCATCGATCAAATACCGGACAACCTCAAGTACGCCACCATAGCCATTGAGGACAAGGACTTCTACACCAACCCAGGCATCAACATCCGCGGTATGGCGCGCGCCCTCTACGTGGACATCACGGGGCAAGGCTTTCAGGGAGGGAGCTCCATAACCACGCTTCTGGTGAAGAACGTGATCATACCAGCAGAGGAGAGAACAGAGCGCGATCTCTCCCGCAAAATCAAGGAAGCCATCCTGGCCATTGAGATAACGAGGCGCTACAGTAAGGATCAGATCCTGGAATGGTATCTCAATACCGTTTTCTACGGGAACATGGCCTATGGTGTGGAAGCTGCCGCCCAGAACTACTTCGGCAAGCAGGTGCAGGATCTGAGCCTGGCCGAGTGCGCCATGCTGGCCGTGCTTCCCAACGCTCCGGCCACACACTCCCCTCTCACGAACCCCGAGGAGGCCAGGATACGCCAGCACCTCGTGCTGGATGCTATGTTCCGCGAGGGCTACATCACCCAAGAGGAGATCGTGGCCGCCAAGGTCGAGGAGCTGCGCTACGCACCCGTGCGCTACGATATCGAGGCGCCCCACTTCGTGATGTACGTGCGGCAGATCCTCGAGGAACGGTATGGTTCCGACCTGCTATACCAGGGTGGGCTCAAGGTGTACACCACCCTCAACCTGGAGTTGCAGCGCGTCGCCGAGGACATTGCACGCGAGCACATCGCTGAACTCCAGGCTGACGAGCGCAACGCCACCAATGCTGCCGTGGTGTCGATGAAGCCCGACACCGGAGAGATACTGGTCATGATGGGCAGCCTGGACTACTTCAACAGAGACATAGACGGGCAGGTCAACGTTACCCTGGCCGAACGGCAACCCGGATCGTCCTTCAAGATGTTCACCTACACCGAGGCCCTCCAGCAGGGCTACACAGCAGCCACCATGGTCATGGACGTGCGAACCACCTTCCCTGACCCAGATTACTCCAGCCCGTATACGCCGGAGGACTACGACCGCGAGTTCCGCGGGCCGCTCCGCTTGAGACAGGCACTGGCCCGCTCCATCAACGTGGCCGCGGTGAAGGTCATGAGCTGGGTCGGGGTCAGGAACGTCATAGACCTCGCCCACCGGATGGGCATCAACACTCTGACACGCGACTACTACGGCCTGAGTCTCACCCTGGGCGGCGGAGAGGTAAGACTGCTGGACATGACCTATGCCTTCAGCGTGCTCGCCAATGGAGGCTACATGACCGGGCAGCCCATCCCAGAGGAGAAGCTGCGGCCTGGCTATCGCGAGCTGGACCCGGTAGCCATTCTGCGTGTCGAGGACGCTAACGGTAACGTGCTGGAGGAATACCAGAGCCCCGAACAGCGAGAGATCATCAGTCCCCAGGTGTCGTACATCATCACGCACATGCTCTCGGACAACGTCGCCCGGACCCCTTCCTTCGGATCTCGCAGTATGCTGTGGCTGGGGAATGACAGACCGGTGGCAGCCAAGACCGGCACCACCACCGATTACCGAGATTCGTGGACGGTGGGCTTCACTCCCCAGCTCTGCACCGGGGTCTGGGTGGGCAACAGCAACAACGATCCCATGGAACACGTCCCGGGCTCCCTGGGAGGTGGGCCAATCTGGCACGACTTCATGCTGGCCGCGCTGGAAGGGGAGCCAACGATACCGTTCGTGGAGCCCCCTGGTTTGGAGTGGGCCATCGTGGACGCGACGTCGGGCCTGCTGCCCACAGAGAACAGCCCCTCCACCGTCAGGGAGGTCTTCCTACCCGGCACGGTGCCCACAGAGGAAGACAACATCCACCAGGCCTTCCGGATCTGCCGCAGCTCGGGCAAGCTGGCTACCGTCTATTGCCCCTTGGACGAGGTTGTGGACAAGGTATTCGAGATCTACCCGCCCGAGGCTGCGGATTGGGTCCGTGAGAACAACGTACCTCAGCCACCCACAGAGTACTGTGACGTGCATGGCCCCAGCCCGGTGACGGGAGACGTGGCTATCGCCAGGCCGCGCCCTTATGACTACATACACGGTATCGTCCAGATCCAGGGCAACGCTCGAGGCCCTGACGTGCAACTGTACCGCCTTCAGTTCGGACCTGGCCTCAATCCATCCTCTTGGACACAGATAGGTGGTGACCACTACAACACTGTCGACAATGGACTATTGGAGACCTGGGACGTCAGAGACCTAGATGGACTATACACCTTGCAACTGTCAGCCGTGGACTGGAACAACTTCTACCGGCAGTCGACCATCCAGGTCACGGTGGACAACGAAGCGCCCACCATCGAGATAACGTACCCCATCACTGAGCAACTCTACGTGATGGAGGAGGATGAGTGGGTCAGTATCCAGGCCCAGGCGGTGGACAACTTCTCCATGGACAGGGTTGAGTTCTTCTTCGACGATGAACTGCTGACCTACGATACGGTCAGTCCCTATAACCAGCGGTGGACCATCGTCATGACTACCACGGTGGAGAAAGACGCCACACTCCGCGGCCTGCTGGAAGAAGAGGTTCCCGTCGAGGAGTTCCCCGCACAGTTCGCGGATGCCGAAGACCCCATCCTCGAGGTAACCAACAGCATCACCGTGCCTCACACAATCCGTGTGGAGGCGGTAGACGCCGCAGGAAACCGCACCAAGAGTGAAGACGTCCTGATCTACGTCATCCACAAGCAGGAAGAGGAAGAAGAGGAAACCACAGAGGCCAGTCTGGACATGCGGCCGGGATACACCTGGGCCCTCGTCCGTCGGGAAGAGAGAATCCTTAGACCGGCATGAGTAGCATCCTGGTCAGCAACGACGATGGCATCACTGGACCGGGGTTGCTTCCCCTCAAGCAAGCACTCGGCGCTGTTGGAGAAGTGACGGTCATCGTCCCTGACCGACAACGGAGCGCCTCAGGGCACGCCAAGACCATGCACAAGCCTCTGCGCATCCAGGAGATCAACCTCGCCGATGGTTCCTCAGCTTACTCCAGCACTGGCGCTCCGTCGGACTGTGTAGCTTTGGCGGTGTTGGGGTTCCTCCCTACGATGCCCGATCTGGTCATCTCGGGCATCAACCTGGGCGCCAACGTAGGGCACGACATCACCTACTCCGGGACACTGGCCGCCGCCTTCGAAGGCACCATCTCTGGCATCCCCTCCATTGCCGCCTCTCTCGACACCTATGAGGATGGGGATTTCACGTACGCGGCACGATTCGTCGCCCGCTTGGCCCGGGAGCTCCTGACGCGCGGACTCCCCAAGAACGTCCTGCTGAACGTCAACGTGCCCAACGTGCCCCAGCGAGAGATCTCCGGGGTAGAGATCACTCGCTTGGGAAGGAGACTGTACCGGGACCAGCTCATCAAACGAAAGGACCCTCGTGGACGGGACTACTACTGGATTGGCGGCGAAAGACCGAGCGGTCGCGCCGACGACGAGGGCACCGACATCTGGGCGCTGGCTTCAAACTACGTGTCCATCACCCCCATACAACTGGACATGACCGACTACGGGTTCGTGGAGGGGTTGAGAGCTTGGGACGTGGTCCGTGGAGCGGCGTCTGCTGAGCGTTCGCAGGGGTGACCAGGACTGATGCCACGACAGAGGTGGATTGGCGATGGACTTCTGGGAGGTACTGGAAGCTAGGCACAGCGTGCGCGCTTTCGACAAGGAGCGCGACGTCCCTTCTGAAGCAGTGACCAGGCTGATCCGGGCCGCAGTCCGTGCGCCATCCGCTGGCAATCGCCAGCCCTGGCACTTCTGCGTGGTTCGAGATGAGGCAACCAAGAGGGCACTGGCGCAGGCAGCGCTCAACCAGTGGTTTCTTAGTGAGGCTCCGGTCGTCATCATAGTCTGCGCCGACCCCGAGCGTTCGGCTGCCAGGTATGGAGACCGCGGACGGTACCTCTATTCGCTTCAGGATACGGCCGCCGCGACACAGAACCTCCTGCTGGCGGCCGTGGCCTCAGGCCTGGGCGCCTGCTGGGTAGGTGCCTTCGATGAGGAGGCAGCCTCCCGAGCTCTCGACCTTCCGGCTCACTTGCGCCCGGTGGCCATAGTCCCCATAGGCTATCCGGCGGGCCGTCCCTTGCCTGGAACCGACCGTCGTACACCGCAGGCGGTAGTCACAACCATCGACTAGCCTACCCTTCGCGCTCCCTACGTTCCCTATGGTGACATGGAACTCGACTCCGCGTTCCGCGCCTTCCTCCACTCGCGGTCGGCTTGCAGAAAGGGTGGACTGCGCCTATAATTGCCGTCGCGTCACGAGTAGAGCCCTGCACGCCGGGGCAGGGCAAAGGAGGAAGTAAGTGATGGCAACCAAGTACGCGTTCTTCGAGGGTAAGATCGTGCCCCTAGAAGAGGCCAGGGTCAGCATCATGACCCATGCCTTCAACTACGGGACGGGCTGCTTCGAGGGGATCCGAGCTTACTGGAACGCGACCGAGGAGCAGCTCTATGTTTTCAAGATGAGAGAGCACTATGAGCGCTTCCTGCAATCGTGCAAGATCATTCTCATCTCTCTGCCCTACACTGTAGACCAGTTCTGCGAAACGACCCTGGAGTTGCTGAGGAAGGAAGGCTTCAGGGAGGACACCTACATCCGTCCCCTGGCCTACAAGGCGGACCCCGTCGTCGGGGTCAGGCTGCACGACCTGAAGGACGAGTTCGCTCTGTTCGCGACGCCCTTCGGCAAGTACATCGACAAAGAGGAAGGTGCTAGCGCGGGGGTTTCGTCCTGGCGCCGCATCAACGACAACGCCGTTCCCGCCAGGGCCAAGATCACCGGTGCCTACATCAACTCCGCTCTGATCAAGACCGACGCAGTCATGAATAGATTCGATGAGGCCATCGTGCTCACGCAGGAAGGACACGTCTCCGAGGGGAGCGCCGAGAACCTGTTCATCGTCAAAGATGGCGCGCTGGTCACGTCCCCCATCACCGACGATATCCTGGAGGGTATCACCAGATCCACACTCATGGAGCTGGCAGAGAAGGAACTCGGCGTTGCGACCGTAGAGCGTCCCATCGACCGCACGGAGCTCTACGTGGCAGACGAGGCGTTCTTCTGCGGCACGGGAGTACAGATAGCAGCCATCACCCAAATCGACCATCGCCCAGTTGGCAAGGGGGAGATTGGCCCCATTGTGAAACAGCTCCGAGACCTCTACTTCAGCATCGCGCGCGGCGAAAGGGAGGAGTATCGGGACTGGGTAGAGCCCGTCTACGCGCCCGTTCCCGCCGTGTGACCTGGCTACCGACGCCGGGTCAGGACAGCCTGAGCACGAGGGTTGGCTGGCCCGGTTCTATGGTGACACCACCTCGAGGGGTGTGGGCAGCACGACGCTGTCCCCAAGCGAAGTGCCTTCCGCATCCGTGACCCCCAATCTGCTGAGGGTGTTCAGTTCGTATAACCCAATCAAAAGGTGATAAGTGCCAGCGGGGATGTCCGTGCCTAGCGGGACCAAGTGTTCGTCCTCCACGACTTCCCCAGCCACCCAAGCCCAGGTGGGATAGATCCCATTCGCAGGCACGCCGTCTCCCTGGGCCCACTTCTCACCTCGATCGTCCACGAGGTGCACGAAGACCGCGTACTCCTCAGGCATCTCCTCGGTGGCCTCCCAGTACAGAAGCAGACGGAAGTAGTTGCCCGGCCTCGCGCGGCTGTCGGCGAGCCTGTAGCCGATCAGACTTATCCGATCCCCAAAGCTCAAAGGCCCCAACTTGGTCACTCCCTCCAGGCTCACAGGCTGCACCCCACGCACGCGGACCCTGCCCAGATCTATGCTCTCGGAAACCGGATTGCCGTTGTCGTCTAGGATGGGCAACCTCTCTCCCGTGTCCAAGCGATACAATCCAGCGCGGAGCACGTAAACGCCAGGCGGCGTCTCACTCGAGACGCTCAGTACGTGCGGATCCGAGACGTAGAACCCGGGAGTCCAGCTAGAGGTGGGAATGTCAGCCGGGCTCAGCTCCTCCGACAGGCTCCATGAGATGTAGTTGGAGCGAAGATCATCCAGGTGCAGGAAGACGCTGTAGTCCTCATGCAATCGTTCCTGGGCCTCCCAGTAGAGCGTCACCCGTAAGTCCTCTCCGGCCGCAACGCTCTCGCTGCTCAGGTCGTAGCCGAGGAAGAGCACCTCGTCGCTGACGTTGATCCGCTCCGCGTGTTGCACACCCAGAACCTGACCTGGAGGCGAACTCTTGCGGAACCATGTGGTGTCCGGATCGATGAACCACACTTTGATCAGCAACAGTGCCACCACGGCGAGTCCCAGGACCCAGGCGTCGGCCAGCGAGAGAGGACTTCCGGCAGGCGCCGTGACCAGAGCGCCAACGCGCCGCCGCTTGCTGAGACTCAGCCAGACAGTGGCGCACACCATGAGCATTACCGTCCCTACAGAGACCAGATTGGCCACCGTTCTGACGGGTGTGTCCCCGAACCTGACCAGGACGTCGTGTTGGCCCACTGCCACTTCGAAAGTGATCAACCCTTCGGGATACGATGGGCTGATGGGGACAGGCTCGCCATCCACGAACGCCTGCCAGCCAGGATAGTGGAAGGTATAAAACCGCACCGTCACCGGCTCGGCAGTGATAACACGATACCGGTCGGACGCTACCGTGTGGCGAACCAGCTCCGCACGGGCCGAATCCGGCAGGGCATCGACGTCCAGTTTCGAGATGGCACCGTCAGACAGGTATTGCTCCACGAGCGGTGAGCTCTTCGGCTCTTCGATGACCCACGTGGGCAGGCACTCACTGGCACTCGTGGTGCCAAGGATGCCGGTTCTCGTCTCGTGAGCCACGACGTCTCTCGGAGACAGGTCGTTGCGAACGGTGGGAGGCCACTGAGTATAGAGGTGCACAAAGGAGGCCGTGAGAGTGAGCGCCAGGGACAGCGCGACGACGGCCAGCCCCAAACGACGCCAGGGCAGTCTCGACCACAAAGCCACACTAGCACCCGCCAGCACACTTGCACCCAGGATGGCCGTGCCCAGGAATCGCCAGGGAAACTCGGTGAAGGCCAGCAGGGGCACGTACTCCCACAGTGGAGTGGAAAGCGACAGGGTCATGAATGTGGACACCAGGAGCATGACGACGAAGAAGGCAGTCAGCACCTTCTGGTATCGCGACAGAGACCCGAGCACGATCCCCAGCACCCCGAGGCCGCCGAGGATCACCTGAGCGAATCCCAGGTTCAGAAGCCAGACCGGATTCAGAGAAGAGCTGTCCGGTGCCTCTGACGGAGAAAGGATCTCCTCCAGGGTCAGGAAGTGGTTGCTGAAGTCGAAGTAGTCCTGCGTCAGCCTATCCAGCTTGACCAGCGGCTTCTCCGCGAGAGCTGGGATCAAGAAGAAGGCGATCAGGCTCAAGGACAAAACCAACGCAAGGGCACAGTGGTTGATCCTATGCCACCTACGCGACGAGGCGGCGGTCCAGACCACGAAGAGCATCACAAAGGGGAAGAAGAGCATACCGCTTATGTTGTGACTGAGAATCACCGCCCCACAGAGCACCGGGCTCGTGGTCAAGTAGACAGGGTGGTCTGTGGTCACCAGACGGTGGAAGGACCAGAGAGCTGCGGGCATGATGGACAAGGCCAGGAACTGCGCATAGCCACCACGGATGAAGACTTCCCGCAACATGAAAGGCGCGTAGATGTAGGCGGCGGCGGCCAGCACCCCAGCCCTGGCCCCCAGAATATCCTTGCCCAGAGCATACATCCCCCACCCGCTGAGCAGGAAACAACCAATCAGCACCAGCTTGAACGCGCTCTCGAACCCCAGGCCGACTACGTGCACGATCTCCGTTAGATGATAGAGCAGCGGGGCGAAGTAGTTGAAGATGGGATAGCCGTAGCCGAAGGCCATGTCCGGTGCCCAGCGTGGAAAGAGGACACCGTCCCGCCAGCACTGATCCAATTCCACAACTCTCAGGAGATGCAGATAGCCATCGGCCGTCCTGGGCAGGCCAGGTTCAAGAAGGGGAATGGCCACGAAGACAGGCAGCAACAGGACAACCAGCAGGCCCGGATCGAGCCTCACCGCAATCCATCTCGTCAACCGGCGTCCCCGTGTCCAGATTCCCTTGAAGTATGAGGTCATGACCCTCCTGCACGCTACGCGGCTGGACGACCCCCCGCCCGCTCCCCGGTCGGAGGCCTCAATATCGCTTCATCCCCAGAAGCTCGTACACCTGTTCCGGCCTGCTGTGTCCCTTGCCTCTTTCGTTCTTCCTCCAGACGTCTCTTCTCCGTCAAGTCGTCGGCGACCAGCGCCACTCCCAGGGTCCGTTCATGGGCGTCTCTGAGGGGAGAGACGCTGAAGCTCGACACGGCTCTATCCCGGCCAGCCGCTTCGCACTCCACCTCGCAGGCCAGGAAACGTCCCTCACCGCTGGTCGCGCGGTCCACCAGATCCTGAACACCTGCCTCCTCAGACAAACTGAGTAGCTTTTCGTATGGTTGACCCAAAGCCTCCACAGCCGGTATGCCCAGGATCTCCTCTGCCGCCCGGTTGAGCATGGTGACTCTTCCAGAGACATCTGTAGTCACCACCCCGCTGGCGATGCTGGCAAAGATGTCGTCCATGCGGTTCTTCATGGTGCCGATCTCGTTGACACTCTGCCTGACGCTTTGAAACAGCCTGGCGTTCTCTATCGCCACCGCCGCTTGATTGGCGAAAGCCGCTAGAAGGTCGCGATCCTTCGGCGAGAACAGTCCCACCTTGGCGCGGTTGTCCACGTACACCACACCGGTCACTTCCCTCTTCGCCACCAGTGGCACGCACAGTATGGATCGCAGGTTGTAGCTCATCACGCTCGACTGATCCCTGAATCGCGGATCGGCCTGCGCATTCGTGGATAGGAGGGGCACGCCTTCCTGGGCGACACGTCTGGCGATGCTGCGGCTGATCTCGAACGAAGGACCGGCGATAGTCTCTCGGTCCACATTGCGCGCGACTCTGAAGGTGAGGTCACCGCCCTTCTCTTCCAAGAGCATCAAGAAGCCCCGCTCTGCCTTGGTGACCTCGATCACCTGGTCCATGGCCAGATCGAGCACTTGATCCAGATCCAGCGTGGAGTTGATGACCTGGCTCACGTCGTAGAGGGCTGCAAGCTGGGCAGGATCCTTCCTCTGCGTATCCAGTTCGCTGGCTATTCCTCTGATGGATCTCTCCAGGTCCGGAAGCCAGACCTCAACTCGCCGAGCCGTGTCCAGCATCTGGGGCACTCGCTCCGCCACCGGCCCGAGAGACCGCAACTCGGAGGGTTGCCCGGCCTCACCCAAGCCGGCCTCCCGTAGCTGCTCCAAGCTGGCCTGCCCCTGCTCAAGGAAAGCCCGCATCTCTTTCAGATACTGATGCAGAGAATCCAGCCGTTGCAGATCTCTATCGGTCATGCTGGTCTGTCACCGTTGATGCGTGATCAGAGCCTGGGCGCACCCGTAACAAGAACAGACGCGCGCGCCAGGACCGATGCGGCGGACGCAGGTCAGCCTCTCGGCCGTGCTGACGCCGTGCCATCCCCAGACTAGACCCCTCCGCTCCTCTACCGTCTGGCGCAGCCGACATTATAGGGGATTCGCGGGCCCGGAGCAATACATTCTGGTGGATGCAAGATGTCCGTCGTAGCGAAATGCAGTGAAGACATCCTGAGCCGATCAGAGGGCAAGCCGGGAACTTCACAGCACGTATTGGGGGGAGGCACGGTCTCTACGTACCTACATCCGATGACCTGCCTCAACGCCATCCTCGCAGCTATCTGAGCTTCTGCCGGAGACCAAGCCAAGACAAGAAGTAGACAAAGGCTGCGATCAGGTACAGAGCTTTGATGCCGAAGATGAGGGAGCTGTACTCCAGCATGCCCCCCACAACAGATCCCAGGAGGTTGGAGCCGAAGGCCAGCTCAACGGTCTTCATTCTGCTCAGAGAGGTTGCGAAAATGATCCCGGCAAAGAACAGGGGGAGCGATATCAGAAAGCCCGAGACCAGCCCCCTCAGGATGAAGTGCTGTCCCAGGATGCCGCTCACGGGCACTGCGTAGTTGAGGACCAACGAGCTCAGCAATAGGAGATAATACGGCCTCAAGTCGCCGGGCTTGAACCTGCGCACCACCAGATTGGCACCCAGGATCATGATCAGGATCGAGGAGATGACCACAGAGTTGACGATCCAGGTGGAGCCGAAAAGCAGGGCCATCTCGGTGATGGACTTGGTCTCTAGCAGAAAGAAGGCGCAGCCCAGGAAGAAGAAGTGAGAGTTAACCCTGGCAGATTCAGGAAAGAGCCGCAACACCATGGGAACAGAAAGCACGAAAACGACGAGCAGGAGCTGCCAGTAAACGTCCGGTACGCTACGCTCTCGGAGATACAGATAGGGCCAGTCATCGGTCGCGGGAGGAATCGGATCTTCGTGACCGAGGCGCTTCTCCGCTGCTAACTGTTCAAGACGATGCTGCTCCGTCAGTTCCACACCCGGTAGACCCGGCCCCACAACGAAGGCTATCCCGCCATCGTAGCCAACCTCCAAGGCCAGGGGTGCGCTATCGAAAACCGTGGTCAGCATGTCCTGGAGGCGGTCTCCGATCCACTTCTTGGCCACCGAGAAGGTGAGCACCAGTACGCCACGCTCCTTGAGGTGATCCCTGGCCTCCTCCAAACACTCCAACGTATACACGAAGTTGTCCAGTCGCACACTTGACATGCTTGAAAAGAGTGTGTGCGAATCAAGGAAACCAAAGACGATCAGGTCGTACTTCTTGTCACTCTTTTCGAAGTAGGAACGGGCATCGTCGATGACCAGAGCGACTCGCGGCGATTGGTACGGCTTCTCTGGGTGGAGTTTCAGACCCAGTTCCGCTATCTCAGGGTCGATCTCGACGGCGTCCACATGATCGACGCCGTGCCTCAAGGCGCTGGCTACATCGTTGCCGACCCCCGCGCCGACGACCAGGACGTCCCCCCAACTGACGAAGTCGTAGGGGAGAGCGTAGGCGCGCTGGGCGATCTCCACATCTGGGGACAGGTATCCATAGCGGGCCACGTATTCTGGTGACAGATCGAGGGCCTTCTGGTGGTAATCTTGATTCACGACCAGTCTGTAACCCCATGGCACACCCTCGTCCGCCCCACCCTCCCCTCCCAGCATGATCGTCTGCACGTCGATTCTGTAGTAGGGAGACCACAACGACTCTCCCCGATTGAGAAACAACAGCGCGAGGCAGACGGTCGCCAAAGCCGCGCTGCCCAGCAGCACTGTCATCCTGCCCCGCAGGAACCAAAGTGAAAGCAACAGCGCCAACAGAAACCAAGAGAAGGGAGGCAGGCTGAGAAAGGACATGATCGAGAAGGCCCAGATACCGAGCAGACTACCCAGAATGTTGATGGTGTAGCCAGTCAGAGGCCGAAACTCGTTTATCAGCCTCCCAGTCAACTGGCCAAAGGGCAGAAAGATGACCATCGTCAGGAAAAAGAAGATGACGATCGTCCCAAAGAAGACCGCAACCGTGAAGATGGATGACCGGATCGTAAGCGACCAGATAAACTCGTCCTGGGTCGGATACCTGATCAGGTCAAAGACGTGGGTTCTAGACCCCAAGAGGGTGAGAGCACACAGGAGAGTGATCAGAGGTATCGCGGCTGGGAACAGGTTCTCACGCCGTCGCACGAGGGCAAAGCCGATACCTAGCCCCATGAAGGCCGCGAGCAGTGGTAGATTCTTGAAGTAGGCGAAGAGGCGGAACTCCTCCGAAAGCCACCTGATGACCAACATCTCGAAGAACAGCCCCAAGAAGCTGATCAGAAACAGATCAATAGCCTTAAGCTTCATTCCCTTGTCTGCATAGGAATCCTCACCCGTACGGAAGAGGCGACCAGAAGCTTCCGGGAACTTACCCCGGAACAGACGAAGCAAGGAGGCGGCCAACATCACCAGAATTCCGAAGCCTATCGCCGCCATTTGAAGCAGGCCGAAGGCTGTCATTATGACGTCTTCTGAGAGATCCTGCGCTCTAATCCGCTCCGCGGCAAGAGAGTACCGGGAAGCGACACCCAGCAAGATCAGCAGCAATCCCGCCAGAAACAGAAGCAGGTATGACCATTTCCCTCTGATCACATTCCACAGAACTCTCACGTCTCCTCTTCTTTCATCCATCGTGATCTCCCCTTCCTCTCAGAGGCAACTGTGACTAGCAGCGAGAGAGGTAGGAGCAGACATTCCAACCTACATCGTCCTGGCCCAGAATGCTAGCACTCATACTCGCTGGAGCGAGGTACCTCCCGTTGGCGAAACACGCTGCGCCACAACGCGAATCCCGCCCCCATAACGAGCATGAAACAAGCGATATGGAAAGCGTGAACCGCGAACTGAGGCAAACCGAGAGCGACCAGGTCGCCTGCACTTAGATCGAACTCTCCTCCACCCAATAGGAGTTGTAGATGGCCAATCAAGGGCGAATACTCGGGAATGAAGAGCAATTTGGTCAAATCGTTGATGACCAACATGTATTGATTGAAGTCAATAGCCACGCCCAGGAACTGGACGAAGACGCTGATGATGGTCAAAGCGAGAAGGCTGACGTGGCGGGCTATCCCTCCTGGCCACAAAGCTCCCAGCGGCAATATCAAGAAGGGAAGGGTCGGCACTAGAAAGCGTGGGCCCCAGGACCATCCACCGTACCAACTCCACCAGCCAGCGTGCAATAGAAGATAAGCGCCGAATATGGCAGTGAACAAGACAGCTTCCCCCTTGCGACTCGCCTTGTAGAGGGCAACCAGAGCCAAAGGCGCCACGACGGTCACAGGCACGTAGAGCAGAAGGCTCTTCCCTGAACTGATCAGCAGGCCATGAAGGCCCACATACCAAGGTGTACTCCAGCCCTCCTCGTAGTAACCCCCAGTGAAGGGCTGGCCAAAGGCGTAGTAGTTATAGAGACAAGCCACTACCAGAAGGACACCTGCCGGGGCTAGAAAAGCCAGTAGACGCCTCCAGGACGATATGCGATGGCCAGCGGGCTGCGAATCCTCAGCGCTGGGGTACATGCCCAATCGCCAGCGGCGAGGAGTAGCTCTTGATACTATGGGGCGAAATGATCTCAGAGCCGAAGCGATAGGCAGAGAATAGGCCAGGAAAAGTGGCAAGACAACCACGCTAGACAGCTTGGTCAGAAAAGCATATCCCAGAAGACCGCCAGCCAAAATGAGTTGCTTCAGTTCCCCCTGCTCTTTGAAGACGAAGAGGAAGTAGGCTGTGGCCAGCAGACAAAACGCAGACAAAGTATCGCTGAAGTAGAACTTGGCGTAAGGCCAAGCCATCGTTCCCAGACCGTAGGCCAGGGCCAGGCCTATCCCGAGCCGCGCCGAGCGATAGAGCCGGCTGGCGAAGGAGAAGAGAAGGACACAGATCACGGCAGTGATAATCTGATTGAGGCGAGGCACGAAAAGGAAAACCAAGGCTGCGTAGTCAGTCCCTGGCAGGATGGTATTGATGCCCTTAGCCAACAAGTAGAGAGGGATGGCGATCAGAGGCTGGCCCAGCCCATAACGGCTATAACACCTGCCGTCAAGGCCACGTACCGCATTGGGAAGTCTGCTACTGCAAGGGACAGCCAAGTCATGACGATCCACGATGCTCGAGGTCGTTCGCAACATGGTTTCGCCGTCGGTCGAATAGACCCCTTCCCCCACACTTAGTAGATAGAGGGCGAGAAAGAAGAGAAAGATCAACCATACGGTTCTTCGCTTGCTATTCTGCATCGTCAGCGCGAATACGGACCCTTCCCACCCGGACATACTCCTTATCAGAGCCTTCAATGGGAAGATACGTCTGGGTGGTGGGATCATAGAGACGAACCCATAATCTGTGTATTCCAGGGGAAGCAGACGGGGCTATCAGCAGATCGAAGCGATCGCGTACGGCCTCTGCTTTCTGCCAGAGGGTAGTAGGATAGTCGCCATCAAGGGGGTGGCGCAGCAGCTCCCCCCAGACGTTTCCCGCGCTATCTGTGAAGAAGAGGGAGATTCGATAGTCTGACGCTGGTTTTGCCAAAGCCTGCCAATAAAGGCTCACATGGATGGTATCGCCGGGATTGACCTCGACAGGTCCCAAGTCGCAGCCCAATAGGTTGAGCTGGTGATCGAAATCCGCCTGGCGCACACGCGGGATATCCAACTCCTCGACGGTGGGAGGGGGCACAGCCCTGGTGACAAAGAAAGGCTCCGAAGTTAGCGTACCCTCCGCCAAAGCAACGCCTTCAACCGTAGGCACCAGGCGTTCTCCAGTGATCAGATCATAGATACCTATGTTCACCTGATACTCCAGAGGCGCCGCGTCAGGAGGAATCGTCAGGTCAAACCACTGGATGACCAGATCCCCTTGTATCCAACTGGACACTGGATAGCCCAGAGCATCAGCTTGAGCCCAGACATGACCACGCCTATCCAATAGGTGGGCAAAGAAGGCATAGAGCAGGTCTGGCCTGATGGGCTGGGACACACGCCAGTACAGAAGCAGGGGAAGCTGGGCACCTGCCTCGACAGCTGTGGGCAGATCATAGCCCAGCAGCTCCACCCTGTCCTCGAGCTCCACGGAGAGCGGGTTTGCGGGCTCGACGGCTCGCAACTCCGACAGCTCCTGAGGGCTGAGGCGATAGACAACGAAGGCAGGCTCGCCGCGGGGATCGAGGACGGTCTCAGCGACGGGCAGATGTGAAAAGAAGTGATTTTCCAAGTCCTCGCGCAGCGGGCCCGTCGCCGGGAACACGTAGACGGTTTCCGCAGAAGTGCCGCTTTCTGGCAGTACGAGAGTCTGTTGTCCATCGAACCACCGGATGGGGCGTTCTTCACCCATCATGAAGGTCAAAACCTGTTGGTCCAGGTCTCCGGCGAATGGTGCCGATACACAGACTACTTCATCGGTGACACTCTCCTCCAGATATTGCGCCACCGCGGTTAGGTCGGCCCGGTAGATGTCCCGGACTTCGGCATTCTGAGCCCAAACGCCGAAGTAGTCGCGGTAGGTCCACAGGGCGTTCGCTGAAAGCAATACGACCACCGCGCCCGTCAAGGCCATGGTTCCTTTGTGGGCGAATCTGCGGCCCACCCAGTCGAAAGAGATATCCAGGGCCAGCGCCGGTAGGATGTAGATCGCGGTCAGCGAGCCGATGGCCCTCAGCGTCGAAGGGCTATTCCGAGTGACGGCGGCGGGCACCACGTTGGTACACAGCCAGAGGAACAGAAACGCATACTCCGGCCTGCGGATCCTGCGCAGGCAGATGACGACTCCCCCACCAAAGAGCGCGAACGTGATCGGATCGAAGACGGGCCGTCCCGCCAGGTTATACCGCCATTCCGGGTCCCCTCGAAGCCCGAACATGCCCAGCACGTTCAGCACGTCAGTCACCAGGGGAGCCGGCTCTCCGGCCACAAACCGGCTGAGGTGATCGCTCAGATCGCGCGCGCGAGCGCTGGACACGGCTGGATGCGTGTAGACGTGATACAGCATGGGGAGAGCGACGATCGCCGCGACGACCAGAACCAACAAGATGCCCCGCCACCTCCGGCGCAGGAGGTCCCGCTGAAAGGGGAGCTGGTAGAGAAGCAGAAAGAGCAGGATGGTCACTGGGATCAGGAAGCCAGAGGTGTAAGTGTAGAAGCTCACCCCCAGACACAAACCAGCCAGAGCGAAGCAAGCGATCCTTCCCGTCCTCAGAGCCAACCAGTACAGATAGAAGCTGGTCGCGCCCATCACAAACAGCGTAATGGGGCGCAAGGCAACACGGCTATCGAAGACATGCCAGAAAGAGATCGCCAAAGCGGCCGCAGTCAGGACCGCAACCCGCCTCCCAAACAACTCCCGGGCCAACCGGTAGCTGAGAACGATGCTCAGGATGGCACATACCAGAGAGACAAAGCGGAGGGCGAAGAAGTTCCGGCCGAAAAGCGAGATGGAAACCGCAGCGAGGTACGGGAAGAGCGCCTCCTCCCCGCCGTTGGCGTCGAAATAGACCGGCCATCCCCCATCAAGTATGTCCAGCGCGAAGTTGGCCTTGAAGATCTCGTCGTGCTGCAGGCCTGGAGGCGCAGCCTCGAAGAGATGTGTTCTGAAGAAGGTAGCTACCAGTAGAAAGACGACCAGGAGCGCCGTTTCCCAGGGCACGCCAGAGGCTGCCAGCACCTCCCGCACTCGGTTCAACAGACCACCTCACCAACCAACGCCAGGCATAAACGCATTACATCAACCCACATGGCGCGCCCCCAAACTCACACAACCGGGTGATGGGCAAAGGACGCGGCACCATAGCCGCCGAAGGAAGCTCCACAAGCAGCCCAGACAGGTTCACTGACGACTCTTTGGCAAAGCGCACCTATCGCACCTGTACGGAAGTGGCATCTAGGAGGATGCGGTCCCCGATGATATCTCCCTCAGCATCAAGGATAGACAGCCGTGCCATGGTCGCCAGGTCGTACATGCCTGTCTCCAGAACGTACTCGCCAGGCGGAGCGCCAGTCTGAACGACGATCTCGTATTCGTCAACCACGTACTCGCCAGCGAGCCAACCGCTGGTAGGCAACGTACCTCCGCCAGGCATGCCGTCTTTCTGGCCCCAGATTCGATTCTCACCGTCGATGAGATGGTTGAACACCGTATACGACGTATCCATTTCTGCAAGGGCTTCCCAGTAGAGAGTCAGGCGTAGAGTCCCTCCGGCGGATACGCCCTGCGTGTCGAGATCGTATCCCAGGAAGCGCACGGTGTCGCCGAGTTGAAGCGACATTGGATGAGTTATGGACTCAGGGGCCTGAGTCTGGTGCGCTCTGCCCTGGACCTCCACAGTGCCCAAGACAAGACTCTCACCCCAGTCGAGACCCCACCGACGCAGCGGTACCCGCAGTCCGTCGGCGGCCGTGTACACGGCGAGGATCAGTCGATAGCGCCCGCTGGGAGTCCCAGCCGGGATGGTCGGGCTCTGCTGACCGCGTATCAACTCCCCCGCCGTCCAGCGGCTGGACGGATAGCCAGGAGTGGCCAGGGGACCCTCCGCGCTGGCCCAGGTCCGCCCCCCGGCGTCCTGTAGAGACAGAACAAGATCGTAGTCCTTCTTCAAATGTGCCAGGGCCTCCCAGAACAGCCCGATCCTCAAGGTATCTCCAGGCTGGAAGCTCTCACCGCCGAGGGAGTATCCAAGAGAGCGCAGGCCACCAGCGAAATCCGCAGCGTGAGGATACTGCACGAAGAGGGCTTCCTCGCGCGGAGGATCCTCAGGTGCGCGAACCTCGATCTTGGCCAGGGTCTTCCCCACACCCTGGGGACCACCTCGGTCGCCCAGTACATCGAGCCACTTCCCGTCATCCAGCCGGTAGAGGCCCAGTTGAAGCTGGTACAGGCCAGGGGGTGTGCCTGCCGGAATCAGGACCCCCTGGCGGTCCGAAAGCTCACTGCCAGGGAGTTGCTCGTGGAACGGGCGTAGCCCTCCCCAAGGCTCCCTGTCCTCAGCGGCCCACACCTGGCCCGTCTCGTCCACCAAACGAAAAGCAATCTTGTACCTGCTGTCCAGCGGTTGATCTATCCTCCAGCGAAGATCGACGAACAAGGTCCCCCACGCAGCCTCGGCACTGCGAGGCGTGACTCCATAGGCCAGCAAGCTCACCCGGTCGCCGAAGTTGGTGCTTACCTCCATCAGGCTAGTCTCCCCGTTCGCGACATAACAGAGCAGCCGAGTGCTCTCGCTGAACCACTGGCTCAGGACCGGGTAGTGCCGCTGCGAGAGGTAGTTCTCTACCTCAGTTTCCAGGATCCTTCCCAGAGCCTCGTGGGCGGGGAACCACACGAATCTGCGCCCGGCCAACAACTCCTCGAGATCACTGGTCATCTGGGCGCTATCTTCCGCCCACAGCTCGCTGGTCACGTCTGTCGCCTCTTTGGGAGTCAGGTACAGGAGAGGCCTGGCACCCTCGTAGTATGCTCGGAAGTACCCTATCTGCCACGGGTGCACGGCCACCACCACATCGTCCGGGCGAGCCAGTGCTTGCACCTTATGTACCAGCGGGCGGTAGTCCTCCTCACTGTACCGCTCTACCATATAGAAGTCGCTGATGGACAGGCCACTCAACACCACTACCACCAATACTGCAAGCCAGGCCACGCGGAAACGATCCCCTAGCCAGGATAGCCCCACAGCAACCAAGAGATAGAGGGCCGGAGCACAAAGCAGAAACAGGCGCTCGATCGCGGGAGACGTGAAAGGGTAGTGCAGGTTGACCACATACCCCAGGGTGACCGGAACGAGCAGGTAGAGCAGAGTGAAGAGCGCCGCGTCCCGTTCCTGCCCCTTGTTCGACGGCCTCCGACGAGAAGACGCCACACCTGCCGCGACGCCCAGGAGCGCGAGCCCGACGAAGACAACCGCGAACCAGGACAGATAAGATCTGGCCGCGCTCAGGTGGCCAACCGAGAAGGCGACGAGATGCTCCTGGAAGTAGGTGTAGAGGTCTACGGGCACGTCGCCTTCTTTCACCAGCTTGTTGCCCACGTACGCCACCAGCTTCGGTCCCGCGTAGGCCAACCAGGGAAGGTAGGCCACCACCAGAGCGATCTGCGCCGCCACCCACCTGCCGATCACTCCCTTATAGCGCCGCGAGCGGAAAAGGACGAACAGAGTCTGTGCTACCGGAACGAAGGCTGCGTAGTACTGCGTATACATAGCCAGAGAGGTGACCACAATGTAGAACAGCCACCTAGGCCAATGACGATGGGGAGTCTCATCCCTTTCCAGGATGGACAGGAAGCAACAGGTGGAAGCAAGCACCAGCAACGTGACGAGGCCGTACATCCTGGCTTCCTGCGAGTAGTAGATGTGGAAAGGGGCCACGGCCAGAACCAGGGCCGCCATCAAGCCAGCCTTCTGACCAAAGAGACGGCGGCCGACCAGGAACAGAAGGGGAATCGACGAGGTGCCAACGACAACAGAGAAGAGGCGCACCGCTGCCGCGCTCGGTCCGGCGAGCACGACCCAGAAATGCAGCGCCAGGTAGTAGAATGGCGGATGGATGTCGATCGCCGTGCGGCCGATCATCTCGCCAATGCCGCAAGTAGCGAAATAGACCGTCCAGCCCTCGTCCCACCATAGAGGTTGGAAATCAAGCCTGCAAAGACGAAGGACGAAGGCGAGGAGAGTGAGCAACGTGACCCAGATGGCGCTCTCACCTCTCCAGCGCCCAACTCGCGAGGCCACCCACCATGCCCTCGAGCTCATGACTGACATCTCCACACCGTCCGCTATTATAGCATACACCGCAGAGGCTGGGCACCACTCCGTCACCGAGCGACCGACACCCCTAGGGCGAACTACTAGTCTGCCCTACACACAACTCCATACCGGAGCAGTTCCCCTGCCGCCTCTCGACACCGCACGCCCTTGAGCTAGGGGAAAGGGACCATCACACACCCGTTACACGCCCACAGGACCCCCATCGTCGCCGGACCGCTATGTCGATAGGGACTGCGCCCAGGTCAGAGGGCACCTGACGGCTGGGCTTCTGCTGCGTGTCCCCAGGCGTACCTGCTCTGCGTTTGAGCTTTCCTGGCCTTTGTTGTAGAATGTAGGCCACGAACTAGGAAAGAGGTGGCCTTCATGGAGGTTGTTCTGCTACAGGATGTAGCCAGGCTGGGTCGGGCCGGAGACGTCTGCAAGGTGGCTCCGGGCTTCGCGCGGAACCATCTGATTCCCAAAGGACTCGCGGTGCTAGCCACTCACGGGGCCTTGAGCCAACTCGAGCAGAGACGAAAAGCAGAGGCCCGGCGTGAGAAGGAACTCGAAACAGAGGCCCAGGAGTTGGCCAGCAAGCTGGAAGGGGTCTCCCTCACCATCTCTGCCAAGACTGGCGAGAAGGAACGCTTGTACGGCTCGGTGACCACTGGTGACATCGCGCGAGCTCTGAAAGAGGAAACCGGCGCCGAAGTCGACCGGCGCAAGATAGAACTGGAAGAGCCAATACGCCAGCTCGGCATCTACACGGTCCCCATCCGGCTCTTGTCCAACCTTGCTCCCAGCATCCGGGTGGACGTCGTAGGACAAGACGAGGAAACCACGAGCGAAGAGACTGCTGATGAGGAAGATTGACAGTAGCTCGCCTGAATACGACTTCGTCAGGCAGCTTCTGGAGAACATCAAGTGCGTTGTTTGCTCAGAGCCCTACGACGAGAGCGACGTGACGATCATGGGTCAGCAGGACGAGCTCTGGATGCTGATGGT
>Ga0307437_1000892_pt1 | contig 21493 bp, 27 predicted proteins | sample SalMarWE160390MG_FD_202146 | JGI IMG/M metagenome (GOLD analysis project Ga0307437, IMG submission 202146) | Salt marsh sediment microbial communities from the Plum Island Ecosystem LTER, Massachusetts, United States - WE1603-90 | ecosystem: Environmental > Aquatic > Marine > Intertidal zone >...
ATAGCTGAAGAAGTAAAGGTTGAATTAACGGGCAAGGAGGAAACCTTACTTGCAGATGCCAGAACAGTGAATAAAGATGCATATGACAATTACCTGAAGGGAAAGTTTTACTGGGAAAGGCTCGGTGAAGGAGACCTTGAGAAATCTCTTGAATATTATAATCATGCAATTAAACTGGATCCCGGCTGGGCACCACCCTATGCGGGTGTGGCAGAGGTATACGGTGGATTGATGCAAATGGGATTCATGCCACCTGGTGAAGCGATGCCTAAAATCAATGAAAACCTTGATAAAGCCATAGAACTGGATCCTGATTATCCCGGTTCACACTATTCAAAAGCAATATTTGGTGTATGGATGGAATGGGACTGGGAAAAGGGCGAAAGGGAATTTTTGAAGGCCCTTGAAATAAATCCGAACGATGTGATGTCCAGGATCTATTATTCACATCTCTTATGGATCCTGAAAAGATACGACGAGGGATATTTTCATTCACAGATGGCGGTTGAACTGGATCCCATGAACCCTTTGGTACTGGCATTAAGTGCAATGGTGGATGAACAGGGTAGAACCCCACAGGCATTGGAAAAATGCAAAAAAGCTCTTGAAATAGATCCGGAGCACTATTTTGCATTACTCGCCTATGCGGAAGCTACTTATTTCAATGGTGATTATAAGAATTCTATCGAAACAGAGCTTAAAACCTGGCAAGGATTAGATGATGAAGCCAGGAAGGACATAATGGCCGTATTCCAGGATAAGGGCTATGTAGAGGCAATTCGTACTATGCTTACCTATGTGGAAGAATATGCCAAAACAAATTACATAGGCTATTTTGAAATGGGTGAATATTATTGGAAAGCAGGTAACCTGGATAAATCAATCGAATGTTACATAAAAGCATACGAGATGCATGACCCAATGATGCCCTACATTACATTATCAGAAATTGGATTTGACGATATAAAGGATGATCCCAGGATTATTGCCATTATTGAGAAAATGAATCTTCCCTTTACGGCACCTAATTGAGAGATAGTCTTCTGATTATTCGAATAATTACGACAGCTAATCGTGTATAAGTAATGGTGGAGTTTGTAGCGTGTTTGAGTGTTCTGCCTCGCATCAAGTTCGGTGTAACTTAATAGAAAAGTACTCCGAATCCCGCCACTACTCATACACGTAAACGTTAGGTTTCATTATTCAAACATACCAGCCTGATTAATAATGGACTATCAAAGATGAAAATAACCTGAATGTCTTACCGTTAAGGCATAATATTTGAGGCATAATGCTTTTAATTAAATACAAAATCACCTACATATGAAAAAGCTATCTCTTGTAGTTATCCTATTGTTTTCTTTCTTCTTCTATCTCTCTGCACAGATTGATAAGAAGGATCCATTAATTGTAATTAATGGTAATATCAGTGATGTCAAATTGAGCTCAATTCCTGTAACTGATATAAAATCATTGACTGTTTCAAAATCACAAGCATCTATAGATTCGTATGGTATACTCGCAGAAAATGGTGTTATATCTATCATTACAAAAGACTATATAAAAACTGATAGTCAAAAAGATCAGCCATCTGAGCCTCTAATACTAGTTAATGGAAAAGTTTTTACTTCTAGCCTTGACTCTATTAATATCCAAGAAATTGAATCACTAACTGTCAGAAAGGATAAATCAGCTACTACTCCTTATGGTAAAGCAGGCGAAAATGGTGTCATTCTGATAACAACAAAAGAAAAAACTTTTAACAAAAAACAATAACGAAAACCTAACACGTACAATAAAGGTAAGTTGTTTGTCACGGTTCTAGCAATTCCCCTTCCCAAATCCCCAAATATTTCATTTAATTGTATATCAACCATATAGCATATTATTTAAATCCAATTTAAAACCATTTACAGCCCCTCTCAGCTACGATCTACCTTTCACTGGTACCTACCTATTACTTTAGCATAAAGTAGCTTTAGTCACTTATAAACAAGCCATTACGGCATATTATATAAATAGGTGTATTTGTATATAATTGTATACCAATGTAGTAACATATATTAACAAAATATTGGGTAACAAATTACATATCAAACCAATTAAACCATAAATATGGTTAAATACATAAATGGTCAGGGATTATCATGAATCCTTCTATTTGATTTGAAGCCGGTTGAGAAATATTGCTTGAAAGGGTGAATAAATGAGCGAATACGAACTCTTCAATGAAAAAAGAGCTGAATTTATAGGCCCTTATTTAAGTGATAAAATGCTTGAGAAGGGTGATGTAATAACTTTTCAGGGTGAAAATTACTTTGTAACAAATCTGATGATACTAAAGGATAGTAAACTTAGAATTGCTGTATGGCCTGCAAAAATTAATCTTCCCGGAGATATTGAGGATCTTCAATTGTTGAATTGGATTAAGCAGAATTTAATAGGAATGAAAATCAGACTTTCTAATAACAAAAATAGTATTGAAGGGAAAGTTATTAATTATTGGCCAAGGATAAGGTTCATACCTCCAGATAACCTTAAGCTAAATGAAAGACCAGAAACTTTCTATGCTGAAGAGTTACCTGGCAGATTGGAGATATTATCTCCGGGACCTGATGATCCCACAATGATTGACTTTCCTGCCTTTTCTATGATCGAAATTTTGGGGAAATATTAAATCTTTTTATGCTGTGATAAAACTGTTTGTAAAAACACAATTAAATTATAATCCGTTCAAATACATCACAATATGAAAGTAATACTATTATTTTTTACAATAACACTGGTCAATACTCTGGCATCCGGACAAACAATATATGGGTTTAAAAGATTTGATGATTCTAAACTTAAGCCCTGGCTTCCTGAACAGATCCAGGAATATCAATATTTATATTATTTCGGATTTTCAAAATTGCAGTCATCTTTAATTTTAATTATAGACAGTAATTCCTGCTATGCCCAGATCAAACATGGGGAATGGGTAAAAAAAGATAAAAAACGTGATTGGATCTGGAATTATATAACTTTGAAAAATGTCAGAATCCAGGGAAATAAATTCTTTACGGACAAAACAGATGGAGAATTTATTATCTATGATAACACAAAAGGATTAATTCTTTACAATAATCCCTGGAGCAGTGTTTCAAAAAAAGGAGAATACGAAATTGGATTTGTTTGTGGTTCCATCAGTTGCTATTATTACGGTAAATTCCCCTATGCATCTTTGAGACAATTAAACAAAGATGAATTAACAAAAATGAAAGTATCAGATTTGAAAATAATGCGTAACGAGATTTATGCACGATATGGATACATTTTCAATCCCGGTAGTGAAATGGATACTTATTTTAAAATGCAAGGTTGGTACAAGGGACAGCATAGGGATGTAAGAACCTACCTTACTGATTTAGAAAAGAGGAATATTAGATTGATTCAAACTGTTTCAGACAAACAGAGGAAAAATCCTTATAGATAAGATCCGGATACTTATCGACAAAATGAAAGATGAAGAAAATCAACTGCTTGATATTATATGAAAATGAGAACCAATATTTATTTTATTAATTCTTGATTCCTGATTTTTAATTTTAAATTTCTAAAGAGGAGGTATAGATGTCATTAAAAAAACTGTTCATAGTTCGTTTTGGAATTCAATTTCTATTAGTTGTTGTTTTGATGATATTGACTTTCCTTCTTTTTAAGAATCAGAGAGACCTATTTAAGAGCCAGGACGTTCATTTCAAATCCTATCTCCTTGCTGATGAACTTCGCCAAAGCTCGGACGATCTTACACGTATGGCACGGGCTTATGTTGTGACCGGAAACGCAGAGTTTGAACGCGAATACTGGTCTATCCTTGATATCCGCAATGGCAAAAGCCTCCGTCCGGTTGATTATAACCGTATCTATTGGGATTTCATGCCTGCAACAGGTGAGAAACCACGTCCAGATGGTGAAGCTATATCACTTCATGATTTAATGGTCAATGCGGGTTTCACACAAACCGAATTTGATAAATTAGCCTTAGCGCAGAGGAATTCGGATGGATTGGTCAGCACAGAAAAGATCGCAATGAACGCGGTAAAAGGTTTGTTTGATGACGGTTCCGGAAACTTTACGGTAAAGAAAAAACCTGATCGAGAGATGGCAATCAGGATAATGTTTGGTGAAGCATATTATAAAACAAAAGCGGAGATCATGAAACCGATCGATGATTTTTATTTAATGTTTGAAAAACGGACTGATGCAGATATCTCAAAGTATGAAAATCGCTCGACAAATTTTCTTCGGGGTATCATAACGATTATAGCATTAATCCTTGGTATGTTTCTACTTTCCTTTGTTGCAATCAAACGTCAGCTCACAGCTCGCGAGCATGCTGAAGAAGATTTAATCATTGCTAACAAAGAGCTTGTCTTTCAAAACGAAGAGAAAGAAAAACGGGCAGATGAATTAACCATTGCTAACAAAGAACTTGCCTATCAAATCTCCGAGCGCAAGCAGGCGGAGGAGGTGCTGTCCAATGAGCGAACCCTGCTGCGCACCCTCTTGGATTTATTACCTTCTTTTGTTTTCGTGAAAGATCACAAAATGCGTTTTTTGGTGGCTAACGTCGCCTGTGCGCGCTACATGGGAGCGTCCTCGCCGCAGGAGTTGATCGGCAAGACCGATGCTGAGTTTTACCCGCCTGAGGCAGCCGCAGGCTTCATGTCTGACGAACTAGGGGTAATGGAAGGCATTCCCGTGGTGAATAAAGAAGAAGCCCGTATTTTATCTAACGGCACCCGACAGATTATTCTAACCACCAAAGTGCCGTTTCGGAACAACGACGGGAATATTATCGGACTTGTGGGAGCCAGCCTTGACATCACCGAGCTCAAGCGTGCAGATGAAAAACTGAAGAATAAAATTGATGAATTAGCCATTGCTAACAAAAAACTTGCCTTTCAAAACAAAGAAAAAGAAAAGCGGGCAGATGAGCTTGAAATAAAAGTGGAAGAAAGAACAAAGCAGCTTACAGAAATCAATAAAAAACTTGTTGAAGCAAAATCTGAAGCCGAACAGGCAAACCAGGCAAAGAGTGAATTTCTGGCAAATATGAGTCACGAGATCCGCACACCAATGAATGCAATTTTAGGGTATACCGAATTGTTAAGCTCTACAATTATTGACCAGACTCAAAAAGATTATATTAATTCAATCAAATCAAGCGGAAGAAGCCTTCTTACACTGATTAACGACATCCTTGACCTGTCAAAAATCGAAGCCGGAAAACTTGAGATGGAATTAGATTATGTCGATACATACTCTTTCTTTTCTGAGTTTGAAAGAATGTTTTCTCTTAAAGTAACTGAAAAGGGTCTGAAATTCATTTTGGATATAACATCCGGAACACCACAGGGAGTCTATATTGATGAGGCACGGGTGCGTCAGATAGTTTTTAATCTCATCGGAAATGCAATCAAATTCACTTCAGAAGGTAAAATTACACTTAAAATATATACCGAAAACCCTCAGATTGTGAATTATTCAAAAGGAAAAACAAAAGAATTAATTAACTTAATAATTGAAGTTGAGGATACCGGGATCGGGATATCAAAAGAATTACAGGAGGCTATTTTTGAACCGTTTGTTCAGGAAAGAGATTATAAACATTATGGAGGGACAGGATTGGGACTGGCAATAACCAGAAGACTCACAGCGCTCATGAACGGGAATATCAATGTTCGGTCAGAGCTTGGTAAGGGAAGTACATTTACCGTCAGGATTCCGGAGTTACCATATTTGAGAGACTTTTCCAAAGCAACAGTAGATATCCAGATTGATCCATCTGAAATTGTATTTGAGAAAGCAGTAATTCTTATTGCCGATGATGTGCAACATAACAGAAGCTATCTCACAGATGCCCTTAAAAACACTAACCTGGAAATAGTTGAAGCGGAAGATGGTTTGGAAGCTTATAAACTGGCAAAAGAGATTGTGCCTAATCTGATTATTGCTGATATAAAGATGCCTAAGATGGATGGATTCCAGTTATTAAAAAAGCTAAAGACCGATAAGAAGTTGAAACATATTCCTGCAATTGCTTATTCCGCATCTGTCTTAAAAGGTCAGAAAGAACGGATACATAAGAGTGAATTCGCCGGGCTTTTAATAAAACCTGTTAAAGTTGCCGAACTATATATCGAACTAATGAATTTCTTACCATTTAAGTCAACAAGGAAGGCTGAATCAGATAAGCCACATTCAGAAGTTGACTTATTTGGAGGAATAACCGACCTGCCCGGGTTAATTCAATCTCTCGAAACCAGTTTTTATGCAACCTGGAAAACATTTGCTGTCACACAATCTATAAGGGAAATCAGGGAATTCGGTAAGAATTTGAGTCAATTAGGTCTGGAACACAATTCAAATATTATTACCGGTTATGGAAAGGATCTAATCAGTGCTGCAGATAGTTTCAATATTGAAGCGATACTAAAACTTATTGGAAAATATAAGGTTATTATTGAAAGTTTCAAAGATTCAACCAAAAATATAAGCAATGACTAGTCAGGATACTACACAATCATTTTCCCCTGCCATCCTGATCGTTGATGACAACCCTCAGAATCTTCAGGTATTAGGTAAGATATTGCAGGAAAATAAGTTTGAAATCGAATTTGCCATCAATGGTGAAGGGGCCCTGGTGTGGCTGAAAAAGCGGCAATTCGATCTTATATTACTTGATATAAACATGCCTGGCATGAATGGTTTTGAAGTATGCATGAAGGTACGGTCAAATCCTGTTATGAACAATGTCCCTGTTATTTTTGTGTCGGCAGATACTGATAGAGAAAATATACTAAAGGGATTCGAATTTGGTGCACAGGATTTTGTCACCAAACCATTCGACAGCAGGGAACTTCTTGCAAGAGTCAGAACTCATCTTACTCTTAAATATAGCCTTGAAAAACTGGAAAATCTTAACAAGTCACTCGAAGAAAAAGTGGCTGAACGAACTCAACAGCTAAAAGAATCCAACGAAAAGCTGGAGGCTACAAACATTAAACTATTCGATTTGGACAGGGCTAAGACAGATTTCCTGAACCTTATCAGCCATCAGATCCGTACACCTCTGAATGGTATTTTAGGACCTTTGGAGCTTTTGAAGGAACCTGTTTCTGCCAGTGAGATTGGCGAATTGGTTAAAATCCTTGATATGTCTGTTAAAGGACTGGAGAGGTTCTCCTTAAACGCACTCCTGATTACCAGGCTTAAAACAAAACAATTTAATACAAGAAAAGATAGAATCCACCTGTCAAACCTGATTAATGAAGTGTTAAACGAAGAAAAAGAAAAATTTCAAGAGAGGAGTATTCAGGTTAAAAGAAACGATGAAATAACCCTTGGTTTAATTTCCGGTGAGGCTGAACTGATAAAAAAATGCATTAGCAATATACTCGACAATGCAGTACGTTTCTCTCCTGAGAACAGTTCCATCGAAATTGACACTTATGTTGAAGAACAAACTATTATTTGTGAAATTAAAGATAATGGAAAAGGATTCACAACAGGAACTGTTGACCATGTATTTGAATTATTTACTATTGGTGATGAGTACAAAGATAATTGTATCGGGATAGGTCTTCCTATTGCCAAAATGATCATGGAGGGACATGGCGGAAGTATAATTGTTGGTAACAATCCCGGGGGTGGTGCTTCTGTAAAGCTACTGTTTCAAAACAGTGTTGTAGATTGAACAACGATGGAAACTATAAGTGAAAAATTTTAAGATTACCTGATGAACCAGGAAAAATTGTTTAATCCGCCATCAATTTTAATAGTTGACGACAATGTTAATAATCTTCAGATTATCGGCGGATTTTTACAAAATGAGGAATTGATAGTTGAGTTCGCAATTGATGGTATGTCTGCGTTAAACTGGCTGGATAAGAAGAAATTTGACCTTATTCTCCTTGATATTATGATGCCTGACATGGATGGATATAAAGTTTGTTCCATTATCAAGAAGAACCCTGCTATTAGTGATATTCCTATAATCTTTATTACAGCAAAAACAGATTCAGAAAGTATTATTAAAGGATTTGAATCAGGTGCTGTTGACTATATTACAAAACCATTCATAAAGAGTGAATTATTAGTCAGGGTCAAAACACAATTAAATATTAAAAAAGTTAATGAACAGCTTATTCACTATCTGGACCAAATTGAGGAACGAAACAAGAAGATCAACGATAGCATTGATTACGCCAGATACATCCAGAATGCTGTTATAAGTACATCAGAAAAAAATCTGAAATTTTTATCGGAATATTTCATCCTGGACCTCCCGAAAGATATTCTCAGTGGCGACTTTTACTGGTTATGTGTGGTTGACAATAAAATTATTATTGCTGTAATGGATTGTACAGGACATGGAGTACCGGGAGCCCTCATGAGTATTTTGGGTATTACATTATTAAATGAAATCGTTTTACATGATCATATTATACAACCTGATAAAATTCTTGAAAGTCTTCGTTACAAGATTATCCGGGCTCTAGGACAAAACAAAGGGATCGGCAATATTAAAGATGGAATCGAAGGTTCAGTCATCTGGTTTGATCCCAAATCAAATAAACTTCTGTACTCAGGTGCTTTTAATCCACCGATTCTTATACATAATGACGAAATCTTTGAAATAAAAGCAGACAGAATTCCGATAGGGTATTATGAAATAAATGGGAATTTTGCTCTTCATGAAATAGATATTGAAAAAAACGATACAATATATCTCTTTTCTGATGGAATAATTGATCAGTTTGGTGGACCGGAAAACAGACGTTTTATGATTAAACATCTGAAAAAATTACTTCTCGATAATCATAACAATACGATGATCCGGCAAAAAGAAATCCTTACAGAAGAATTTAACCAATGGAAAGGTGATTTAGTCCAAACAGATGACATTCTGGTTCTGGGATTTCGGCTTTAAGGACGAGTCACCCCATCTGGATTTTGTTTTGCAAGCACATTTAAAAGCCCCACAAGCTGATGCACGGCCAAAGCTTTTAAAAGAGCTTGCAAAAACAAGACCTTGATTGTTAAATAAATGACACTCCTGCTCCTCATCTTGACAAAAATAAAGCACTAACAATAACACGGATGGTATGGGTAATTAGCTTGTCACAGTTTTTTTCGGTACTCCGTTCCACTTAACGGGACAAGTACTTAGGTGACAAACCTGGACCGCTCCACTGCCCTTAACCAAATTAGTATACCAGGAGAAATAACCAACACATAATCAGCTTTGTACTGCGAAACTCGTAAAGCTCAATCGGATCCTAACTGGACGGCAAAAACCGCGCCAGTGGACTGATACAAACGGAAGGAGTAATGCACTTGTCAGGTATCTGCAATCATCAGGTCAGGGATCTATGAATAAGAATATATTAAACAATCCTTCCAATTATAGCACCTAATCCGTTAAAATTGAATATAACAATCTAAAAGGGAGGGTGCAGGTTATCACTGGTTTTAACAGTTTGATGAGTATTTGTGAATGGGAAAATATCAGAAAAGAATCATTGATTCTTTAACAATTGTACCGTTGTCGTCAGTACCATAGGCTTTCACACCGATACTGATTGTTGTATTGTCGATAAAATCAACTAATGGACCCACGAACTGTTTAACTTCTTCCATATCCATATCGTCAAAATCTTCAATATCGAAATATATATGGATAAAAAGAACACAATCATCTTCATTGATTTTGCTTAACGCCTTAATCATTTTGGCAAGCCAAAGCGAGGATGCAGAATTGTAATATTCAAGATTCAAACGAAGATTGGTAGTATGACGAGGTGATTTTATATAATCATTGATCCAACTAAGAAGCGGTTCATACAATTTGGCTGCATTTTCAGGAATTGATTTACCTGACAGAACCATTTCTCCAGATAGTTGATTGAAATCAATCTGTGGAGTTTTTGCGGTTCCTTCAATTAATATATTCTTAATTTCATTCATAGGAAGGAAGTAAAAAATCTAAACTCCAAAATCATTTTCAAAATTAAGCAATATTTTCAATTAAAATTTTCTCTTCATCAAGAATCAAAGACAGTTTATCAATTAATTTTGTCTGTATATAATTTGCCACCACTCCCTTTGTCTCGACCAAGATATAGTGACCTAGTAGTTAAAAAGAATACCAAAATTTCAAATAAAAAACCTTGGACTAAAGGGCTTTATGAAAGTATTATTGCGGCTGACCTTTTAACAAAACAGAAACTTGAACAGAAAAACCGAATTGTATTAATCATTCTAGATAGTACACTTGAAATTGCCTTTAAGGAATATTTAGTAAATGAATCTGGTACAGGATATAACGATGCTACACTTCTATCAATTTTTAAAAGTAGATCTTTAGTGCAAACAGAGATCCAGAAATATGTCAAACTAAGTAGTACTCTTTGGAACAAAATTGACTTTTATTATGGATTAAGATGTAAATTAGTGCATGAAAGGATTACTGTTGGAATTCATGATAACCAGATAGATGACTTTAGGAATACAGTCGAAAAAGTCTTAAGTAAACTTTTTAAATTAAAATTTTCATAGAAATAATAAAAACGGCATACATGCGGTCATAAAACATTGGGGGTTAAGTGGTATGCCAAGTGCATCACTCGCTTGCAAGGTTCTTATCGGTTGATAGGTTCGCAGCTCCGAAATCCCCAACGTTTCATACCGCCGACCGTCAGACTGTCTAATAACCTGTCCGTCATAATATAGACCGGGAAAAGACATATTAAGGAATTTTTTAATACGTTGATACCCAAGACTAAAATATTTTCAGCTCCTCTTAAACCGGCTTAATTGGATTAATTTTTACCAGTAAAAATGGTTATTAGACAGACTGCCGTTAGCTAAAATTTGGACAACCACTTAAACTTTTAAATATGTTCTCAAATGCTTACCAACTTGCAAGTAATTTCACAAAACCTGTGATTACATCTCTTCGGTTTACAGACAATTCAACTGAAAGCTCATTAGCTAGTTTTGTGATACTCAATTCCGAGGGCTGGATTATTACAGCTGGACATATTTTTAACTCACACATGGCGTTTAGACAACATCAAAAGGAAATAAATGACCATGAAATTGAGATTAAATCTATCGAATCCAATCCAACACTTTTTGATCAACAGAAGAAAAACAAAATTCAGCACTTACGAAAACAATTCAACACTCAGAAAAGAATCATTAACCATTCATTTTGGTGAGGTGCAGACAAGCTACATATTCAACATATTATAAGTTTGGATCATGAGTGAATGACCTAGGATTTTGGGGGCAGAATTGGTCATTACCTTTGAGTAGGATAATATTAATCAATTAACCAAATCAAACAATAGATATACAATTGGTCCTACTTAGGATAATTTTCAGAAAAAAGGTAACATCATGTGTAAGTTTGGCATAAGCTTTGAATCGATTAATTGAATATTTATTAGATATATGATATTGTCTTTTAAATCAAAAACAATGATAATAAGGTTGACTTGTGTGTCTTTCCTCCTACTTCTGATGGGTTGCGAGAAAATAAATGATTCATACCCGAATGCAAATCAGTTGGTCTTATTTCAAGTCGAATACATTAATTACGCCTGGGGATATTCCCATCACGGGATTCTTATTGATTCTTCAGGCAATGTTAAATACTTTAAGTACCCCAATAATTGGCGCTACCCAGATACAGCGGGTTATATAACCGAATCTGATATGAATGAAAACATTCAACAACTTGATACAGTATCCTTTATTATTGAAAAAGATACACTACTTAAATATTTCAGTATGCTTAAAGGTGCATCGGAAGGACAACTTTCAGATCCTTATAACAGAATGTTCGATGCCGGAGAGACCATTTATTCTGGATATTTATATGATTCAATTATAAAAAAATATAAACATGTACTAATAAAACAGTGGGGTGATTGGTCCATAGATAATAATTCACCAGAAGCTGAAAAAATTTATAGATGGCTGGCGACAACTTTCCATAATGTATTAGAAAGCCTACGTAACCACAATTAATAAAAGCCTAAGCATAACATGGACAATGTTTGTTATAGTTTCTGCAATTCCTGACTCCAAATCCCCACATGCATCAATTAATTGTATACCAACCACATAGCATATGTCAAATACTTGGTTTAAGCCATTTACAAGCCTGTAGAGACATTTTCTCCCCTGTAGCAGTATCTACATTAACTCAAGCACAAAGTAGCTTAAATCGCTTACTATCAGCCTTATGCGGCATTTTGTATAAAAAAGTATCATTGTATTTAATTGTATATCAATGCAGTATCAAGTATTAATTATCTACCTCATGGAGGGAAGTTGGGAGAGCAATATTGTGATCGTTATAAGCTATGATTGGCTTGATTTTTGAAATAGAATATCTTATCCTAAAATATAACATCATGAGAAAGTTAGTGCTGCTATTTACCTTTTCTCTCATTTTCTTTTCCTGTGAGAAAGACTATCTTATCCCAGAGAACGAGATTCCTGAATGGCTTAAGACAAAAATAAAACAAGAAGAGCAAATAATAAAAGAATCCCCTCACCTTATGAACGCTTATGGGGCTTGGTTGCGCTATAAATGGCAAAATGAATACTATTTTGAATACCACAACTTTTTAAGCTCCTCTTCATCAATTCCAGTAAAAGCAAATGGTGACAGCCTTAATATCCATACCGATGATATAAATACAGATTATTGCAAAGAAAAATGTTGCAAGCAATTCGTGTGGAAAGCCCCAAAGTATAAAGACTATTACGAAGACTTTTACGAAAAATGAAAATTAAATCTCCCCAAAAAACTGAAATAATACAGGCTTGCGAAATGGAAGATCCTTTACAAGATAAGATTAAATCATATAAGAATCATAAAGTTAGACTCCCAATCAGGCTTTTTGTTTTTTCTTTTTTTTGGTTTCTAATTCTATGCAGCAGTTGTGAAAATCCAAACATGCGATTAAATCTTAATCAACAGGATACTCTAAATTTCACCGGAGTATTTAAATTTGTGAACTCTGCAACATTCATAGGGACCATTTTGTTACAAACATCTTATGATTATTTTCACTGTTCTACAAGTCTACCTTATGATTGGGGTGCCGGAAGATTATTAGTTAAGGAATCAACACTTGATTTTATTGATACCGCAGTATACTTTATGCCATGTATGTATGCACGTGCTTATACTTTGAGCGGAGAATATAATTATCAATTTGATGGTAAAGATCTTTTAATCTGGAAAAACAAAGGGAATAGGGTAATTCTGTATGAATTAAAACTTGAAAAAAATAACTAAACCAAACTTGTTCAGTATAGCATTAAGTCTATGATTTTTAATATTGTGTATCTCCAAAATATGGTTTATCTTCGGTATTGAAAAGAAGTATGGAAGAACTAATGGTTCCAATTTTAATCTCTTGGTATAATGTGTAAAGGTTCCTGTTGTTTCATCTTGCTCTTGCTCCTGACCGTTTCCTGTGAGAAGGATGATTTTTCTTCCAGAGTACGTTTTGATGTTACTGACCACCTTCTTGAGGGGAAGCATATAGTTTGCATTGATATTGATACCAAAGGAAACATTTACATAGCTTCTGACAAGGAACTTTATTATACAAGTACAAGCAATAATGATTATAAAAATTATAGTCTTGACTTTCCAATACTGGACCTTGCAATTGCTCCCGATGAAACCGTATGGATAGGTACCAATGGCGGAGGACTTGGACATCTTACAGGCAAAGGATTCACCTGGTATACTGCCGCTAATGCAGGTCTTCCCAGGGATCATATAAGACATGTTGAAACAGGATTGGATGGGAGGATCTGGTTTTCGAGTTGTGCCTTTAGATTAGGGGGATTAGGTATTTATGATGGTGAGAAATTTGAATTTTTGACTCCTGAAAATTCACCTCTGAACCAAAATATGATTGAAGATATTGAAATCGATCAGGATGGCAATGTTTATATCGCAACCACCGGGACAGTAGGAAGAACAAATATTTACCGGTTTTCAGATAAATCATGGGATTGTTTAGGCGATGAAAAAGGTATGTTTTATTGGGTCTTCTCATTTACTGTCAGTCCATCAGGCATTATTTACCTTGTAGAGGATTTTTCATTATCTTCATATTGCTGTAATCCAAATGTATTATTTGAATTCAGAGATAATAAATGGCAAAAGATAGAGACAGATGATATGCCCGGGATTGGTTTTTTCACTCGGCTAAAAGCCGACAAAAGAAACTATTGCTGGATTGCAAGCCATGGAGACCACTCAGCTATCTTGCATGTTTATGACGGAGAATCATGGCTAAATTCACCTGAAGGTATTTTTCCGGATGACTACATTACCACTATCGAGGTTGATAATGACAACAATATCTGGATAGGTACTTATAATAATGGAGTTTTCATATTAAACCAATAATATTTATGCAATGAAAAAATTATCAACAGTTATATTAATCTTTCTTTTCTTACTGACTTTTTCCACCTATGGTCAGTTAGCGATAGGATATAATACGGATGGCAATACTCTCTGCCTTTCAACTAATCCCTTAAAAAAGTTTTGTGGTGAATTCAGAGTAAATACAAAAGCCTATAACCAGGCCGACTGGTCTTATAGTGATCGTGGGATCACACAGGCATATCTGCTGGTTACAATATTTTCCTCAAAAAATGTCACTCTTTACTCAGGTGGTGGGCTGGGAGTGAATTTTTTATCTGAAGGGAGTGATAAGTGGCTTAGTGTTAATATTCCGCTTGGCTTAAAAATGAATCCTTTCTCTACATTACCTGATTTATTTATTGTCGGAGAATATGATCCGATGATAATTACTAAGGACGATATTCCGATTATCCATTGTGTTTCGATAGGATTTAGATATATCCTCAGCAAGAAGGAATAGATATATGATATTGTCTTTTAAATCAAAAAAAATGATAATAAGGTTGACTTGTATATCTTTCCTTATGCTCCTGATGGGATGCGAGAAAATAAAAGAATATAACCAGGAAGTTTTATTTAAAGTTGAATATATAAACTATGCATGGGATTTTCAACATCATGGTAAGATTATTGATTTATATGGAAATGTCATAAACTTTAATGTATCAACAACATGGCATTTCCCGGATGAGGACGGATATATTAGTCTATCAGACATGAATGAAAATATAGATCAATTAGGTGATATAGTCTGTACAGTTGATAAAGGTATTCTGGCTGATAATTTTAATAAACTTCTCAAAGCTAAAGATGGAGAATTAACAGATCCTGAACACGGAATGTCTGATGCCGGTGTAACCACTTATTCAGGATTTCTGTATTATTCAAGAAAAAAAAGATACAAAGAAATCTTAATCAGACGAACTGGGGATTATTATATCGAGAATAAATCAAAAGAGGCGGGTGAGATTTACAACTGGTTGCAAAGGCTCTGTAAAACAAAAGGAGAATGAATACAATAAATATTCGATGAGAAACATATTTAATTTCAATAAATTAGGAATAATTTTTCTCATAATATCAGGATTATTTGCCACTTGTGAAACTAAACCTGAGCATGGATATTATCTGATTGAAGTTGATAGCATATCTGTACCTCATGATTTATTCGCAGGCGTGCCTTTTGAAATTGGTTTCTACGGAATAATAAGTTATAACGGGTGTTCAAGATTTAGTCATTTTAACCAGGCTCAGGTTGGAGATGAGATAATTCTAGAGGCCTGGAAAGAAGTTGATCTTCAAGCTATAGTATGCCCTACTGTGATGGTATATCTAAATGGCCAAAAACTGGATTGTACAGTAAACCTCCCTGGAGATTACTTGATTAAAATCAGACAACCGAACTACACATTTCTGGAAAAACAAATTGTTATTAAATAACTTACATCACATAAATTCAACTAATCATAGAAAACAGGAATCTGAACTATATTTATGTCAGACTTACCAATACCGGAGCTCTTCAAACCAGATTAAAAAAGTCAAATAAATAGCACTTGCAATGAAAAAGATAATCGTATTTATAAGCATTCTTATTCTTACAACAACATGTGAAAAAGATATTAATTTCTTGATTTCTGACCTTGTAAGCCAAAATCGGTATTATGACAATGAGATCTTCACTGACCAAAATCTCAGGATTTATGGTAAGTGGAAATTCTTATATTCATTTGGAGGAATAGGTGGTTCCACTTATGATCCTGCCTATGATTTTTTGGAAATTGTCAAATTCGGGATTTATGGAAAAATTGATAACAATAAAATAAAAGAAATTGGGATGCTCCATGTTGACAAACAGGATGATAGCAAGACAATTATCGATTTCCTGCCTGACGATGATTATAAAACCGACTATTTTCTTATCCAAAAAGTAATAGAGTTCAAAGGGAATGATACACTATTACTGTGGGACAATATGTGTGATGGATATACTAACTACTTTAAAAGGATAAAATAAAGCCTATTTATAATTGGGACATCAAAAATAAATTAGCTTTTTACAGTTTTTACAATTCTTCTCCTCAAAATCTCTATTCGCTACATAATACTGATAGTCAATTGTATAGAACATTATAAATAGTCCATTTAAGATCAATTCTGGCTCTTTTAAGACACTTTTATATCTCTATAATCTTTCCTTTACAAAACGAAACAATGCCGTAAAAACGCATAATAACAGAATTTTAGTGCATTTGCCATATTTGAACTATACCTTAACTAATTATTTATCAGCATATTAAATTTGCAGCTATATAACCCGGAATTTTGGGAGCTGGATTCAATAGATCATATTGAAGGATCTAAGCTGATGCTATTCAAACCAACAAAGCATTGAAAAATTCCAAAAAATTCTACTCCGAGACAAATTCTTAAAACAGAACAACATCTAATATGTAGGGTGTGACTGATCACTATAAATCGGATAAGAGTGTTCAGTTTAACCAGATTTTGAAGTTTAATTAAATTTAGTCCTCATGTATTTACAATTAACAAATCAATAAATCATTATAATCTTGAAATCACTTGAAGGTCAAATTATAAGTGACCAAGAGATTATTGACAGCAATAAAGCATTATTGGATCATGAAGAAATTGAAGAAGAATATGATGAAGAAGCTGTACCTGAAACTGAAGCTGAAGAAACAGACCTAATTAAACAAATTGCCGATGCACAGGAGCGAATTTATGAATGTAAGGAACTAATAGATAAAATTAATGCCCTACTTAATTTATGGGATATCAATGATATAATAAAATGTTAGTAATACCTAAAAGTATACTACCACTGTATAATACTACCCTGAATTAAGACCACTGGTTAAGTTTAAAATTAATAACTTTAAACCAGTGAATTATGAAATCAAAAAGACAAAAACACACAGGAGCCTTTAAGGCAAAAGTAGCCATTGAAGCTTTACAGGAACGAGAGACTTTAAGCGAACTTTCCAAGAGGTATAACATACATCCAAACATAATTACCCGGTGGAAGAGAGAATTCCTGAAAAGAGCTCCCCAATTATTTGAAAAGACCCATCCGGCTGATAAAGAGGAAAAGGATCTGGAGAAATTATACGCCAAGATAGGGCAGTTAGAGATGGAGAAAGAGTTTTTAAAAAAAACTTAAAGAAATTGGGGCTGTAACCGATCGCCTGCAAATGGTCAATCGTAAAGAAGGATTGAGTATCCGTAGCCAGTGCAACCTGGTAAGTATGAGCCGGAGCAGTTTTTACTATAAGTCGCCTGGTGAAACCAAGGAGAATCTCTGGATCATGCGGTTAATGGATGAACACTACCTTAAGCATTCTACTGAAGGAGTTCTTCGTATGCGTGATTTTCTTCTGGCTCTTGGTATTGTGGCTCTTACAGAAACTGACAGAATTATTAAGGAGATTGACAAAATAGGTTTGCTTTCTTAACAATTTGTGATTATAAATCAAACAGTATGTACATTACTAATCTAACACATTTTCTTGATGAAACTGGGAACATTCCAAAACAAATGCCAAAAGAAGCCAGAGAGTTAGCAAGTTTCTTTGCATTAGTTGTTGATACCGCAACCAAGAAAAATCCTAGAACATTAACCTCGACAGATATCAGATGCTTTAACAAAGGCTGTTATGGATTAATAAAGATTGCAATAAGGTCTGATAATGAAGAAATCCATTGGTATTGCCCTGAATGTGAAAATGAAGGAGTAATTAATGAATGGCAGGGATCAAACTGGGATAATAGTTATGAAAAGCCATAATGAGGAATATACTTTCAATTCATTCTCATACTCCAAATTCTATGAAGGGAATAACCCAATTATGGAGTTAAAAGGATTATTTAAAAAAACGGTACATATTATCTCGCTGCATTACTCAATTGTGTTGCAGGGCACTATGTAAGCTGATTGGAATCATTGAAGGAACCGCCAAAAAAAAATCTGTCGCCCTGACCAAGAAAGGATTTAAAAATGGAGCGGCATTTGAATATAAGAAAAAACTCTTTGCCTGTTAGAACTTCTTGAACCAGTTGATGCCGCTCCGGAATAAATTATGGTGTTTAATAGAAACAGGATACTATTTGTTACTTTTCATTCCGAACAAACTGAACTAACCTGATTTTTATTCCTTTGTTAGAATTTAAAAGAAGGCGACACTTGATTGGTAACCCTTAGGTCTGATACATCTTTCAAGGGATAAATACACCTGGTATCTTTATCCGAAAAACCTTTTATGAAAAAATCAGAGCGTGAGAACTGGCATCGGGAGATGTTTTCTCTGATAAAGAAGTGGCAGAACAGTGGAATAAATCAGAAAAATTTTTGCAATCAGCATGAAATAACGCTCCATGCCTTCTATTATTGGCTAAGGAAGTACAAGCAGGCACATGAGAGATCTGAAAATGGATTTGTACCGGTTGAGATAGAACCATTGGGGAATAATTCCAAAAAAGAAGAGATACAGATTTATTATCCAAACGGTGTTCTGATAATCCTTGATAAAGCAGTCAGCCTTTCGAGAATCAAAGCACTGATCAAAGCCATCTGATATAAATTCAAATAACAATGAAACAATTAATCTGTTACAATTGAAGAATATCTGCAGACGCGATCTACAATTTGGTTCAATTTTTGTAGTACAATATTCTATAACCTTCTACAAATGAAAAAACTAACTTACCTCTCTCTGATTATTATTTCCTTGTTGATTACTAATTGCGAAAAGGAAGATTTTGATTTTTCTGAAGATTTTGATTTTTCTCAAACAGAAACCAAAATTTTGTTTATATCCAGGCGTATAGAAAATAGTGCAAGCTGGAATTTAATCTTGATGAATAGTGATGGTTCTCAGCAAAAAAAATTAACCGACCTAACTGTAGGATGTCAAAGACCCGTTATTTCACACTCAGGGAAGACCGTATTATTTGCTCATGGTACAAATGATCATTTCTGTGAGTTGTATTCAATGAATATTGATGGCACAAATTTAACCCTATTAGATAGAGCAGATAGATATTGTGGATCAGCGGATTGGTCATCCGATGATACCAGGATTGTTTATTCAAAGAACAGGAATGAAACAACAGACGATAAAGACATAATACTTTATGATCTAACTACCAGCAATAAAACCATTTTGTCTGAATCAGGAGATAATATATCAGCGAGATTTTCGCCGGATAATAAAATCGCTTATTGCCGCCGGAATAATCTTTCCTGTGACATCCATATAATGAATATTGATGGTTCTAATAAACAATTGATAATCCCGGACGCAGGCTGTCCTGTTTGGTCTCCAGATGGTAAAAGAATTGCATTTATTTCTAAAGGGAGTATAGGTAGTCCCCAAATATTTACTTCAAAACCTGATGGAAGTGAAATTAAGCAATTAACAGATACATATAAACCTTGCTGGGATTCTGGTTTCCCTCCATTTGGGAACCATGATCCACAGTGGACTCCTGATTGTAAAAAAATTGTATATCAATCAGATATTGATGATGGTATGCCAGAGATATATATTATGAATAATGATGGAAGTAAACAGACAAGACTAACAAATACTGAGAGAAGAAATGATAGCCCTACTGTAACTCCAGACGGTAGATTTATTTTATTCACATCGAATCGTGACATGAGCCTTGGAGCTGAAATTTATGTTATGGATATAAACGGTACTGATCAATATCCACTATCAAACTATATTGGGGATGATTGCTTTCCTGTTGCGACAAATCTCTGATAATAATTCACCATACGGACAATGATAAAGGTAATTAGCTTGTCATGCCTGCCCGACTGACCCGTCCGAACGGACTTCGTCCGGGCGGGCGTCAGTCAGTCGGGATTTTTGCTTTTACTCCTGCTCCCATGATAGAGTTCGAATGTCGACACGTCGACCGCACCAGTACCAGTTTTAAAACTTTATATACTGGGATAAATACCCGGTTACCTAACAACCTTGTACCGAGACTCTTTTAATGCTCAACCAGTCCTGTACCTGGACTGAAAAACTGGCCTGTACCCTCACCGTCACCAAGACAACTTTCTGGCTAATGTACCGTGACTGATAGCCGGAGGACTTCTTCGTGGTATACAAACTTCCTAAAGTCGCTTTTGGTATTGGTTAAATACACTACTGGTACAATTTTTGATTATGGTAAGTGTAACCTAACTAACATTAATTATGAAAATCAATATTAAATTCCTTTTAACTTTTACCCTTTTAAGTACGTTAGTAATAATCTCCTCATGCGAAAAAAGCAATACCGATGATCCACCTGGAGATCCGGTAGATATATTTACTGAACCTTATCAGAAAGAGGTAATTGACTCGGCAAACAAATTCGCCTTTGATCTTTTCAAACCGGTTATTGCTGATGCCAAGGGAACAGAGAATATAATGATTTCTCCGTTCAGTATTACCAGTGCCCTTTCGATGACACTTAATGGTGCGGCTGGAGAGACCTTTGAGGCCATGAGAAAAGCACTAAGGTTTGAAGATAAAACACTGCAGCAGATAAATGAGACATATCTTAAGCTGATGACCGAGATGGTCCCGGTTGACAAACGAGTTATACTGGAGATCGCCAACTCGGTATGGGTTGAAAAGCATCTTACAGTGAAAGAGCCCTTTATGACGGCACTTGAGACATGGTATAAGGCCGAGGCACGTGATATTGACGTTACAGATCCCGGTGCAGTAGATATTGTGAACGGCTGGATTGCCGAAAAAACTCATGACAAGATCACGGATATGCTGAAATTTTTAGAACCGGATCTGGCTATGCTTCTCATTAATGCAATCTACTTCAACGGCAAGTGGCGGTATCAGTTCGATAAAGATGACACCAGTGATGAACCATTTTATGTAACTCCATCAGCCCCAAAAGATGTTCCCATGATGCATCAGACAGTGAACCTGAAAG
>Ga0307437_1000893_pt1 | contig 21462 bp, 16 predicted proteins | sample SalMarWE160390MG_FD_202146 | JGI IMG/M metagenome (GOLD analysis project Ga0307437, IMG submission 202146) | Salt marsh sediment microbial communities from the Plum Island Ecosystem LTER, Massachusetts, United States - WE1603-90 | ecosystem: Environmental > Aquatic > Marine > Intertidal zone >...
AAAGAGAAAAATATAATGAAGATAAACATATGGCTGCAGTTCAAAGGCACAAGATTAGAAATAGGTTAGCCCGGAAATCGGCTTAATTAAATAAGGGGTTGACATAGTAATTCTATTTTTTAACTCGAAACACGAAATGCTTAACTCGAAACTATAGTTCACAAGGTATCTTAAAAATAAAAAACTCTGGAGCCGAAGTATTTAAAACTTCAACTCCAGAGTTAAACTTAGCCTTAGTTCAGGCTATATACCGCGGAATTTGTTTACTTCGTCAATAGCAGCTTCTTCGAAACGGTAATGTCACCAGCTTGCATATGACAGAAGTAAATGCCACTGCTCAGGTTAGCTGCATTCAATTCTACAGTATGTATTCCCGGTTTCTTAACCCCATTAACCAACAATGCGATTTCTCTACCGAGCAAGTCATAAACCGCAATTCTTACATGGCTTACGTGCGGTACCGCATAACTTATTGTTGTTTTTGGGTTGAGCGGATTTAGATAGTTTTGCGTTAGAGTAAATGCTTCTGGCAAATCTTGTGTTTCTTCTACGCCTCCCGTTGTATTGTCCACATCATAATATTGATTAGCAGAGTAAGCCAAAAGTTCCGTGGAAGTGCCATCTGGCCAGTTGATAGTAACACTGTCAGCCTCTGTAGCTGAACCAAGTCCGAAGTGCGCTACTATATTCCCACCTGTCATTCCACCATATCCACCTGCCTGTATGTCTCGTATCATGCTTAATGTACCTGCTTTTACTTTAATTTGTGCACCTATGGCTGACTTGTTATTACCCTCTGTCATCGATAACCTAAATCCTATCCAGTTATTTTCACTTGTTAACTGATTCTTAAATAACTTAAAATTAGGGTCTGTCCAACCAGCAAATACATCAAGCTTACCATCTCCATTATAGTCAACAAATAACGCAGATCGATGCTGCTGCAGTCCACTACCTACTGTGCTCGATGTAACATCGGTAAATGTAAGACTCCCTCCTGCTAACTGACTCTGGTATATCGTCAAATCCATGCTACCACCACCTATCAATAAGTCCAGATCTCCATCATTATCATAATCTCCCAAAGATAATCCTCTCATCTGATTATTCGCCGATATACCTGATGTGGCCGCAGCATCGGTAAATGTACCATCTCCATTATTCAACAATAAATAAAAAGGAATAGGATCGTCAAACGCCTGTGCAATCAAATCCATATCTCCATCATTATCAACGTCTCCCCAAACAGATGCAATTGCAGAAACATCTGTGTCTGAACCATCAATATCGATCTCACTCCAATCTAATCCCTCACCATTGTAGTTAAAATATAATCCAGACCTGCACGTCGGGAAAGAATTCCTGAACGATGGCAAAAATAAATCGATATACCCATCATTGTCAACATCTACCCACGTCGGATTCCACGCCTCGAATTCCTTAAGAGTATCATCAAGCACTGTACCTGCCACATTCTCGTATTTACCCGAAACGACATTTAACTTCGCCAATCTTACTTTACTAGATGCACCATATGAACCTGCAAAGGCTATCTCCAAATTACCATCCCGATCAAAGTCTGCTGCCGCCGCCTCAGGAATACCACCGCTGGGTATGGTAATCGAATCCAACCATACACCAGCCGTAGTATCTATAAACGATAACGTATCCCCTGTGTTTACTACCAAGGATAAAGCACTACCCTGCGTCATTAACAAGTCTAAATTACCATCCCCTGTGAAGTCCGCCATCACCGAACCAAGTGTAGCTGCACCCGCATCAGGATCCGGGGATGTAGAAACAAGTGCAAATGTATCATCTACTCCCATGTTGATATACAACCTACCCGCTGAACTATGGAAGAAATCTATCAAACTATCATTGTTGTAATCACCCCAAGAAAATCCTACATTACCGCCACCCAGTATTCCGGATTGTGCTGTCACATCAACAAAATCTTGGGCAAAACCAATATTTGCTAAAAAAACAAGACCAACCAAAACTAATAGAACATATATCTTGCGCATTTTACCTCCTTAATTTTCAATGCACTTCTTAACCCCAATTCATAAACTAACTTCTTCTTTTAGGAAGTTCCATAAACATTTTAGCCTTCCCTCCTTTCTCTTTAGGAGAAAAGGCCTCAATTCACAAATTTTAATTTCTTATTCATAATACCTCCTCATTCTTCTGCTAACTATAATAAATAATAATAGAAAATATTATTTTGTCAATTCAGCTTTTTGCGTATTTAAAGTAAGTATTTGGATTAAATTGGGAAAGTTCATGCGCATGGTGGTACAATATTAGAAAATAAGAATTTTCGATTGAATGGGGAGATGGAGTAAAGAGGGGAATCTTGTGATAAAATCTCCTCAGAAGTTCCAGAAATACGAAGAGTATATTGCACTGCAGGAAGAATTCAGAAGATAAACGAAAAGAATTTAACCACAGAGAACACAGAGAAAAAACAAAACACACAGAGAGCACAGAGAGAAAAGGGTAATTTTGTTTAAAACCCATCCCACAAACTCTATTTTTCACATGTAGAACATGTAGGATTTAAGATTATTACAATAACTAGTAACGTCTACTTAAATATGTCGAATCATTTAAAAGAAATATGCCAATGTCAAAGTAAAAATCTACTTTTCTTTTAAGTAAAGGGCTTAGGTCTTTTTCGAAAAACCAAAGAACTACTCGTTTTCCCTCATTCATCACAGCTTCAACTAACGGGACATAATCCTCGTCTCCAGCGACTAAGATTGCAATATCATAATTGTTACGGTGAGCATGTGTTAGCATATCAGTAGCTAGAGATATATCGACTTGCTTTGATCCTTTTTTCTTCTCTTTTTTGAAAACACGTGGAGCCTCAATTCCTATTGATTTTAGTTTTTCTTCGATTTCAATTAATTTGTTAGTATCTCCTTTGATAGAAGTATAGTAATACTTCCTTATTACTTCACAGATTGTATGATGTTGAATATTGGCGAATTTTGACCATACAAATACATTTGGCTCAAAAGTAATATGTTTTTGTGGTTTCTGGCCTTCTAGTATTTTTCCATATCTAATAGCAAGATTCTCTCCATCCACGAAGATCATTACTCTAGAGTCTTTTTTTATATTAGGGGGAAGATAACTACTCATGATTTAACAATGCTCAATGGGAATCGGGGTTTGTTTCTTAAATTTTAACATTTATAATTTCTCTTTGTTTTATTTAACTGCTCCCTACTCTCTGCTCACTACTCACTATTCTCCAACCCAATCTTCTCAAAATCGGTATACGGGACGAGGACTTCGGGTATTTTGATTTCTCCTTTTTCAGTCTGATAATTTTCTAAAAGCGATACCATGAGCCTCGGAGTGGCGACACCTGAACCGTTTAGAGTATGTACTGGTATTGTTTTTCCTCCTGCTCTGACCTTTATGTTTGCTCTTTTTGCCTGAAAGTCTTCAAAATTGCTTACGGATGAAACTTCGAGCCACCTGTCCACGCCAGGAGCGTAGATTTCTATGTCGTATGTTTTGGCTGAAGCAAAAGATAAATCATCGTAAGGAAGTAGAATAACTTTGTAAGGAATATCTAATAATTTTAAAACCTCCAACGCTTCCGTAAGTAGATGCTCAAGCGCATCGTATGATTCCTCGGGCATAACGAAATTAACAAGCTCTACTTTGTTAAATTGATGAACACGAAGAAGTCCTTTTGTTTCTTTTCCGTAAGAACCGGCTTCTCTCCTGAAGCAAGCCGTATAACCGCAGTATTTAACCGGTAAATCATCAGGCGTTAGAACTTTTTCGGATAATATATTGGTAAGAGGAACTTCGGCTGTAGGATTCAGGAAGAGCCCGTCTTTATCTGTTATATACATATCTTCTTTCATCTTGGGTAGCTGTCCCGTATTGAACATAGATTGTTCGTTTGCGAGGAAAGGAGGAAAAACTTCCGTATATTGATGGCGTTTTGTATGCAAATCTAGCATGAAATTTATCAAAGCTCTCTCTAATTTTGCTCCTTTACCTTTGTATAGACTGAAGTTACTACCTGCAATCTTCGCCGCAGAGCTAAAATCAAGTATATTTAGTGATTCACCCAATTCTATATGTGTTAGAGGCTTAAAGTGTAATTTTTTTAATCCGGTCGGTTTTATTATGTTAACCGGTTTATTTTTGACTGAGCTATGAACCAGATTCGGTATCCAGGAAATAAAATCATCGATCGCTTGCTGTATTTCTTTTAAGTCTTTTTCCACTCTAATTAGCTTTTCTTTAAGAAACTCTAATTCCGATAATAATTTGGACGCATCTTGTTTATTCTTTTTTAATTTCCCTACTTTCTTGCTCTTTTCATTTCTTTCTCTTCGAAGTTCGTCGACAGAAGACTGTAGGCTTTTTCTTTTATCATTCAGTTCTATAAAAAGTTCAAAATCAATATCAACGCCTTTCTTCTTTGAAACTTCCTTTAGTGCATTTAAATTCTCTTCGATAAATTTTATATTATACATTTAAAAACCTCAATTCTCTTAAAACTCTTTTTCGTATTATGTCTACCTCTTCAGGCTTATATGGAATTTTACCCTTCTCCATGATCTTTTTTGTCAATAAATTCATCTCGTTTCCGCAATCGCATCTTGTTTTAGTATCTTTCGAAAATACTATAGCTCTGTTTCCGCAACGGTTACACTCAAATATATTTTTTACCCCGGAGACTTTACCCTTCTTGGCTATTAATTTACCCTCAATTTCCACAATATCGAGACTGAAGTTAATAGTTGGTGCATTAGATAAACTTGTTCCGATTCCGTATCCTTCAGAGTAGGGATTAAGATCTTGTAAGCTATATTCGTCTAAACCGCCGGAAACGAATATGCCTACATCGGAGAAGCCTCTGTTGTCCAATTCTTCTCTTGTCTCTTTTACGATTAGAGATAAATCTCCTCTTCTTGAACCCGGGGTATCAATCCTCACCGCATTTAATTTGTTTTTTAGTTTCTCCGCCAGTCTGATTGTTTCAACTTTCTCATCACCGAAAGTGTCTACAAGTATGATTCTGGGAATCCCTTTGACGATTGTTTTATCGTAAGCGATTGCGGCTTTCAGAGTATCTCCTATAATAAGTATTACCGTATGAGGTATTGTGCCTTGTGGTTTCAAATTTAATTTTTCTGCGGATAAAACAGCAGAGACGCCATCAACTCCACCGATGTAAGCGTACCTGTCTATAACCGGAGTTATAGCAGGATGCATTCTTCTTGCGCCAAAGGATAAAACCGTTCTGTTTCCTGCTGCGATTTTACACCGGGCAGCTTTTGTTGATATGCCTGAAGCCTGACATATATAGCCGAGAAGCGGTGTTTCGAATTTTGCGAAATCCAGATATTTTCCTTTGATTGTGAGTATCGGTTCTCTTTCGAAAAATACGCTTCCTTCCCCGAGAGCTTGTATATCTATCTTTTTATCCTTGAATAATTCTATTAGTTCGCTTAGTCCGGAAAATATTGCCCATTTATATTTATCTGGGAGTTTTTTCGCGTACACTTCCGCTGCTACATTAGGATTTTTATTTTCCTTTTTTAATATCTCTTCGGCTTTGTGAAAATATATATCGGTGGTCTTTCCGTCGAGTATTTCTTTATGATTTGAGTGAATTTGCATTGATATTATTTTAACTCCTTTTAAGAAAACTATTTAAAAACTTTTTTATGTCAAGGAGTTTAATTGTTTGTTTTTTTTGCCTTTTCTATGAGTTCAATTATTGACGTAAGCTTTGGCTTAGAAGATTCGGAAATGTATGAAATCTCTTCTTCTTTATAGTTTTCTTTTAAAAATTCTTTAATTGGAAGTTTTTCAAACCAGCAATCCATTATCTTACGGCATGGTAAATCGTTATTTTCCTGGCGGCAGTAATTAAAAGTTAGCCAGTGGCCAAGTCTACGGCAATAAATACGTTCGTTATCGTATTGATTCATAAATATTTTGAAATGTTAAGAGAGCCATAAGATTTACCTTGTAGTACTGTTATCAACTTTTTTCTTTTTTCGAAAAGACTCATTTAATTTTACCGCTTTTTTCCGGCAAATAAAATATCAAAAATTAAAAAGCAAAATGACAAATAAAAATGCAAAATTATCTCTTCCCCTAACCGTAAAAATTAAAAAAAATTCGTGTGATTTGTTGTTTCTTTGTTTTTTTTATTCATTTTTAAACTTTGATTTGTCATTTTCCGTTTTCATATTTAATTTTTACATTTTAGCGGCTTTGCCGCTTTGCGGCTCTCTTAGTAACTACCATTTACCTGTTTTTAGTTCCTGTGGTTTAGGTAATCCTTCTATCCCCTTAAGTGATTTTTTCATTTCCTCATCTGGTAGAGGATAATCCACGAGCTTTCCGGCAAGATAACTTTGATAACCGGTTAAATCCATAAGGCCGTGTCCGCTCATATTAAAGAGAATAACCTTTTCTTTGCCTTCTTCTTTAGCTTTCTTGGCTTCCTGAATGACCGCTGCAATTGCGTGGCTCGTTTCAGGCGCACAAATTATTCCTTCTGTTCTTGCAAAGGTTATCGCGGCTTCGTAACATTCCAACTGGTGAAGTGCTCTTGGGGTTAGTAATCCTTCGACTATGCCTTGAGATACCAGAGGAGCCATCCCGTGATACCTCAAGCCGCCTGCATGAATTGGAGGAGGTATAAAATCGTGTCCCAGCGAATGCATCGGCAGAAGAGGGGTCATCTTTGCGGTATCGCCGTGGTCGTATGCAAAGGGAGCTCTTGTCATTGTCGGGCAGGAAGTAGGCTCCACAGGGATTATTTCTATTTCCTCTCCATGTATCTTGTCATTTACGAACGGGAAAGCTGTACCTGCGAAATTACTGCCTCCGCCGGCGCAGCCTATCACGATATCTACCTTATTTTCTCCAGCCTTTTCAAGCTGTTTTTTTGCTTCGAGTCCGATTATGGTCTGATGCAGTAATACATGGTTTAATACACTTCCCAGAGAATATCTGGTTTCACCTTTTGTATCCGATACCGCTTCTTCGATTGCTTCACTTATAGCTATACCGAGACTTCCCGGAGTGTCAGGCATTTTTTCGAGTATATCACGTCCTGCTTTGGTTTCTTCGCTTGGACTCGCAACACAGCTTGCCCCCCAGGTCTGCATCATGGTTTTTCTGTAAGGTTTCTGGTCGAAGCTTATTCTTACCATATAAACTTTGCATCCAAGACCGATAATTGAACAGGCGAAAGCAAGAGCGCTTCCCCACTGTCCCGCACCCGTTTCGGTTGTTAATTTTTTTATTCCGAATTCTTTGTTGTACCATGCTTGTGCAACTGCAGTGTTAGGCTTGTGACTTCCCGGAGGTGAAACGCTTTCGTTTTTATAATATATCCTTGTCGGAGTGCCCAGATAGTCTTCTAAAGCCTTAGCCCGATGCAGCGGTGTTGGTCTCCATTTGTAAAGAATGTTTAGTATTCCTTCAGGAATATCTATCCATCTTTCCTGACTGACTTCCTGTTCTATTAAATTCATAGGGAAGACAGGGGCAAGCATTTCCGGTGTAATAGGATTTCCGTCCGGACCGAGCGGTGGTTGTAGGGGATTTGGTAAATCGGCTGCAAGGTTATACCACTGTTTTGGAATTTCGCTTTCACTTAATACTGTTTTAATCCGCACAATAACCTCCTTATTTTACTTTTTACCTGATCAAAATCATTCTATCCGCGTCTTCAAATTCTTTATCTTCTGTGATTACTCTTAGCCTATAAATATAAACACCATTTGGTGCTTTAGAACCATTGTCCTGATTTGCGTTCCAATTGACCGAGTATGAGCCCGGAAGTTGTGTTTCGTTTACAAGAGTTTTAGTTTCTTGCCCCATAATGTTGTAAATTTTTAGTACAACTCTTGCCGTTTGATGGATATTATATTTTATGGATGTTGAAATGTTGAAGGGGTTGGGTGAATTTTGGTATAATTTTGGCTTTGCCAGTATCTCTTTATCTTCCGCTACTCCGCCCTGGTCAGAAAGGATTGATACCAGTTCAATACCATAGTCCTCACCGAGATTTCTTGAATATTGTCTGTCTGTTGCGTTATTCCAGTGTTCGTGAACTCCGAGGCTCCAAGGTATAGCACTTCCGTCTTCTTCAGGGTCGTAGAAAGGAATGCTATCGGTCCAGTTTGCAGAATCTGCAGCCTGTTCCAAATAGTCATCTACGCCTTCCATTTGAACAAAAGTAAGGTCAGGGTGTCTCTCACTTGTATATTCAGTTCTTAAGAAATCAAAGCCCACAGATTCGATTGCTACAGGATCTTGAGAAATAAATATTGAAGAACTCCAGTCATTGTTGAATGGAGCGATTTGCCATTTATCGGGAGTACCGAGTTCTTTGCCTGCCGACCATAGGGCATCCATTAAGAAGATCAAATTCTTCTCTCGAATTAATTCCCAGCCCATTAAATCTACCTGAATTCTATATTTCCCATAACCAGGTCTTTCAACGCCGGTACTAAGGAGTTCATCCGGATTAACAAGACCCATATGGAGATGCATGGCACTCTCCCGTGTTTGGGAACCAAAATGGTTTTTGGCGAACATAGTAACTCCCGCTCTCATATGTCCCTTTAAGGTGGGAACATTTATAAGGTAATCGCAAGAATCAAACACTGCGTAAAAGTGATCATCATAAATAGGATCTCCCGCCCCAGGGTCGTGCGAGCCCGCCGACTCACGAAGAATTGCGCCCCGGTCAGAATAATGAATCACCGAATTGCCCACTTCGGCTATTTCTCTTCCCCCATAGTCTCTATCATGGTCCAGATAATGAATATCGGGAAATTCCCCGTGCCAGAGGTCATAATCATGATTGTAGAGATGCTTCATCGGGTCACCAATATAGATATCTTCCTCCGCAACGCCGACTTCATTCACTAAATGCTTTAAAAGGGCTAAGATCACATGAGGTGATGTTTCTGAGACGCCATAAACCCACGGTTCAAAATTAGGGCCAATAGAATAAGTACTGGTTCTGTTAACTTTTATAAATATTATCTCGCCTGACACGTATCCGGTATCGGCTTTACCTCTGTTGGAATTATTAGACCTGAAAAAAGCGTCCCACGCATCGGCGACATTGTTTTCGCCTGATAACGCCTTTACAGCTGTATCGAGCATAGCATCTATTACAGCCTGGTTATTATTTTTATCAAGAAACCATCCGTCACCATATTGTCCCGGATTGCAGTCTTCATTTGTCGCGTCAGCATCATGGACCCACACAACCCTTCCGGGAAAAATACCTTGTTCCTCTCCCATGGGTTCGTTTGCCTCAAGAACTCTGGTTTTATAAATGGGAATCTGCGCGTAGGCGTATTTATTCGTATGTAATATTAAAAATGTTCCGCCCGCTATGCTGATTAAAAGAAGTATTATCCCGAGAGAGTATCTAGACTCACGCAATTTTTCTTTGGCTTTACGAAACGAAAAGAGTGAGGTAAATATCGCGATGATATATGCCATAAAAGTTGTAGCAGTCGGCACGGCAACTTTCATACAGGGATATCTCAGTCGGCTGGGCTTTGTTCCTACCCTTATAATTACCCATAAAAGGGAAAGAAGCCCTATAATAGGAAATAATAATATTGATTTGCTCCCTTTGTATTTGCTGCTGATTCTTTTAAATTGATGCTTAATATGTTTTAGTACTAGACTTAAATTTTCTTTTGCTTTTCTGATCATTTTATTTTTCCTCCTTTTATATTTATTTTTTATTTAAAGGACCGCTTTTTAATATAATCTTATTTTCTTACCTTGTCAAGGAAACAAATGAGCTGCTATTTTACTATTCCGTAATTGATATTTATATTCATATAATTATTATATAGTAATCATTACTATTTGTCAAGGTGTTTCTTGCAATTCTAAGAATTTTTTTGTTTTTTCTACGGAGAGCGGAATGCGGGGAGCGGATGGCTCTTGGCGGTTGACATTATTACATCTTTTAATATATTCCAGACATGGATGAAACACTCGATCAGGTAAAATTCAGGAAAGAACATTTAGATGAATTAAGAAAGAGGGGGATAAACCCCTATCCTTATAAATTCGAGCGGACGCACACGACGGAAGACCTAAAGGAAAAGTTTGATAGCCTTGAGAATGAAGAAGTTGCTGTAGCCGGTAGAGTTATGCGTATAAGAAGCCACGGTAAAAGCACCTTTCTTGATATTCAGGATGCTTTCGATTTTGTTCAGATTTATCTTAATAAAGATACTCTTGCAGGCGATTATGATTTGGTTGGATTACTTGATATAGGAGATTTTATCGGAGTTAAAGGAAAATTAATGAAGACCAGAACAGGCGAAGTAACGATATTGGTCGAGGAATTGACTGTTCTGGCTAAATCTTTACACCCTTTACCTGAAAAATGGCATGGACTCAGCGATAGGGAAGACCGATACAGGAAACGCTACCTGGATCTCATCGCAAACGAAGAGAGCGAAGAAGTTTTTAAGCGACGAACCAGCATAATTCAGGAAATAAGAAATTTTTTAAACGAGAGGGGTTTTATCGAAGTAGAAACTCCGATTCTCCAGCCGCAGTACGGAGGAGGATTCGCAAAACCATTTAAAACCTACCAGGAATCTCTCAAGAAGGATTTATTCCTCCGCATTGCATACGAACTGTACTTGAAGAGATTGATAATCGGGGGGATGGAAAAAGTTTACGAAATAGGAAAAGATTTTAGAAATGAAAGTGTTGACCGGTTCCATAATCCCGAGTTTACCATGCTTGAACTTTATCAGGCTTACGCGGATTATTACGATATGATGGAAATTGTTGAGTCTCTTTTCGACCGTCTTTTGGAGCGTTTTGTAGGTTCGAAAGAGTTAGAATATCAGGGGATTAAAGTTTCTTTTAAGAAGGGGTGGCAGCGACTTTCCTATTATGGTGTTCTTAAGGAGAAAACAGGTGTTGATTTTAAAGGTTTGTCATTTAGTGAGATCAAAAAACAGGCTAAAAAATTGAATATAGAGATAGAAGGTCTTTATACGTCCGGCAAGGTGCTTGATGCGATATTCTCAGAGGTAGTAGAACCTACGATCGATAAGCCGACATTTATTATGGATTATCCAAAGGATATTTCTCCTCTTGCCAAAGATAAAAGGGATGAAGAAGGAGTTGTAGAGAGATTCGAGCCTTTCCTCTTCGGGATGGAAATCGGAAATGCGTATTCGGAATTGAATGATCCGATTGAGCAAAGAAAGAGATTTGAAAGTCAATCGGAACTCAGAGAAAAAGGTGACCTTGAAACCGAATCTCTTGACGAGGATTTCTTAACCGCAATGTCTTACGGTATGCCTCCGACAGGCGGATTGGGATTGGGGATCGATCGGATCGTTATGATTCTCCTGAATCAGCCTTCTATCAGAGATGTAATCCTTTTTCCGCAGCTTAAATAGATTATATGAACCACAGATTCCACAAGATTAACACAAGATTACCCCACCACAAAACCCATTTATTTTGTTTGTATTAACTTTAAATTTATGTTTTTTAAACTCATACCAACCGAAGAATTTAGAGAGACTAGATATAAGGTTCAAAAAAACGAAAAACTTTGTGCTCTTTGCCTGCCCTGTAGGGAGGAACGACCGTACCAGGGTGTGCTTTGTGGTTTATTATGGCTGAAGATTTAGATAAGTTAAAAAAAGTCGCGAAAACTTTAGAAAAGATTCCAAATAAATTTCCCAAAGCCGATTTCCCGATCGAGTTTAAAACACATGAGCTTACTTCATTATGTCCGTTTACCGGGCACCCTGATTTTTACAGACTTAAAGTTAGATACAAACCGGATAAGTTTGTCGTGGAATTGAAGAGTGTAAAACTATATATCGAAAAATTCAGGAATCTAAGGACTACTCACGAAACGCTTTTAAACGTAATTTTCGAAGATTTAAAATCGTTATTATATCCCAGGTACCTTTTCGTTGAGTTGAAGGTTAATGTAAGAGGTGGAATAAAAACCACACTCTGCCGGGAAGAGAATCAAGATAAGGAAGATTAGCTAAGTATGCTCGCTGACCGCATACCGCTAACCGCTTTATACCCAAAACCTCACTTTTTTTGTTTCTTTAGTCTGGGTGGGATGGGTTAGCGGGAAGCGGATGGTGGATAGCCAATGGCGGAACATCTCTGTGTCCTCTGTAGTTAAAATAGAGTAAATATCTGCATGACAATCGCAGCTGCCAGTGCCACCGTTAGATTATCGTTTATTTCTATAGGAAGGGCTTCGGTAACAGTTGCCGCAATCGCCCCGAAAATCAAAACTATAAGGTGAATACGTATTCCCGTCCATTGAGAGAATATAAGGGCTATTACCATTACTGTTATAAAAAATGCCAGGCTGCCTTCCAGGCTCTTATCCCCTATTTTTACTTTTCCGTACTTGGTACCTATAATAGCTGAAGCCGTGTCTCCAAAAAGCATATATACGAGACTCACAATTGCTACTTGTTTGTTGAAAAATGCTATCACTATAATATTTGAAATAAGAAGAGCTGTTGTTCCTGTAATCATACCCTGTCTTATCTTTAATATTCCTTTAGAATGTTCCGCGATTGTCCTCCAGAGGCTTGGAGAAATATATCTCATAACTTCGAGGGTGGTCATAATCCCTAAAAGATACAAGAGTAACATTTCAACGATAATCTTATTTGGCGAAAAATAATACACAATCGGAAATACAATGCCTGCTCCGATTCTGAAAAATTTTCTTCTTTTTAGAATCACTTATTTCCTCCCTTTATGAGTTCTTTTATTAAATCAATGTTTAAAAGAATTCCGAGGGTTAAAAATATAAGCACAAACGGAACAAAAAGAGGCATGGAATTCCAGTAAAACCATATCCAGAGTCCTAGAGCTATCAGGAATATTGGTAAGAATGTTTTCATAGTGCGTGGGATTTTCTGAAGCAGGAAAAAAGCTACGACAGCTATAATAGAGAATTTTGGGAAAAGGTATATCATTACGCCTCCGGAAGAGGCGGCTCCTTTTCCTCCTTTAAAGTGTAGGAATAAAGAATAGCAGTGTCCGATTACCGCGAACAGGCCAGTTATGCCTGTCCAGAACGCATTCAGGTGAAATACTTTATCTGCTATAAGCATCGGTATTATTGCTTTTATGGCGTCCAGAGTAAACACAAGAATACCCCAGAATTTTCCGATTTCTCTCGCGACATTACCTGCTCCGGGATTGCCGCTCCCTATATTTCTTATATCTACTTTTTTAAACTTTGCGATTATAACTGCGTTTGGAATAGAACCGAATATATATCCTGTGATTAAAGAAACTATAATTTTAAAAGTCAGATTTTGTATACCCATCTAAACTTAAAACTCTTAACAACGCCCTATCCCCTAAATCCTATATCCTAAGTATTATAGCGGGGGTGGGATTCGAACCCACGACCTTTGGGTTATGAGCCCAACGAGCTACCTAACTGCTCCACCCCGCGTCAATCATAATATAGTTTTCGGAAATCTATTGTCAACCCCCCATAGTACAGTATTAATTGAATTTAAAATATTTTTTTTAATTATACTTACTTTTCCCCTCATTTTAAATAACCTCCTGCTAAAGATTTTAAATTGTAAGTTGTAAATTATAAATTTTAAATTTTAACAATTTCCTCAAAACTCTCCAATTTCAAATTTTATTGTTATTTTCTTTTTTTCCTTTTTTCAAATTTGCAATTTCCAATTTTTAATTTTAAATTTACAATTATACTAAACCCTATACCCTCAAATCTATGTCCTTACTATACCTTCTAAACTATACCCTAAATTATCTATTCCACCCTTAAACCCGCGTTAATAGATATTTCGAATGTGCGGTAATTAGGATTGGAGGAAATGTCGTATTTTCCGGTTCCGTCGAAGAAAATAGGACCTCCGCTTATGTAAATGTCAAAACCACTTATCTTTTTCTCCTGAGAAGCTTCTCCGTATGAATTCTCGTAACCAAAAAATATTCTACCTTTTATTCCGTCTTTCGGAATAAAACTCAAACCTGTTTCAAATCCAATTACCTGATATTCGATTTCTCCGGCGCTGGATATGAAGGGTTCAAGCCCCTGCCTGTGAGCCCAGAAAACTTCTTCGTAAAGATTTAAGATATTTATTACCCTTTCTTCCCCTCTGAGAGCGAATCTGTTTTCGGTAGTGGCTGTGGGAAGAGAATCCGGGATACGCAGTTCATACCTTCTGTTCTGATACTTAATGGATGCTTTACCTTTTTCTGCAAACAAATATGTGGTGTTTAAACCAAAAGTTCTATCCTTTCTTGTTCTATATTGAATAAGAGTATCCCCGATTGAGTCTTCCGATGTTGGGCGTAAAATTCTATAAAGTCCGTCTCCGTCTAAATTGGAGTATTCTCCACTTACAGAAAGATGAGTTAACGGAGCCCACATTATGTTAAGCCGTTCTCTTTCTTCCTTGTTATCCTGGGTTTTTACATCGTCGTAGTTCAACGAATAGCTTTTCCTCCATTCCTTTATCGCTCCTATGCTGAAAAATTTATTGCGAAGTCTTGTGTTAATATTATGAATATTTGAATTTTGAAATATAGTTCCTGTGGTGAGGCTTTTTGATCTGCTGAAACTCGGATTATAAGAAAAGACAAGCCACTGAAGAGGATACGCGTCGAATCTAAACGAGCCTGTTTCTCTACGTCCGGGTTCATCCTCGTCACCGGGATTTCTTCTGATTGACTGAATTGTATATCGTCCTGTCGAGCGTAATACGTCAAAGGGAGAAAAATTATAATTAGACGCGAGAACAGTAATAGGAGAATAAAGATCGGAACGCTTTATTTCGGCTGAGCTTGAAACACTTATACCTCTTCTCGGCGTAAACCAGATTTTTCCTCCTCCGCTTGTTTCCTTAAAATCCCCTTTGCCGTAAGAACTCGTTATACTCATACCGTAGGCCTGTTTGCTGAAATCGATACCGCCCCCAATTTTATAAATATTCAGAGAGTCTCTTCTTTCATAATCAACATTACCGCTTATATTAACCTCTCCTAATTTATGTTTTGTCATCAAACTATGCGAAGAAAAATAGTTAAATCCATCATATCTCTTATAGCTGTACTGATAATTATATAGATTTACCTGGAGCGTTCTATCATTTTCATTGTTTCTTTCCCTGTAGGAAGTAGTTATATTGAATTCGGAACGAGGTGTTACTGTACCGTTAAAAAGTATTTCTTCTCCAGGTTCAAGACCTTTCCCGATTATGCTGAATTCGTCACCTGTCGCGCTGTAACTGCCGCCAATATCAAAAATATCTTTTCTCATACCTCCGTCTACTCTTAATCCCTTGTTCCCGTTCCCATCATCCGCCCCCTCGATTCGCATGTTCAAATCTTCGGTTCCTATATTTGTGTTTACCGAATACCCGCCCGTATTAATTCCGCTTCCTCCTACGGAAAGAATACTTAAAGGTTTCACGGAGATTTTTCCGCCGGCAAGAGATTTCCCTTCTTCCCCTTCATATTCATATTCCACTTCCATCATTTCCTCAGGAGATAAAATTCTGTTTATCAATGTTATTCTTCCGATAGTATAGTCTATGCGGTAATCAATTCCTTTTTCGAGAGTTTTTAAATCAAGCCCTATTCCGATTCTTACAATTTCAGTGTTTCTTATTACGGGAGAGTTTTCTAATTGGAAAGGTCCGGAAGTCCCATCCCCTTGAATTTTTTCCCTTACGGATGCGCCTCTGGGAAGCGAATAAAATCCTTCCCCATCGAGTTTGGAAGAATTAGCTCCTAACTTTACTCCTCTTATGTGTTTATTCTGAATAAGTAGTCCGCCCAGAGATACAGGAATATCGCCCATGGAGCCCTCTACATGTTCTCCTTTAACGGTAAAAAGAGCCATATTTTCTTCTTCCCTTCTTCCCTGGTAAGCTTCCCCTTCGATATCTAAATCGCCTCTTATTTTCCCGTCGACATTTAGCTGTAAAACGTTGTTTCTGAGAGTAAACGGATAAAATTCAGGAGGAGTTGGACCTTCGAGCAGATATTTTCCCTGGTAAAAAAAAGTACTTCTTCCAGTCACGTTAATGTATGTCGAATCATTAATATTTGTTGTATCGTTCCCGGCAGATAAAAGAAATAACAGTAAAAACATTTGCTTTAATTAGCCGCTAATTAGATTTTAATAGCACGCAGATTGCCTCAGATATACTCAGATTGCCACCCATCCTCACTATTTTTTGTTTTTTTTAAATAATTAAAAATATAATCCTGTAAATCTGCGTTCATCTGCGTCCTATTCATTTTTCAATCTCATACTTCCATAGCGTGCTGTCTTCAAATATAAACAAATTTTTCCCTTCTGTGGTGGAAAATGCCCCTTCAAAGAACTCGATTTTTTCGAGATTCTGTTCATACAGGAATGTAGTACTGTCTGTAGATATACTGACATATTTATCAACGGAAATGGTTTTTCCCTCTTTAGTTTCGGTCATCTGAATAAAATCCCCGTATTCGGAGAAAACGGAGATTCTGTTCTTTTCGAGAATATATACTTTACCGCTTGAAACGTCTATATCTATAGGGTTATTAATAAAACCCGCTCCTTTGCCGAAATTTCCAAATGAGTATAAAAAAGATTCTTTTCCGTAGACGTCTATTTTACACCTTAAAGGGTCCAGAATAAATAATCTTTCGTTAGAAATTGCAATCGAAGCCGGCTCTTCAGTTTCGATTTCCCTTTCATATAGGTGATTTCCATCTCTATCGAAAATCTTTATATTTCTGGAGCCGTAATCGAGAATATAAAGCCTGCCATTTTCAATATCCATAGAAATCGGTTCTGCGAGCTCTCCGCTTTCCATACCGAATGTACCGAATTGAATAATGCCATTTCCTTCTCTAAAAATTTTATTATCACATAGAAAATAGGTATAATTCGCGAATGTTTTTATTTCGAGAACTTCTTTCGAAGATAGAGGTACTGTTATCTTTTCGCTAATCTCCACCTTCCATGGATTAACAATCGAGAAAAGTAGGAAAATAGCGCTCATATTCTTTTTAATAGCACGCGAATTTTCTCAGATTTATTCATATTAACACCTATCCTCATTATTTCTTTTCTGTTTTTTTTATTAAAACAACTTAATAAATCCTGGTAATCTGCGTTCATCTGCGTCCTATTCCCCTCACCATTTCCATCCAATCGAGATATTATGATTACCTTTTATTTCTTCTCTGGTTGAATAGGCATAGTCAAAGTATAAATGTTCGGAGTTGAAACCCATACCGAAGGCGATATTCCCATCTTCTGTACCAAACCTGAGGGGTAGAATTCCCGCAACGCTCCATTCTAACCCTGCGTAGTATAGTGGATCGATGTCCCTGAAAAGAACTTTATCGACTCTTCCGGAGATAGTTATTCCCTTTTCCATCCATCCTTCACCCCGGAGGAGTGTCAACCCGAGAAGAGCGGAACCAACGGGCAGTAAATCTTCATTTATACCTCCGCTCCATCTTATCCCCGTATTCAGTATGTCCCTGAAAGCTATTCCCCCGAAGAAAATTTTATTCTGGTAATATCCTCCGATATCCGTACTTATTCCGGTACCGGAGTATTGATATAGAAGCATATCTATGAATTTACCGTTTATCCCTATACCAAAATCCTTTATCCTTTTTGAAAGTGAAAGTGTATAACAGGATGCTCTATATGAAGCGCTAGGTTTATAGACTATTTCAGGATGAATAGTTCCGGGAATCGTATCTTCTCCCGCTTCGGTTATAGGTATGTCTCCCGTTGCAATCCTTATGAACGAAAAACCTGTGGTGAAGGATAGAGGTTTTATTGTTGTACCAAGGGTAAAATAATCATAAGTCGTACCAAAATCCAATTCCGTATGTTGATAAAGAATATCGGAGTTAAAAATAAAAGGTAATCCGCCGGGATTATAATAAATATTCGTAACTTCTCCTCCGATATAAGTATTTCCCCTGCCGATATTCGCCGCCCCTGCACCGAGTGAGAGTAAATCAAGCTGAACGTAGGAAAGAAGCGAGCAAGGGAGAAATAGCAACAAAAAAAGCATTGTAAACTGTAAATTAGAAATTTTAAATTTTAAATTTTCCATTTTTCCTCCTTAATGTTTAATAGCACGCAGATTGACTCAGATATACGCAGATTGCCTCCCATCCCCATCTTAATTCTTGTCCTTTTTTAAAACAACTTAAAATAAAATCCTGTTTATCTGCGTTTATCGGCATATCATTTATTTCCTTAAATTATCGAAAGCCTTACGCTTTATTTCGGGCTTTGACCCAAAGTTCAAAAGTAACCCGACTTCAATGTCTGTAGCCTTCAAATAATTTAATAACTGAGCTTCATGTTCTTTTAATAATATCTTTGCGGCTTTAATTTCTACTATTACACTATTATCAACTAAGATATCAGCGAAGTATTCACCCACTATTTGAGTTTTATATTCAACTTTTACCGGAATCTGAGTATTAGCATTAATTCCAGCTTTACTAAATTCAATCATCATAGCATTCTCGTAAACCTTTTCTAAAAAACCATAGCCCAGTTCATTATAGACTTTATAAAAAATTTCTATAATTTTATCTGCCAGATTTTTATGTTTAAAAACTCGAGCTTTCATATCATTTTTTTAATTAAAACAAAATAAAATTCTGTAAATCTGCGTTCATCTGCGTCCCATTCATTTTCCTTCCCTAAAATCATCGTTTATAAACGATGATCTTCGTTCTCTCCTCATCTTTTTCCGCTCCGTCTTTAACTCGTGCGAGCACGTTATAAACTCCATTACGTACTTCTTCGCCGTCCTGGTTTCTTCCGTTCCAGGTTACTTCATTTATTCCCGCGAAACCGGTTATAGCGGTTTCCCAGAGTAAAGTACCTGTAAGAGAGTATATTCTTATTTCTATTTCGCAGTCCCTGTTTACCACAACTCTTATATTAGAAAATTCCCTGTCCGGATTACACGGATTAGGATAGGGAACACATTCCTGAATTGAAAGAGCTTCCTGGCGGGTCATACCTCTGCTTGAAAGAACAGGGAAACGAACGGAGAATGGTAATCTCAAGACCTGAACCCTATCGTTATTCATGTCCGCGACATATATCCTTTCATGATTAACCGCGATTCCTTCCGGTTTATTAAATTCTCCGCATCCTTTACCTTTCTTACCGTAACTGAACAGATGATTACCAAATGAATCGAAACATCTTATTCTATCGTTGTTTCTATCAACTACCCATATATATCCGCGATAATCTACTTCTACATCCGATGGTTTATTAAATCCCGTGATTTCCATAAGTATATTTCCGTCTAAGTCATACTTTCTAACCAAATCGCTATTTATCAGGCATGTATAGACATTTCCCTGTTTATCGAACGATATCCCTTCAGGATGATGATAGCAGCGCAATTTTTTATCCGTTATGTTTATTTCTGTTATTTTGTTGAAGAGTGAATCGTATATGATAACCTTATCTGCGGTCTGATCCGCGACACCGATAAGAATAGACGCCTGCTGACTGCTGTCGGCTTGCAGCCTTACTGCATCAACACCATCAGGACCTTTTAAGTGTTCTATTGAACGTAAATATTGCCTTCCCTGGTCGAATTCCGTGATTTCTTTTCTTACCTGTTCCGATATAAGGATATTATTCCAGGGTGTAACCGCTACATCATTCGGTACGTATCTATCCGGTATTTCGTATATAAAAGTGCCGAACGGATCGAATTTTTTAACCATATCCTTACATCGTAGTTTCTTGCCTCCTTCTCTATCGGTCGCGTAAATATTTCCCTCGTTATCGTAATCGACACCTTCGGGCTTATGCAGAGGTATATCGAACTCGCAGATAAGACCTCCTTTCCAGAGAATTACCTCATCGATTCCTTCATTCCCGACAAGATCGGTTGCTCTAAGTCTGATAGTTAAGACATTTCCTGATATATCGGAAACGTCTAATTTTCCTAATATTGAGTCTTCGATCTCTTCATTTGATACGGTTATTATATTCCAGTCTGCAGGACTCTGACCTTCGCCGTATTCAAGGATGAATTCCTTGAAGTGTTTATCAGTCGCCGTTCCTATTATGGTTATTTCGTCACTAACCATCGTGGAATCGAGAGGGGAGAGGATTATCGCAAGAGGTTTTGTATTATCCAGTTCATAATATTTGGAATTAGCCGGCTCTTCGTTTAAAACGTTATCTTGAGCGCTATAATCCACTTTATAGCTTCTGTCTTCACCCGATATTGTGAACATGGTGCTGTCTCCCTCAGTTGTAGCCGTGAACTGTGCGCTGTCGGTTGAAAGCTCTGTGACTGTATATTCCAGTTCCTTTACGCCGGATGCAACACTGTTTGAGAGTGGGTCTTCCCCGGTTAAAATAAGAGGTGTATTTGAAGTGATAAGCGTTCGCTGTAAGCTGTCAGCTGGAAATTCATAGTTCGGTGTACCTGTGGCGAGCTGGGAGAGAGGTGAAGTCTCATCGACCCGCAGTTCCTTTGAATTGATATCTTCTCTATTTCCCGCTTTATCGATAGAATAATATTCGACCACGTGAATTCCTTCGTCCGTTAAATTGAATTCTTCGCCTGAATGTACGTTCCACGCAGTTCCATCTATACGGTAATAAGTCGTATCGACTCCCGATATATCATCACTTACCTCAAAACTGAGGGGTGTCCCGGAGGTGATATAAAGCTGTGAGCTGTCAGCTGGCGGCTGATAGCTGGGAACTCCGGGTATGAGGGTGGTAACCGGCGGTTCACAATCGAGAGCAACAACAGTATCCTTTTCTGATTCGGTGTTTCCGAGGTTATCTTCCGAATAATAGGAAATTATATATCTGTAATGCGGGGGAGTGTAAGGTATATTAAAACTACCCATTATTTCCATCCATGGCTGTAATGTATCACCTGTAAGTGTAGAAACCGCGTAGAAAGAATGTGCAACTCCGCATGTATCTTGTGCCTCGATACTAATATCTGTCTCAGGCGAAATATAAAGAGTATCATTATACATCTTTTTTGGGTTTCCAAAAACGAGATAAGATAATGGAGCAGAATTATCTACTGTCAATTCTTTGGTTTTTATTTCTTCTTTATTTCCTAAGTTATCGATCGAGTAATACTCAAGAATATGAGTTCCTTCATCAGCCAGGGTGAATTCTTCTCCGGTATAAGTACTCCAAGTACCACTGTTAATGCGGTAATAAGTCGTGTCGACACCGCAGCCTTCCTCAACTGTTTCTAAGGTGAGGGGGGTCCGGGAGGTTATATATAGGGGTTCGCCGGTAAGAGGATATAGAGGAGTGCCGATATTGAGGGAGGTCACAGGTGACGTATTATCTACGATTAACCCCTTCGATTT
>Ga0307437_1000895_pt1 | contig 21417 bp, 25 predicted proteins | sample SalMarWE160390MG_FD_202146 | JGI IMG/M metagenome (GOLD analysis project Ga0307437, IMG submission 202146) | Salt marsh sediment microbial communities from the Plum Island Ecosystem LTER, Massachusetts, United States - WE1603-90 | ecosystem: Environmental > Aquatic > Marine > Intertidal zone >...
GGGTCATCCAGAGAAGGGCCTACGGTCTTCGTGACGAGGACTATCTCCGGCTCAAAATCCTTACGTGTATGCTCAAGGAGATATAAATGTACCCACTCGACTACGCGAAGAGCCATTTATATATTAGATTGATTCATTGACGATGTTATGTAAATGGTATCATTTATCATAGATGTTAACAAACGCATAATGTGGTGGAGGCAGATATGGTGGAAGCGCAAGAAGAAGCTGCATATATTTCAAGAACTGCCCCTCCATTATCCCATTTACACATTCACTAACCTTACCGAATTATTGTTTGGTACCCTTCTAAAATACCAAAGTCCCTACCGAACCGACAATCAACAACTGCGCGGCGAAATATGTGGTCAGGTTCAAGGCACGGGACAGTTTGAACGTCCCTCGGAAGCGATCGATCGCCAGAATGGTGTCCGAAATGATAAACAGGACCGCCCCGATGGAGGCCAGAAGCGCCCCGTTTTGACCCGTTTGGCTCCACCGCTCCCAGGCCAACCAGGCCATAATCAGGATGACCACAACATAGATGAGGACCGGCACTTTTAGTTTGCCGAGAGAGGGGACGAGAATGATGTAGATAACAATGCCGTAAATGACAAAGGGAATTAATGGCCACCATACCAGCGCACTAATTTCCGACGCAAAAGCCGCACTGTAGAAAAGATGCGCAATGAGAAATGCAACCAGCCCGGCCACGAATCGATCCGAGGGCAGCATCAAGAAGACATCGCCCGCCAGGGACAAGACGAGGCCGGTGATGATCATATACTTGTAGAACGGCACGGTGGCCTGTCCCAGGATGGCGACCAGCAAGATAAACACCATCGTCAAGGGTTTGAAGATGTAGATGTGCTGTTGTGGGCCGCGATATTCCGCCCGAATGTGTATGGAGGCCGAGACCATGACCAATAGCATGAGTATGTATGTCAACATTTTCCTACCTCCCAAGAGGACTCTTCAATAACTCATATATTAGATTGATTCATTGCCGGTGTTCTGTAATAATATCATTTATCATAGATGTCAACAAGCGCATAATTTCGTGGAGGTGCCTAATGGTGGAAGCACAGGAAAGAGATGCAATAGCTAAAGGAATGCAAACGCTGTGGATCATTTGGGCGGCGATGCTGGGTTCCTTGCTCATCTATGTCTTTATTTGCCATCAACCAGGCGTAGGGTTCAAGAGTGTCGGGGGATCTGATTTTCCCATTGGTTTGTTACGGAACATCTTTTTCGGTGTGGGGGCTGCTACATGGCTCATGGCATATTTCATGAGGCGATCCATGCTCTCGGTTCGCGCAGGGGTCCCCAAGCCAAAACCAGGCGAACGTATGGTTAAATGGGATGCCCCTCCATTCATTGCTAAGTATGCAACAGCTGTGATTATTTCACTTGCATTCTCAGAGAGCATAGGAATCTATGGTTTCGTGCTTTTTCTGCTTGGGGGAGGGTTTAAAACCCTCTATACATTCATTGGTATCTCGGCCCTGGCCATGGTCTTTTACCGCCCGAAGAGGGAGGAGTTGGAGCGGTTTGCCATGGCCTATAAAAAGGAGAATGAAATTAGTCATTGATACGTATAGATCGTTGTTTTACAATCCATGTGCTCATTGGCCCCATACCCGGGACCTTGTTATTGTCCCAAAGGGATAATTGTGATACAAGAAGAAAGTCCCCGATGTAGCTCTAAACTGATGGGGTATGCAATGAAGACGAAACTTCTTATGATCATCCTGGTAATGCTGGTGGCGCTTTCTTGCGGCTGCGCACGGCAATCAATCCGCGAGGAAGACAAACCCCTTCTCATCACGGTTGAAGACCTTGCTCCGTATGGGGTGAGCCCGGATGATTATCAGCAGTACGAGACATTCCAACGGAATGTTTTTGTTGACGGTTCAGCCGATATCGAGTATGAGTTCGATCCACCTGAAGACTCCGAGATCAATCTCTACATATCGGCAACTGCCAGCTTTGAACGGACGACCAAGGACGCACAACTGGCGTATCAGATGGAACTGAAAGGAACCACGTTTGGCGCCAAGCTCGGAGGCGCTGCGGCAACTGAATCACAGGGATTCTTCACATACGGTGATGAGTCATTTTTCGCTTTTTTAATGGGGAAGAAAGGACCAGGCGGCAATCTATTCATTACGCGCACCGGCGCTAAAGTCTACGTAGTCATTATTGGCGGCGTTTACTTTGACAATCCGGATGACTGGGCCGAACTGATCATGCCAAAGTTGCACTACCTGGAATCGTACATTCCCTAGACTGTGCACTCCGATTATCCCTTCAAACGCAATACCATGACGAAACAAACCCTTTGTACCATTCTGTTCTTTGCCCTTATTGTTCCATCTTTTGTCTTTGGGCAACCGGCTGATTGGTTTTTGCCTATTGCCGTAGCAGATCGCATGACGTGGCAATCAGTTCAATTCACGCACATAGGTTCCTATGGTCTCACAAGAAAGGCACGTCCCGGAATACCCGCGCATCTCCATACGGGCGTTGACATAAAGCGCCCACGACCGAACTATGAAAATGAGCCTGTCTTACCCGTTGGCCCAGGTGCAGTCATGAGCGTGAGAGATGACGGTCCCTTTGCGCAGATCATTATTGAACACAGCCTACCCACCGGAGATCCCGTATGGACCGTTTATGAGCACATCGCTGGTATTACGGTCACGGTGGGAGATATGGTCTCTCCCCACAGGCCCGTTGCTCGGTTTATGAATAGGGAGGAGTTAGACAGGTACGAATGGCAATTTGATCATGTACACTTTGAGGTATTAAAAGTGCGCCCGCGAGCCTTAAGGCCGATCGCTAAGACCCCGCTCAGGTTTTTTGGCACGTATAGCCTCGAATGCTATACCACATCGGACTTGGAGCACTACTATTATGATCCTATCGCGTTTCTGGAAACACGGTGGTTAGAGAGATAATGACTTACACATAAAAGATAGTCATGATAACACCGTGGAACCAATGCATCGTTCTGGTCCATTTCTTTATATCTCCACCAAGGTCCTTGTGGTTGCCTAAAGGGGATAAGTGTGTTAATAAAAACAGGGTACCCAACCCAAAAGGAGGCACCATGGATTACCGTACTATGACGGCGCCCTGTGGATTGGATTGCTTCAATTGTCCCGTGTATCTCGCCAATGAGAATGAGAAGCTCAGGGCCGTGGTTGCCGAGAGATTGGGAATCCCCCAAGAAGAAGCGATCTGCCAGGGATGTCGAAACGAGGGGGGCACGATCGCCTTCCTCGGCATGACCGAACCGTGTAACGTCTACCGATGTATTGAGAAGAAGGGGCTTCACGTTTGCTGTGACTGCGATGAGTTTCCCTGTGACCATCTTCACCCATATGCAGACCTGGCATCAATGAGACCCCATAATACGAAGGTCTTCAATTTATGTCTTATTAAAAAGATGGGCCTGGAATCGTGGGCCAAGGACAAGGCGAAGCAGGTCAAGGATACCTATTTCAAGGGGAAGTTTAGGCTGTAGTCGGTGCATGAGACAGCGCCGCTTATTGTAGCGGTGAGGGCGTTTCCGGAGGTGTTACAGTATGGACAAAAAGGCATTTCAAGACTATTATCCAGATCTCTTCAGCCATTGCTATGGTTGTGGCCGGCTCAATGAGCATGGCCTGCACGTTAAGAGTTATTGGGATGGCGAAGAGTCAGTCTGCACCTTTCATCCCAGGCCTTATCACACGGTTTTTCCCGGCTATGTGTACGGTGGGTTGCTCGCCTCGATAATTGACTGCCACTGCACCGGTACAGCAGCTGCGGCGGCATATCGTGCCGAGGGACGCGACATGGATACGGAGCCTCCCTTGCGTTTCGTGACGGCGTCGTTGCATGTTGACTACCTCCGTCCGACACCTCTCGGGATACCGTTGGAAATACGTGCACAAGTAAAAGAGGTCACAGGGCGCAAGGTGGTGGTTACCGCCGCCTTGTCCGCCCAGGGTGCGGTGTGCGCCCGTGGTGAGGTAGTGGCGGTTCAGGTCCCGGAGCATTGGATGCCTGACAGCGCATGGGGCGATCACTCACCTGCAGAGAAAAAAGAAGATTAATGATATGGATGAAGACCTTCAGTATCTCAAACTGCTTTCGATCTTTCACTATATCGTCGGTGGCCTTGCAGCCCTGTTTGCATTTTTTCCGGTTATGTACGTTGTTATGGGAATAGTTGCGCTCTGCGTCCCAGGTTTTTCCGAATCAGAAGGGGAGGCCATGCCTTTGGTTATCGGCTGGATTTTCATCATTATTGGAGCGGGCCTTATGGTGCTTGGATGGGCCTTTGCCTTCTGTGTTATTCTCGCAGGGCGATACCTCGCGCGGCAGGTCCATTACATGTTCTGCATGGTCATAGGGGCCATTGAATGCCTATTCATGCCCTTTGGGACCGTGCTTGGGGTCTTTACCATTGTTGTTCTGGCACGGCCTTCCGTAAAGGAGATGTTCGAACAGACCGCGGTTTCCAAATCGGCAGGTGCTCCACGGGGCGGCTCAGCAGGGCAGGGCTGATTTTTGTATTGTTGCTGCAAAAATAATTTTTGCGCTTTTTGTCCTTGACTTTACACTGATACTCCATTATTGCTAATTATATTGGTGAGGATAGCCAACAGGAAAGGAGGAGGGGTGTTATGAAACACAAGAGATTAATCACGGTAGGGTTTCTCGCAGTTTTTCTGGCCTTTGCCCTGTGTGGCTTCACCTATGGGGCAGGGGTTGGAAACTCCCGATTTGGTGCCACTGTAGTGGTGGCGGCTGACGAGACGGTTGCGGGAGGGCTGGTAGTTGCTGGAGCTAATGTGGAGGTCCTCGGGGATGTGCAGGGTGCGCTCAAGGCCTGTGGCGCCAATGTAGTGATCTCCGGTGATGTCCAAGGCGCGCTCAGGACTTGTGGGGCCAACGTGGTCCTCTCGGGGACATACCACAGCACGGTCAATGCCGGGGCCGCCAACCTGATTCTTGCAGGGACCTTCGATGGTGATGTGAATGTGGGAGGGGCCAGGATAACCGTGGGTCCTACCGCCTTGATAAAGGGAGATCTCATATACTCGTGCGCTGAACTGAACCGACAGAAGGGGTCCCGGATCATGGGGGAGGTGGTCCAACGTAAGGTGGTGGTGCCGAAGGAAAAGGTCGAGAAATGGGGTATCATAGGCGTACTAGCCATAATTCCGGTCTGGATCTTTTTCTGGTTTGTTTCCTTCGCTGCCCTCATCATCGTGGGGGTGCTCATCAACTATCTCTTCCCCAAGAAGACCGATGCCGTCATTAATACTATCTCTCAGTCTCCCTGGAAGAACCTGTGGTCCGGCCTCATCTTCTTGGTGGTGGTGCCGGTAGCCATCATCATCGCCTTTGTCACCGTCGTAGGTATCCCCGCTGGAATCATCGCCGGGCTCCTGTATGGGATCGCCATCTATATCAGCCGTATCTACATCGGGGTCTGGATAGGGAAAAAGGCCCTTGGCTACATCAAGAAATCCATGGCAACCGCCTTCTTCTGGCCCTTGGTGGTGGGGACCATCATCATCTCAGTGCTCAGCCTCATTCCCTTGGTTGGCTGGCTCTTTAGGCTCGTGATCCTCCTGCTCAGCCTAGGAGCTCTGTGGACGGTTATGTGGAAGGCAGTCCCCGTTCCTGCGAAGAAGAAGGCGCGGGGGACGAAGAAACCGAAGGCGAGGCGGAAGAGGTAGCAGTCGACATCGTTATGTCCCTACGGGCATATGGACAACAAAAAGGCCCCTCTTTAAGAGGGGCCTTTTTTATACGGGATGGGCCTGGGGGGGGAATGGATTGTTGAGGGTTTTCAGCGATCAGGTACCTTGATCAGAATAAAGGGGGAGTATTCCGCTTCAAATTGCGAGGCTGCTTCTGCAACGTCGAGAAGGGAGGATTTTTCTAAATACTTTTTATCATTGTAAAACTGGAAGAGACAGGTGCCTCCCACGATGGTGTCGATGATATCGATGTGCGGTCCTGGCGGCAGGGCAGGGCAGCCCTGGCTTCGGCCTATTCTGCCGTTTTTTTCAATAAATGATTTCCTGACGTAATAGGCACCGTGGACGATAATACGCCGCGCCCGTGCCTTATTATTAACCCCCCTCTCTTTGCCGTAGAGATATAATGAGTATCCATGCTCGCCCTCGTAGGTGTCGCCGGTTACAAAAAAGCCGAGGCTGGTCTTGAGGCTGCCGGGTTCATTGGAGAAGTACCTGGCATAGATATCCCCTGAATGCCTGCCGTGGGCGACGAGGGTATGGTAGAGGACTTTCTTTCTGATGAGATCGATGACATAGAACCGCTCCTCATTGCATGATTTGCGGTAGTCAACGATGGAGATAATCCCCCTTTTTCTGATAGCGTCACGTCTCTTTAAATTATAATATCCGATAAGTGCGTAACGGAAGCAATCGAAATCCAATCCATTATTCTTAAGCCCGATCGTTTCATAGAGGAATCGTACATGCCCCTCAAACCGTGCAGAAGGATCATCAGTATTGGATTCAATTGCTTGACAGGTCTGGACCGGGATGTGGGCAAGGGGGAGTATGGAAACTATGCTCAGGATGAGCAAAGCGACGATAGAGGATAGGATTTTGAAATGCCCCGACATGGCCCTTATGGTGTCCATTTATCGGCAACTTGTCAATGTTTAATATGCTTATTATGTTTTCAAGTAGGGAATTGCAAGCATACTGAATTTTTTAGCTGTTGGAGGGAGTTAAGTCTATGCAGTATTGAATTCAACGTTGAGGTTGAGCGGAAACCCGCAGGGCGGTGGTTTTGTGGATGGGGAGCGTTCATATATTGAGACGGCGAACGTTATTTTTGAAACCTATATAATAATAATTTGTTAAATGTCAAGTATATTTGTGTTCCTGGGGCTTAACGCTTCATACTATAAGGCAGGATCAATATAGACCCCACGGGGGTAAGTGTGATAAAAAGGATCCTTATAGCAGGTGCCGAGCATGAGAAGGTCGCTGATGATGAAGAAGAAAAGGATCGGGTTGGCCTTGGGCGGGGGTGGGGCCAAGGGGCTCTGCCACATTGCCTTTCTCAAGGCCCTGGATGAGATGGGGTTGAAGCCCTCGGTGATAGCCGGGACCAGTATCGGGGCCATTGTGGGGGCATTTTATGCCGCCGGCGTCTCCGGTGCACAGATGGAGGAGATCATCACAAAGGTAAGGGTCTTGGATATCAACAGGATGGTGGACTTCTCCGGTTCCCTGACTTCCTCCTTCCTCAAAGGGAAGGGGGTGGAGCGATTTTTTCATAAACATATCCCGGCCCAGCAATTTAAAGACCTGAAGATCCCACTCAAGATCGTGGCGACCGACTTCTGGAGACGCAAAGAGGTCGTCTTTGAATCAGGGGAGCTCATCCCCGCCATCCGGGCCAGCATGTCCATTCCGGGTCTCTTTAAACCCGTCAAGATCGGCGATACCGTGCTGGTGGATGGGGGTGCCATCAATCCCCTCCCGTACGACATCATTCGCAAACGGTGTGATCTCCTCATCGCCATCGATGTCTCCGGAGAAAAGACCCCTCCGGGACGCAAACTCATTCCCTCTCTGCGTGAGAGCGTTATGTCTTCCTTTCAGATCATGCAGGCTGCTATCGTGGAGCACAAGATGCGGATATCCCAGCCCGACATCTACATCAAACCAGAGCTGCGAAACATCAGGGTATTGGAATTCTACCGCTATGCCGAGATCATGCGGGGGGTTAAACATGACGTGGAGCGGTTCAGGCATGAGGTGACCAGGAGGATGCGGAGGCGGTTTCTGTTCTTCTAATGCAAAGCCGCTCCACCATGGATGCCCGTCTCCTCGATGACGTCTTGAGAAAGATCCTTGATGCCTTTTCCATCGTCTCTGTTGACTTCAATGCAGAGGAGTATCGGCCGTATCGAGAGAGGGGAATCGGTGGTTTTGTCCGCTTCGACGAGGGAAGGATCTTCTTTGATTGCCATCTTCCTCCTGAGGAGGAGGACCGGACGTGGGCCCATGAGGTCTTGAGCGTCTATTACTACTGGCTTATGGGGATCATCCGACACGATGATGAGGTGGAGATGGAGGCCAGGTCCCTGTGCGAGGACGAGGGGTGCCTCGCGGTCTTGAGGCGATATCAGCGATTGGCGAAGGCAGGCCCAGATCCAGGGCATGAGTAACTCTTTTTATCATCCTTCTGGTCTTGTATAGTTGTGACGGGAGATCCCCCAGGGATTGACAGGGGGGTGATTTTGTGGTTTAGTGAGCTATCTGAAATAATGCGGATCGACGAGCTTGATTACTACCTTCCCGAGGGGCTCATTGCCCAATATCCTATCGAGCCAAGGGATACGGCCCGTTTGCTGGTTCTGAAGAGGGGGGAAGGGGAGCGGATACATACCACCTTCTCCCGAGCGGGCGATTTTTTGCGGAAGGGCGATGTCCTGGTGCTAAACGATACCAGGGTGATACCGGCCCGGTTGTTCGGGCACAAGGAGACCCAGGGCACGGTAGAGGTCCTGCTGTTGAGGAAGATCCCCGGCGCAGGTGAGGAGTGGGAGTGTCTGGTCAAGAGGGGCAAGAGGCTGCACGCGGGGACAACAATACGGTTCGCCCCCGACCTCACGGGAGAGGTGGTGGGCAATGGCACTGAGGGAAAAAAGCGGATCTCCTTTGAGACCCAGGGGGCATTTTGGGAGACGATCAACCGGATCGGGCATGTACCCCTGCCCCCCTATATCAGGGGGGGGGAAGATGAGGAGATCGATAAAGAGGGGTATCAGACCATCTTCGCCCGTCACGAAGGGGCAATAGCCGCGCCGACGGCCGGTCTGCACTTTACCCCTGAGTTGGTGCAGGGTATAGAGGAGCAAGGGGTATCGATCGTTTCCCTCACCCTCCACGTCGGGCTGGGTTCGTTTCAGCCCATCCGGTCGGAGGAGGTGGAGGGTCACCGTTTGGAGCCTGAGTCTTACTCCATACCTCCTTCCTCAGCCGAGGCCATCAATGCCGCTCGTGCACGAGGCGGGAGGATATGTGCGGTGGGCACCACGGTCGTGAGGGCCTTGGAGTCCAGCGCCGATGAAGGAGGGAAAGTCCATCCCCAACAGGGCATGACTGATCTGTATATTTACCCCGGATATCGGTTCAAGGCAATCGATGTCCTGATCACTAATTTTCACCTCCCGCGCTCCACGCTACTGCTGTTGGTGTTCGCCTTTGGTGGAAGGGAGCTCATCCTGAGGGCATATGAAGATGCGATGCGGGAGGGATACGGATTTTATAGTTATGGGGATGGGATGTTGATTGTGTGAAGGGAGAAGGATTCTCTTTTCAGCTCCTGAAGGAGGGGGGGCAGGGGGGGAGACTGGGCAGGATGACCACTCCCCATGGTTCTTGTGCCACCCCTGCCTTTATGCCGGTGGGGAGCCAGGGAAGTGTCAAGGCCTTGGCCCCGACAGACCTGCAGGAGGTGGGGACCGAGATCCTCCTGTGCAATGCCTACCACCTCTATCTCCGGCCTGGGACGGATGTGATCAGGGAGGTAGGGGGGCTGCATCGGTTTATGGCATGGGAGGGTCCTATATTGACGGATAGTGGAGGGTTTCAGATCGTGAGTATGAGTGCCTTGCGGAAGGTAGAACCCGAGGGGGTGCAATTTCGCTCCCATCTCGATGGGTCGCTGCATTTTCTCACCCCGGAAAAGGTCGTTCAGATCCAGGAGGAGCTGGATGCCGATATCATGATGACCTTGGATGACTGCCCGCCCTATCCCGCATCCCCCGATGAGGTAAAGGCAGCGGTGGCGTTGACCACTCAGTGGGCAAAGAAATCGCAGGAGGCGCGAAGCGGGGCAGGAGGGGCCCTCTTCGGCATTGTCCAGGGGGGTGTCTATCCCGAACTGCGGGAACAGAGCGCCCATGAGCTGATGGAGATAGGGTTTGATGGGTATGCCATCGGCGGCCTGAGCCTCGGAGAGGAAAAGGAGGTTACGTTTGAGATGGCGGAGCACGTTACCGCCCTGCTCCCCACAGACTCCCCCCGATATCTGATGGGGATGGGGACCCCTGAGGATATCCTGAACGGGGTGAAGAAAGGGGTGGATCTCTTCGATTGTGTCTTGCCGACGCGGTGTGCTCGGACAGGAGTCCTCTTTACCAGCTTAGGCCAGCTCAACATCAAGCATGCACGATATAGCACGGACACAGCACCCCCCGATCCCGCGTGCGGCTGTTATACGTGCCGCAATTTTTCCCGGGCCTATCTCAGGCATCTCTTCTTGTCCCGGGAATTGTTGGCGTACAGGCTCAATGCCATGCATAATCTCTTTTACTATCACTCGCTGATGAGGGATATCCGGCAGGCCCTCTCCGAGGATAGCATGGGTCACATCGAGCGGACATTGTTCTCCCGGAGAGGAGATAAGGGAGATAATTCAAGAAATGAAGGAGGTGAAACAGTATGCTAGGTGAAATCGTCTATGCCATGGCCCCTGGTCAAGGGCAAGGAGGAGGTCAAGGGGGCTTTGGTTTTTTTATTCCCTTGATTATAATTTTTGCTATATTCTATTTTATCTTGATCAGGCCGCAGCAAAAAAAGCAAAAGGAGCAACGGCAGCTCTTGCAGAACCTGAGAAAGGGTGACAAGGTGGTTACCACCGGCGGCCTCCAGGGTACCATTGCCAGCCTGTCTGATACCGTGGTTACGTTGGAGATCGCCGACAAGGTGAAGGTTAAAGTGGGCAGAAGCTACATCGCCGGCCTCATGAAATCTGAGTAAAGAATCCCCTCCTTGCCCTCAACCTCAGGTTTGAGGGCCGTGGAGGCCACAAGGAGGATGCAATGCGTATATATGAGACGATGCTTGTCTTGGACCCTGAAATGTCCAAAGAGCAGGTAGATGGCTTTCGGGAGAAACTAAAGCAATTCCTCGGCGATCGCGGAGCCGAGGTGCTCAAGGTCGAGGAATGGGGGGTAAATACCCTGGCCTACGAGATCAAGAAGAAAAAACAGGGGTACTACCTCCTGCTCTACCTGAACGGGGATGCCGCCCTGATCGCCGAAATGGAAAGAAGTCTTCGATTGATGGACGAGGTCCTCCGCTATCTCACCGTCAAGAAGGAGGAGGATATCGAGGCATCTCATCAGGAAGAAAAACCCGAAAAAGAGAAAGAGAAAAAGCCAGAGGAGGAGCAGGCTGAGGATGGGGGGCCGGAGGGTGCAGCGGAGGAGCAGTAGTGTTTTACCTGAACCGCGTCATCTTGGCAGGGAGACTGAAGGAAGACCCCGAAATCAGATACACCTCGCACGGGACACCGGTGATCTTTTTCACCCTCAGTCTCCCCTCCGAACGGTTGGAGGATGAATCGCTTCCCTTTGAAAATGTCTCCATACGGGCCATGCTCGTCGGTGAACGAGCGGAGTCGTGGGCAAAACAGAAGGGGAAAGCGGGGGAAAATGTCCTCGTCGAAGGTGGCCTCGTCCAGCGTCGCTGGGAGACAGCAGAGGGGAAGATGAGGCGGGAAATAGGGATCATCGCCCATAGTGTTAAAGCATTGAGATGAAAAGGAGGTTTGATGCGAAAACCGGTGGATAAATCGAAAACACGGAGAAGAGAGAGAAGGGACTATACAAGAAGGAAAAGGTTCTGTCGGTTCTGTTCCGATAGTTCCCTGATGATTGATTATAAGAATTATCGTTTATTGAGATCTTTCCTCACCGAGAGGGGAAGGATCATCCCTCGGAGGATTTCGGGCAATTGTGCCAAGCATCAACGGGAGGTTACCAGGGCCATTAAGCGGGCTCGACATGTAGCCCTTCTTCCGTATACTGCTTTAACACGATAAGCTGTTTGGAATAGTGTGCCGTGATGATGAGTCACGGCATAATGATATTTCTCAAGCGGTTTTGGCCTTACTCTGTTTTAATCTGAATGCGGTATTGATGCTCCCCGAACCCCTCGAACGATGGGTCTTTTCCTTCTGGGAGGAGCTGAGTGGAGTATGCCAGCGCATAGTTGAGTCAGGCCAAGGGAATGTGATATCGTGGTGAGTGGAGGGAGGTCCTTGTAGGAGCGAAGGATCTGAAATCTGGGAGGCACATTATGGAGATCATCTTGATGGAGGATGTCCCTTCTGTGGGGAAGGCGGGGGATCTGGTGCGTGTGTCCGACGGTTACGCCAGAAACTACCTCTTACCCCGCAAGAAGGCGGTGATGGCGACTGCCACGAGTCTGAAGGCCTTGGAGCATGAACAACATCTCTCAGAGCATAAGCAGGACAAGTTAGAGCAGGAGGCGCAGGGACTGGTCAAAAAGATCGAAGAGATCTCCTGTACCGTTGCCAAACCGGCAGGGGAGGAAGGCAAACTCTTCGGGGCGGTCACCTCTGCGGATATCGAGGAGGCCTTGCGTGAGCAGGGGATATCGGTAGATCGCAAAAAGATCGTGCTCGAGGAACCCATAAAAAATTTGGGCGTCTATACCGTTTCTCTTAAGCTTCACCCCACGGTGGTGGCCCAGCTGCAACTTTGGGTGGTAAAGGAGTAACCGTGGCCAAGGAGATGAAGGCCGATTTAGATGCAGCTTCCTTCAAGCTCCCCCCCCAGAACATTGAGGCGGAACAATCGATCTTGGGCGGCGTCCTTATCGAAAACGATGCCCTTAACACCGTTGTGGAATTCTTAGAGGACGGTGATTTTTACCGGGAGGCCCACCAGAAGATCTTCAATTGTATGATCGCCCTCTCGGAGAAGAGTGAGCCTCTCGATCTGATAACCCTCACCAATGAATTGAAAAAGAGGAAGGAGCTGGAGGAGATAGGGGGGGCTTCCTATCTCGCCAGCTTGGTGGAATCCGTCCCCACGGCCGCCAACATCGCTTACTATGCCAAGATCGTTAAGGAAAAGTCCATTCTGAGAAAGTTGATAAGCACGGCCACGGAGATCGTCACCCAAAGTTACCAGGAACGCAAGGATCTCGAGGACTTTCTCGATGAGGCGGAGCAGGCGATCTTTCGCATATCAGAAAATCAGGTAAGGCCCGCCTTCTACCCCATCAAAGAAATCGTCAAGGAAAGCTTTAAGGTCATTGAACAACTCTATGAGAAGAAAGAACTGATCACCGGTGTCCCTTCGGGCTTTAAGGATCTTGACAAGAAGACAGCGGGTTTTCAAAATGCCGACCTCATCATCGTGGCCGGCAGGCCGAGTATGGGGAAGACCGCTTTGTGTCTGAACATCGCCCAGCACGCTGCCATCACCTCGAAGGTCCCCACGGCGATATTCTCCTTGGAGATGTCCAAGGAGCAGTTGGCCATTCGCATGTTGTGTTCAGAGGCGAGGGTGGATAGCGCGCGACTGCGCAGTGGATTTTTGAACGAAAGCGATTGGCCCAAGCTGACCATGGCCGCTGGTGCGCTGTCCGATGCCCCGATATTCATCGATGATAGCGCTGCCATCTCCGTGCTAGAGCTGAGGGCCAAGGCGAGGAGGTTGAAGGCCGATCGAGGCTTGGGTCTGGTCATCGTCGACTATCTCCAATTGATGAGGGGGAGGAGCGGCGTGGAGAGGAGAGAACAGGAGATCTCAGAGATATCCCGCTCACTCAAGGCCTTAGCCAAGGAGCTGGATATTCCCGTGCTCGCCATATCTCAATTGAGCAGGAAGGCAGAGGACAGGCCGGGGAGGAGGCCTCAGCTTTCCGATCTCCGGGAATCGGGGGCCATTGAACAGGATGCCGACGTCATCATCTTCATTTATCGAGATGAAGTCTATAACCCCGATTCGGACCACAAGGGGACGGCGGAGGTCATCATCGGGAAACAGAGGAATGGTCCGACAGGGAGGGTGGATCTCTCTTTTATCTCTGAGTTTACGGCCTTTAAAGATCTCTTTCGCGGTGACTATGATGAGGCCGAAGCAGAGGGTTAGAAACTGATGAACATACCCAATGCCCTTACCATTCTGCGTATCCTGACAATCCCTGTTTTTGTCATCTGTTTACTTTACGACCGCCACTTGATCGCGCTGCTCATCTTTGTAGGCGCAGGGATTACCGATGGCCTTGATGGATTGATTGCACGGGTCTACCGCCAGAAGACCACCATAGGGGCATATCTCGATCCTATCGCCGATAAGTTAATGCTCACCACCGCCTTCATCGTCTTGGCCGTCTTGGGTATCATTCCCAGTTGGCTCACCGTGATCGTTATCGCCAGGGATGTCATCATCTTGCTGGGCATTCTCATCTTGCACCTCACCTCCCACAAGGTTGAGATCAAGCCTATCTTTCTGGGGAAGGCTTCCACTGTTTTGCAGATCGTGACCATAGCATGGTCTCTCCTCATGCCTTCATTCATTGTTATGAAAACGATCTTTCCCGCTCTCATATGGGTGACCGCCGGCTTGACTGTTCTATCAGGGCTTCATTATATATACATCGGAACCACATACTTTAACGAACAGGGAGGTTAATTATGTCCGCCATTCTCGACATCGTAGCACGAGAGATCCTTGATTCCCGTGGGAACCCCACGGTGGAGGTTGATGTTACCCTGGAAAGCGGTTTTGGGGGCAGGGCTGCTATTCCCTCCGGGGCCTCTACCGGGGAGCACGAGGCTGTAGAGCTGAGAGATGGGGATCAGGATAGGTATCTGGGCAAGGGTGTTCAGAAGGCGATCGCCAACGTAAACGAACGGATCGCCCCTGAAGTCATCGGCATGGACGCCTTGGACCAGATGGCAATCGATCAGATCCTCATCGACCTAGACGGCACCCCCAATAAGTCCTCCCTCGGGGCCAATGCCATCTTGGGGGTGTCGTTGGCCGGTGCCAAGGCAGCTGCTGCGTATCTTTCCCTTCCCCTCTATCGTTATCTGGGAGGGGTTTGCGCCCATCAGCTTCCGGTCCCGATGATGAATATCCTCAACGGCGGCAAACATGCCGATAACAATGTAGACCTGCAGGAATTTATGGTTGTACCCGTGGGGGCACCTTCCTTCTGTGAGGCCCTTCGGATGGGAACGGAGGTCTTCCACCAGCTCAAGGCCATCTTAAAAAGCAAAGGGCACAACACCGCTGTGGGGGACGAAGGGGGGTTTGCCCCCGATCTGCGATCAAACGAAGAAGCGCTGGTGGTGATTATGGAGGCCATCAACAAGGCGGGCTATACCCCTGGAGATGACGTAGCCATTGCCCTCGATGCCGCGGCCAGTGAGTTTTTTCAGGGTGGAACGTATGTCTTGCAGGCTGAACAGCAAAAAAAGAGGAGTGCCGCGGATATGGTGGCGTTTTACGAGGACCTGGTAAGCCGATATCCCATCCTCTCTATAGAGGATGGCCTGGCTGAAGATGATTGGGAGGGGTGGCGTGAGCTGACCGCCAGGCTCGGAGGGAAGGTCCAGATCGTGGGCGATGACATCTTTGTAACCAACAGGGAACGTTTGGCACGGGGGATCAAGGAGGGAGTGGCCAATTCCATACTCATCAAGCTCAATCAGATAGGGACCCTTACCGAGACCCTTTCGGCCATCGAGATGGCGAAAAAAGCTGCTTATACGGCGGTGATCTCTCATCGATCGGGTGAGACAGAGGATACCACCATCGCCGATGTAGCGGTGGCGACCAACGCGGGACAGATCAAGACCGGGTCGGCATCCCGTACCGATCGGGTAGCCAAATATAACCAGCTCCTCAGGATAGAGGAGGAACTGGGAGATCAGGGGATTTTTCCTGGCAAGGAGGCATTTTACAGCATCCGCGAATAACGAGGTCCACCATCAAAAAAACGTGTAGTCGCAACGCCCCCGAGCGGCATGTTTTCCGTGAGGGGGTTTTTTTGAACGGCGGTTATGGGGTAGATGAGATGCCGATTCTCGGGAATCAGCGGTGAGGGGGATTACCTGTTAGCGGGCTTGTGCAGTCTCTACTATCTCCATCTGATACTGAGTGGCCTGCTTAGGGGGTGAGAAAAAGATGATGGTAAAGGGAAGGCTCTGCTGGGAGGGGATGGGGGGTGCTTGTCCCACCCCCACGAAACCGAAGGAGGACTTGAGAGATTCATAAGAGGAATTCTTAATCTCTTCATTGGTCATGGTGATGCCACCAAACCCGATGCTGGTGGCAACCACCGTCCCCGTTTTATCGAAGAGGGTGCCTTTCACCTTCACGAATTTCTTGGTCTCCTGAGAGCGATTGGCCACCTTTCCCTGGATGACGTATACCGTGCCCCCATCCAAGGTGTATTCAGAACCCCTGGGGCTGAGAAGAAAAACCTTCTGTGCTTTTTCCCCTTCCATCATGTTGTAGAGTTTTTCATAGATGTACTCAAATGCAGGAATGGAAACTCCTTTCTTGGTCCAGTAATAGAATGAGACGAAGATTATGGCGACCAAGAGGATAGCGAGAAGGAAGGTGATAGACGCCTTGCGCTCCTTTTTCGCCGGGGCCACTTCCACCGGGGTGACCTTGAAGGGTAACTCCTCTTCTTGTGGACTCGACGCCTCCTCTGACGGAAGTTCTTTTACAAACAGGGATTCTTCCGCAGTAGGGGGGACAAAGGCCCTGGGTGGCGGAGCCTGATCAGGCACTGACGGTGCGGTTTGGTTTGGTTCCTGAGGCGGTTGCGTGGGGAACTCCTGTGCCCACTCCTTCAAAAATGCATCTTCGACTCTTTCTTCCGTTTCGCTGAATATCTCTTCCTCATTGAGGGTCAGGGGGTGAGGTACTGTGAACACATGTTGACATTGAGAACATCTCACCTTGGTCTCTCCAGGTCTTACCTTGGCGTCATTGAGATTATACGTTGTCCCACATTTTTCACAGTGAACGATCATAGGAACGCCCCTTGTATATGTAAATTATGTCCCAATACATCGAAAAAATCAAGGTATTTTGACTATACAATCCTTTCGTGTCATGGGAGGACCGCTCCCTCAGCTCTTCTTGTTGGCTTGTCATCGATATAAGATATTATAAAATGTACATGCTGTCAAGGAATTATTCTCATTGTCTGAGTTCACCCAAGGATAGCATGTGAACGCCCCATCTGTTCAAAATCGCATATACGGATCGCCTTGGAGGGGAGTACCGCAGCCTCGCGCGGTACGCAACAAGGGGACCTGGCACCCGACAGGTCCCCGGGGAGTGGGGGATTATCTGATCACCCAATGACCTGGAACCCAATGACCGCTGGGTCCCCAATGGCCGGTGACCCACACTCCAGAGTGAGGTCTTGGGCGTGGAGGGCGGGTATGGACCACTGTGGTACAAGAAACGAGGAAGAAAAGGATACAAACAAGCACTACTATTTTGACAAGGCCTAATCGCATGGTTGCTCACCTCCGGGCGTGTGATATCGTTGCGGGTATAGACACCACGATGAAGAAAAGGTTTGATCTGAAACCCTCACAGTCTTATCTGAGTTGGAATTGGGTGGAGTTCCCAGGAGGTCGTTTCATACCTCCCGTGAACTGGATGAACTTTACTTGACCACAACTTGTTTGCAGTATATAGTTTGTAGTTACCATGACGAAGTACATTCAACAGGCAGAGGTCGATGGGGAGCGCGGGATGGTGAGGACGATTAAGCTGAAATTGCGGAGCAACGGGGGAGTGAACTCCTGATGACGTTCGAAAAAACCAGGAAATATCTGTCTGGAATGCACTGTTTCATTCTTCAGAACATGATAGGTGGACTCTGTGTCTTTCCCCTGGGGAATCACGCCTGCAGGAGTGCAGGAGGCGGAGACGGTACCCAGGATGTTTCCACGAAAACAAGGGCGGTTGTATCTGATGAACACTCTGTCGGAGGACAGGCCGTCATAGAGGGCGTAATGATGCGTTCGCCGCGCAGAATAGCGACAGCCGTCCGCAAGCCTGACACGGAAATCATCACCAAGACTGACCCCTATATCGCTTTGTCGAAACGGCACAAGCTCTTTAACGTCCCCGTCTTTCGCGGTGCCTTGTCGTTCTTTGAAATGCTCATCATTGGCCTTAAGGCGATGAACTTTTCTGCCGATATAGCCCTTGAGGAGTCACAAAGGGCAGAGAAGGGTGCAGATTGGCAACGGACGCGCGGCGAGAGAATCAAAGATGGGTTTATCCTTGCAGGAGTCATAGTCCTTTCCCTCGGGTTGGCTCTCGGCATCTTCTTTGCCCTGCCCTTGTTTCTTACCGAGATCATGGGGTTGTCCCAGAATGCCCTCTCGTTTAATGTGGTAGCCGGTATCATACGGGTGTGCCTTTTCTTGGCCTATCTGTGGGCCATCAGCCGATGGAAAGAGATCAAGAGGATCCTCGAGTATCACGGTGCAGAACACAAGAGCATCTATGCCCTTGAATCGGGCGAAGAACTCACCATCAGAAACGTGCGCAAGTATAGTACCCAGCATCCACGGTGCGGGACCAGCTTTTTGCTTATTGTGGTTATTCTCGCTATCTTATTGTTCGCCGTTGCCGACACCATCGTTGAGATAAAGATTGGCCACCGGCCTACGCTTTTGCAGAGGTTCATAACCCATTTTTCCCTGCTGCCGCTTTTGGGTGGAATCTCATATGAGCTGCTCAAGCTTTCCGGCAAGAGGCGAGACAACAGGTATGTCCGGTGGTTAGCAACTCCCGGCCTGTGGCTTCAGAAGATCACGACCCAGGAGCCCGATGATACCCAGCTGGAGGTTGCCATTGTGGCGCTGAAGAGTGCCTTGGAAGAGACCTAACGCTAGAAACGGATGGTAATGCGAGACGAGTTACGCTCCCCATTCCCCATTGCATAATCGCTCAGATCTCATTACGCCTCTTTTGCTTATGTAAATCATCATACCCTGTCACTAAGGATCACCCCTGGCTTGTACGTGTGTTTTGAAGTCGCAGGCCACGTATGTCTCACCTCCTTGACCAGGGGCGTTGAAGAATGGTGCACGGTGCCCTTTGCAGGGTCTATCCGCTGCAGAAGGCTTTACTTTGGTTGCGCGATCCGATATCTTTTTGAAAGAGATGCATCGGCCAGCTTATGTAGCATTGTATGAGAAAGGAGAATTACACAACAGGATCAAGACCCTGGGGGAGATCCTCACGAGTTGTTGCCTCTGCCCTCGGGCGTGTACCGTGAACCGCCTCGAAGGGGAGCAGGGGTACTGTCGGGCAGGGGCGGATGTAATGATCTCCAGCGCCTTTCCTCATTTCGGCGAAGAGCCCCCCCTGGTGGGCAACCACGGCTCAGGTACCATCTTTTTTACCCACTGCAATCTGCGGTGTGTCTTTTGCCAGAATTATGACATCAGCCACCAGGGGGAGGGGAAGCCGATCACTACCTCTGAGCTGGCACAGTATATGATCGGGCTCCAACGCGGGGGGTGCCACAACATCAATTTTGTCACCCCCACCCATTACGTCCCCCAGATCGTGGCGGCCCTGCCGGAGGCCGTCGAGTTAGGGCTCACGGTCCCCCTGGTCTACAACTGCGGCGGTTATGAGTCCCTGGAGGTGATCAAGCTCCTGGATGGGATCATCGACATCTATATGCCCGATGCCAAGTTCGCGCGCGAGGAGGCTGGGGCCCGCTACGGCAACGCCCCCGACTATCCCCTGGTCTTGCAGGGGGTCCTCCTGGAGATGCACCGGCAGGTAGGAGACCTGATGCTGGATGAGCGAGGGATTGCCTGGCGGGGGCTCCTGATCCGCCACCTGGTGATGCCTCAGGGAGTGGCGGGCACCAAAGAGATCTGTGCCTTTATTGCCCAGAGATTGTCGGCCCACTCGTATGTGAACATCATGGACCAGTACCGTCCCCTCTGCCGGGCGGGAGAATGGCCGGAGATAGATCGCCAAATCTCCTCTCGGGAATATCGTGAGGCACTAGAGATCGCCGCGGCTGAGGGGCTGCACAGGGGCTTTTGATGGATCTCAAGGCGTTGTGGGAGGAATTATCGGGATTACAGGAGGAGGTAAAGGAACTCCGAGCGGAGATTGCAAGACTAGAACAGGAGATTGTTTATGGAGGGGGTGAACTCCAACGGGCCATCAGGGCGCGGGGGATGCGGATTCACTGCCAAGACCCCGGCGAGGATCTCATCTTCTCGCCTGAGGCCTCGCCGCAAGAGCGGACCTCCCTCTACGAGTTGCTGAAGCACTACTCCTTCCGGCTCTTCCTCAGGGATGTGATCAGCAAAAAGGATGCCTTCAGGGCGGAGGAGCTGGTGCGATATTGTTCCCCCCAGATTGCCCAACGGTATTGCGCCTCCCTCTGTGAACTTAAGCTTGCAGAGGCAGGTGGGGAGGGGATCTTTCACTTGTTACAGAGGTCTCTCTACAGCTTTGGTCCCACCCTGGAATGGTTTATCGCCCAGATGTTTCAGAGGGAATTTGCCTCTCCGGCCATCTACGGGGTTCGGTTTAAGGAGACGCCGAGCGGCGGGGATTATGACGTCATTGCTCTCTGGGAAAGGCGGATGGTATATGTGGAGATTAAATCTTCTCCCCCACGGGGGGTAGAGAGGGGAGAGATAGGGTCGTTTCTTGCCAGAACTGCCGATCTCTTACCTGATATCGCCGTCCTCTTCAATGACACCCAGCTACGAATGAAAGATAAGATCGTCCTTATGTTTGAAGAGGAATTATATGAACGGTACGGCACAGGCAGCAGCGATAGATTTCCAATAAAAAGGTTAGTTGATGAACTGTTTCACATCAACCATCGACTCTATATTGTCAACAGCAAGAGAGATGTGTTCGCCAACTTCAACCTTTGTCTCAAAGATTTTCTCTTCCATCAAAGGGCTGAGCTGTTCCCTGTCCTGCCCCCCCATGCAGATTGAAATGACGATCTTACCGTACCGCGTCCTTGAACCCTTTTCCCACCTTAAACTTGGGTATCCTGGCGGCGGGGATATCGATCTCCTCACCGGTGCGGGGGTTTCTTCCCTTCCTGGCCGATCGATTTGATACGAGATACGTTCCGAAACCCGGCAGGGTGATTTTGTCCCCTGCCTTGAGCACCTCGGTGATGGTAGCGGTGAAGGATTTAATGGCCCTTTCAGCTGCTGCCCGAGGTATCTTGGACTCTTTGGCGATCTTGTCAATAAGTTCTGATTTCGTCATTACACCCCCTCCTTATAGTAAACTTGAATAATATAGTACAATCCCCTTATCGCACTACATAGCAACTACTTTCTCAACCCATGACCGATGATATCTTCTCAGCACCCCCTTTTCTCAAGGAATTAGTGAAAGACATATAACACAAAAGGCACGGGGTGGCAAGCGAAAAAAGAAGAAATGTCAAGCCAAAGTAGAAATGTCCTGTTCTTACCAAAGTAGAAATGTCCTCTTTTCAAGGTTGAGATTCTAGAGGGGTCCCTCGTTCATAGCGGTGTTTGCTCGGG
>Ga0307437_1000896_pt1 | contig 21407 bp, 24 predicted proteins | sample SalMarWE160390MG_FD_202146 | JGI IMG/M metagenome (GOLD analysis project Ga0307437, IMG submission 202146) | Salt marsh sediment microbial communities from the Plum Island Ecosystem LTER, Massachusetts, United States - WE1603-90 | ecosystem: Environmental > Aquatic > Marine > Intertidal zone >...
TGAGCGAAGCCGGACAGGTGTGGGGCAGCTTTGCCGGGCAGATGCAGCAGCACCGGGCCGGAAGGCCGATTGCGGCTCCGCCACCTCCACCTCCACCTTCGTCTCCGCCGAAAGAAGAGGCGGCTGCTGATGATCTGACGGCCATCCGCGGGATCGGTTCCGGGACGCAACGCCGCCTGAACGAGGCAAGGATCTTCACCTATGCCCAGTTAGCCGAAAGTACACCGGAGGAGCTACGCCGGATCCTGGGTGAGGGAGCCCAGGCGGCTAGGGCGGGGGAATGGATCGAGCAGGCGCGAGAACTGGCTGGGTTGGAATAACCCAACATTTTTGTACGGCTCTTTTAAGGAGGTGAAATCCCCGCCTGCCTCAAAGGAGCAAGAAAGGAGGTAAATCTGATGGCAACGGTAACCGAAGGCCTGACGACGCTCTTGGAACCTCGGGCACTGGTTGGCTTCGTTGAAACCCCGTTTATTAAGGACATAGTGCAGCGCGCCATGACCTATGTCGCTGCCGGTTTCCCCATTCACTTCAGGGGGGCTTCCGGCACGGGGAAGACAACTATGGCGATGCATGTGGCGAGCAAGCTTGGCCGTCCGGTGGTGATGATCCACGGGGATGAGGAGTCTTCCACCTCGGACCTGGTAGGCGGCGAATATGGCTACCGCACGAGGAAGGTAATAGATAACTTCATCCACTCGGTTCTGAAGACCGAGGAGGATATGACCCGGAGGTGGGTGGATAACCGCCTGACGGTGGCGGCTAAGTACGGCTTCACTCTCATCTACGATGAGTTCACCCGCTCTCGCCCTGAGGCGAACAACGTGCTGCTCTCGGTGCTGCAAGAGAAGATGCTCGATATGCCGGCGGCCCGGGATGGAGAAAGCTACCTCAGGGTTCACCCCGACTTTACTGCTATCTTCACCAGCAACCCCGAGGAGTACGCTGGCGTCTACCGGAGCCAGGATGCCCTCCGGGACCGACTGATCACCCTCGACCTGGACCACTTCGACGAGGAGACGGAGATAGGGATCACGGAGGCCAAGTCAGAGATTAACAGGGCCGACGCAGAAAAGATCGTGCATATTGTCCGGGACTTAAGGGAGTCCGGTGCCTGCGAGTTCGCCCCCACCGTGCGGGGCTGCGTCATGGTGGCCAAGGCGGCAACGGTCCAGGGCTGCTCTATATCCTCAACAGATGACGTGTTTCGACAGCTGTGCCTGGACATCTTGGCTTCCGAGACTTCCAGGGTGGGCAGCAAGGACCAGACCTCCAGGGTGAAAGAGGTGCTGACCGAACTTATCGATCGCTACTGCTAGGAGGAGTGACATGCCCCAAGAGCGAGCCATAAAAGAGTACCGATGCAGCAAGTGTGGCAAGCTCTTCACCAACCTGATGCGACTCCAGCACCATAAGGCTGCCGAGCATGCCCCAAAGATCCTGAAGGACATTCGCACGGTGAAGGATATACGCACGATGCGGAACCTTCGCCTCAGCAGATAGGGTCTGCTGAGGCCATTGACTTAGGATTGGCTTAACTAAGACAGGAGAAACAAACTTATGAAAAGTAAGAGCCTACGGGACTTGAATACGACCACTACCAAGCATATTCATGCCAGACCTCCCCAGCGTGGCGTAGCCTACCTGGAGATGTACCTACTTGGTATAGAAAAGCAGCGATTGCAGCAGGAAATGACAAATTTGGACCAGCGGCTAGGACGCATCAAAAAGCGCCTAATGGAAATCCGGGAGGAACTCGCACAGCTCCGGCAGGTTGCGCAACAGGAGGCAGACAAGATGTCAGATGGCGTGGGCGCTGAGGCCATGGCCAACCCAGCGAAGCCATCCCCCGGGCAGGCTCAGCCGCGCTGGAAGACGATATCTCTGGAGTACTAAAGGAGGGTGGCGATGAGCATAGAGTGGCGAGTGGCGCACTTTTCGATCGGCGGGAGGACGCCCCATGACAGGGACGATCTTAGAGGGGGAGGAGTTCCCCTGCGCCGGGCGTGGCACCCAAGACCCCATGGGCGGTGTCCCGTATGCGGTGGCAACCTGCCGTGCACGAGTGTCAGGGGAAGGGCGTAGTCACCGCCCACCGTTAGAGAAAGAAACTTCTAAGGAGGCTAGATAGAAGTGGGACAAGCTAGCAGTGGAATCATAAATATCGCAAGAGCAACAAGAGTGGCCATGGCCTGGGAGAAAGCCAGGGCTTTGAGGCTGAAGGCGAGACGGCCCTCTCCCTTGGAGCAGACGGCCACGGAGTGGAAAAAGGAACAAGAGGTCAGGGCAAGAAGAATAGAGGAGGAGCGGCTGAGAGTCTCCCGCAAGGTGGAGGCGCGTCCCTTCTCACTACACCAGGTGGCGTTCCAGGCTAGACCTAGACCCCTCCCTCCCGAGGAGGAGGAAGCAAGCTGGAAGCCGTATTTGGCGCCAGAACGGGAGGGCAAGCGCCGACGGATGAGACGGGGCGGTATCGCCGTAGGCTCCTTTGCCACACGGATGATCCAGAGGGAGCGGGCCGGTTGTGGCAGACGGGTAGTAACAGACCCTCGGGCTCGCGCCCTGGAGGAGGCTGCCAGGCGCTGGGAAGCGCGACAGACAAAGCGAAATCCTACGGGGTAGAAAAAATGGCCAAGCAAGAGCCGACGCCACTTGCACTGTTATTGAGGAGAGCGCAGTCGTGGCAAGAAGAAGGGAAGTTCTTTCAGGCGATAGCTACGTACTTCAGGTTGATGGAGTACCACGCCGGCACAGAGCCGGCCCAGAGGGCTCGGGAGCAGTTGCTGGATTTAGCACAACGCCTTGAAGCAGAAGGGAAGGTGCACCAGGCAACGCACCTCTACGAGCGGGTGGCCGAGCTGGACTAGCCTCTGCAGAGACAGACGAAAGGAGGGACTGGAGATGGCGAAGAAGAAAGTAGCGAGTAGCAAGGCACGCAGGATTGAGGCTATAGCGGTCGAAACGGAATCTGTTACCTGTGGGTTTTGCGAAAGGAAGGGTAAAGACCCCTTCGGCATCATGTCGCACCTTTCCACCTGCTGTGTCTGCGGCGGCAAGGGTACCGTCTCCGTAAGGACACCTTATGTTCGGTGTGCCTTCTGCGAAGGCACAGGGGTCTATCCCGCCACCCGGCAGACCTGCACCGCCTGCGGTGGGGTGGGGCTGATCCCGGTCAAGGAGCCCAATAGGACATGTCCTCATTGCGGTGGCACAGGTGTTGACCCCGGCAGCGGAGCGGGATTTTACTGCCTGACTTGCCACGGGGCAGGTGTAGTCAAGAAGGGGTAGTTTACCTGACAACTGACCTGGGAACTGCGAGCGACTGTATGTAGGAGGAGGCGCGCCATGGAAGACAGGTATATCTACGGAATTATTACCGGTAGCAATGAGAGTCTCTTCAACATCTCCGGGCTGGGTAACTCTAGTCAGGTATATGCGATAACCCATCAAGGCCTGGGGTGCGTGCTGAGTGATTACGGCCGAGATGCCTTTGGCGCTTTATCCAAAGAAGAGCTCGTTCGAGCTCTTCTGGCCCACCAGCGGGTGGTAGAACGGGTCATGCAGGACGACACTGTGCTCCCGGTGAAGTTTGGGACCCTCGTTGGCAACTCACAGGAGGTCGTTGACCTGCTTTCACAGGGCCATTCGGGGTTTGTGGACACCCTGGCTGCCATCCGAAACAAGGTAGAGATCGAGGTGGCTGCCACGTGGGATACCAGCGAGGCGCTTCAAGAGATGAGCAAGGAAGAAGACGTAGTTCGCGCCAGGGAGGCCATCACCCACAAGGGTGAGCCAACGGTGGAAGACCGGGTCCGCCTAGGCCAGGTTGTGAAGGCGTGCATGGACAGGCGCAGGGATAGTTACCGGGAAGGGATGATACGTTTTCTCAAACCTCTATCAGTTGACGTGATCCCGAATGCCCTGGTCTCTGACCAGATGGTCATGAACGTGGCGTTCTTGGTAAATCGGGCCAGACAGCAGGAGTTCGATGAACGCGTCAATCAGTTGGACGACCTCTTTCAAAACGAGATCACCTTTCGAGTGATAGGCCCTCTGCCGCCTTACAGCTTCAATACCGTAGAAATAACCCGACTAACCTTGGAAGATGTGCAAGAGGCGCAGGCCACGCTTCAGTTGGAACATGTCACATCCGAAGCTGAGATCAGGAAGGCATACCGCCGCCTAGCTGCCGCGCAGCAACGCAAGCTGAGCCCAGAAGGTGAGCTGTCCAAGGACCAGTTTGTTACTGCCAAGCTGAAGCAGGCCGCAGAGTTGCTACTCCGCTACTGGCGGGCGCAGAAAGGCGAAGGGCGTGACACGCTTGCTAACGTTGAGAAGTGTCTGTTCGCCATCGACATAAAACGGTCAAGGAGCGACGAGGTTGAACCCGCCCGTTTCAGCTCGTCTGAAAGGGTATAGTGAGGCTGATGGATCACCCAGAGAAATACCTCTACTGCTACTGCATCATCCGGTCTTCGGAGGCGCGGACCTTCGAGGGTTTTTCTCCGATGGGGGATACAAATGGGCCAGTGCACGCTGTTTCCCGCGATGGCTTGGCCGTGGTGGTCAGCGACTCAGCCCTAGGAGAGTACGAGAGCACCCGCGCTAACATGCTGGCCCACGAGCGCGTCGTGGAAGGGGTTATGAGGGAATTCACCGTCCTTCCTATACGATTCGGGACGCTTACCCAAGATGGTACCTCTGCTATCCCAGACATTCTCAAGCTGCTAGAGAAGCGGTTCAAAGAGTTTGACAAGCTCTTAGCGGATATGGAAGGGAAAGTTGAGCTGGGCCTCAAGGCGCTCTGGAGGGATGAAAAGGCAATCTTTCAGGAGATTCTGGGTGAGAACGCGGCCATCCGGAGGCTCCGGAACTCCCTTGCTGGCAAAAAAACCGCGATCCTTCGTTACCAGGCTGTACCGCTTGGGGAAAAGGTGAAAGAGGAGTTAGATCGCAAAAGGAGGGGAGAAGCGGCACGCATCCTGACCCCGCTGAAGCGGGTGGCCTGCCGCACCCGAGAAAACAACGTGGTGATGGACCGTATGGTCTTTAGCGCTGCCTTCCTGGTAGATCAAAGCCGCGAGGGAGAGTTCGACCAAGCGGTAACAAAGCTGGATGAGGAGTGGGGGTGTAGGATTAACTTCAAGTATACGGGGCCTAACCCACCCTGGAACTTTGTCGACATCATTGTGAACTGGGAGAAGATATTGGAAAGAGAAAGTGCTGCGGGAAATACATGAAGCTCAGCATGGGAGAGAAGGGGCTCGCATGAGAGAACTCAGAAGGGAAGGTGAAACGAAGCTTAGCCTCACGAGAGTCCTTTTTGGTCTACTGACACTCGGGATATCTGAGGTTCCAAGCCTAGTCCACTGGACGGCCAGTAAGCTTACTGAGGAAGGCGAGAAGGAACACCTCGATGATGGGAGAGTTCTAGCGGAGCTGATGGAGCTTCAGCAGCGCTATGACGTGGGCGAGATCAAGGAGGAAGAATATGACCGACAGGAGAAAGCTTTGCTGGAGCGGCTAAGCACCATTCGCGAGGCGAAGAAGCAAACCCAATAGGGATAGATGGAAATCAAATCCGAAAGTAAGGAGGCCCAGATCATGGAGATGAAAGACGTTATAGCGCAGACTAAGAAGCAGTTGGCGAATAGCACCGGGCTGAAGCCCGAGGGAGTCAGCCGGGCTTTCAGAGACGACCAGGGGTGGCATGTTGGGGTGGAGGTGCTGGAGATGTCCAGGATTCCCACAGCCACCGACGTGCTAGGGGACTACGAGGTTGTCCTTGACGAAAACGGCAGTATGCTGAAGTTCGAGCGAAAACGGACCAGGCTACGGGGCGAGCCCATAGAGGAAGAAGGGGTCGTGGAGTAACCGGGAGAGAAGACCCTCCGGGTGAACCAGTTAGACTGGGAAGGAGCGAGGTCACTGTGACGCGTAGAGGGCTGTACGTGTATTGTGTGATTGGAACCGGGGAGACAAGAAACTTTGGCCCCATAGGAGTAGGAGTGGGACACAGAAGCGATACTGTGACCACCATAGCCTACCGGGACCTCAGTGCGGTGATAAGCAGCGTACCTATGGACAGGTACGAGGTGGGTCAGAAAATTATGCTTGCCCATGAAAGGGTAATAGAGAAGGTAATGATGGACCATACCGTCCTTCCGGTGAGATTTTGCACCGTGTCGCCCAATGCGGAAGAGATCCGGAACCTACTGAGAAGCCGGTATGGGGAATTCAAGAAGCTGCTGCGAGAGCTGGACAACAAGGTGGAGCTGGGTATTAAGGCCCTGTGGAAAGACATGAACCACCTCTTGCGTGAAAGTATGAGGGAGGGAACACGGCAGGAAGGCTTGGCTGTAGTACCCAAGGCAAACGTTAACAGGACAAGAGCCGAGACTGAGAAGCGAGTTCGTCTTGCGTTGGAAGAAGAGCGGATCAAGACAAGGGAACTTGTGTTGGAGCCCTTGAGGCCCCTGGCAGATGACCTGTGTTTCAATAAGACCTACGGCGATGACATGGTTATGAACGTCGCCTTCCTTGTGGACCGATCCAGAGAACGGGAGTTTGATGCCCGGGTGGAGCAGCTGAGTGGTCAGTATGACACCATCGAGTTCAAATACGTGGGTCCGGCCCCTCCATACAGCTTCGTCAACATGGTAATAAAGGAGCAGATAAGCCCTAGCCCTAACCAGCTCGATCTTCGGAGAAGGAGGTAACAGAGAAAATGGCGCTGCAAGCGGGAAGCGATAACAGCGGAACCCTGGCCGACGTTATAGACCGGATCCTCGACAAGGGTCTGGTTATCGATGCCGATATCAAGGTAGCCGTCACCGGCGTGGAGCTGCTGGACATTAAGATCAGGGCTGCTTTGGCCTCTTTTGAGACCGCGGCCCGTTACGGTCTAGAGTTTCCAGCGGGTGTTGACACGAACGCGCCTGGCTGGAAAGAAGTGGAGGAGAAAGAGACTTGTCCGCAGTGTGATAAGCGCTTGTCCCGGCAGGAGCTTTTGAGCACCGGCTGTCCCTGGTGCGGCTGGATGAGTGCTAAGGCGAAGACAGACGGGCGGACTCCAGTAGTAGAGGGGATAGAGGCATCATAATGACGCCAAATCAGCTCGCTGTTTTCAGAATAGAGAAATTATTGAGGCTAACAAAGTGAGGTCTGGCATGGCCAGTGGCACCGACTTGGAGGTCCTGAAGGCGCTAGCTGTCTTGGGGGGTAAGGGACGCGTAAAGGCGATCGCCCGAAAAGCATCGTGAGGATCTCCAGAGGGGTTGAAGGGTGAAGAATGAATTGATGAAGGGACAAGACCCGCCCACGTTCCTTTCGAATGCCCATTTGAAGTGTCTCCTCTTTGGGGGGAAGGGAGGGGTGGGTAAGACCACGGTCGCAGCGGCTTCAGCGATGTACCTGGCAAACCAATCATCGAAGCGGAGAATTCTCCTGGTGTCCACAGACCCTGCCCACTCTCTCTCGGACAGTTTTGAGCAACCGATCGGGGATACTATCACGTCCATAGAAGACTTCCCTAACCTCTGCGCCCTCGAGATGGATGCACCAAGACGGCAGATGCAGTTCCAGGCACAATACGGGGAAGAGCTGGAGGACCTCTGTTACCGGGGCACTCTCCTTGACCGCGAGGACCTGCGCCAACTCTTCGCCCTTTCCATGCCCGGGATCGACGAGATGATGGCTATCATGGAGATAGTGGACATTGTCGAAAGAGGAGAATACGACTGCGTCATCCTGGACACCGCACCCATGGGCCATACCATCAAGCTGCTAGAGCTGCCAGATCACATGGGCCAGTGGCTTAACGTCTTACAGCTCATGCAGCAGAGATATCATTATGTTGTCAAGCAGCTCGTCCGCAGGAGCCCAAAGAAGGATAAAGTAGACGCCTTCCTCGCCAAGCAGTTCCAAGATATAAACCGCGTCAGGTCGTTGCTTACAGCTAAGATGGCAACGGAGTTTGTGCCGGTGATGATCCCCGAGGAGATGGTCATCGGAGAGACGCAGAGGCTCGTGAACGTTTTGCAACGATTACAGGTCCCCATGAGAACCATCGTGGTCAACCAGGTCGTTACTGATGCCGAATGTCCCCTCTGCAAGAGTCGATGGAAAGCCCAGAGAGAATGCTACACAGAGATGAAGCATCGGCTCTTGTCCTACGAGCTGATCAGAGTTCCCCTCCTGCCTTGGGAGGTATGCGGTCAGGAACGGCTACGGCGGTTTGCACAAGCCATGATTCGGGGCAAGGCGCCAGAGCCACCGCTCTCAGAGCCTACGACAGTGTTATCGTCACAGAAGGGGGATTGGCACTGGCTCCCTCAAACGGAGCTCATCCTCTTCGGGGGCAAAGGAGGGGTAGGAAAGACCACCGTGGCCGCGACCACAGCTCTTCACCTAAGCAACCTGATGGAAGAGAAGAGAATCTTGCTCTTCTCCACCGACCCGGCTCACTCTCTTTCCGATGTATTCCATCAAGAGATCGGCGACCGAGTCACGCCGATCCTCGGAGTCAAGGGGCTCTTTGCGCTGGAGATAGACGCCCCCCGCTTGCTGGAGGAATTCAAGGATCAGTTCCAGGAGGCCATCGATAAGTTACTCAACTCCACTCTTGGCTCCGGCGCGGACGCGCCTTTGGACCGGGTCATTATGGAGCGGCTCATCAACGTCACCCCACCCGGACTGGATGAGCTCATGGCCCTAATGAAGATCATGGACCTTATGGAGGAAGGCCAGTTCGACCACCACATCTTGGATATGGCGTCTACCGGGCATGCCCTCCGTTTTCTAGAGCTACCGGACATTGTCGCCGAATGGCTTAAGACAGCCTTGCGGCTCATAGCAAAGTACGGAAGAGGACGTACCGGCAACATAACTGAAGTGTTGCTGCAACGGTCGAGGGGGGTGAGGTTGATTGGAAACGTCCTGCGGAATCCCCAGCGCTGCCAGTTCGTTTGCGTCACCATCCCTGAGGCCATGGCCGTGGTGGAGGCCCAGCGACTGATGGAACGCCTAGCAAGGCTGCGCATTTCCTGTCTAGAGATGGTGGTGAATATGGTCGTTCCCGCGACCCAGTGCCGCTTCTGCGCTGCGAAGCGGTGGGAACAGCAGCGCTACCTGGAGAAACTCGCCCGCTTTGACCTTGCTATTACGCATGTTCCTGTGTTTCCCCAGGAGATCGCTGGCGTTCAAGGGCTGGGCAGGGTGGCTGAGGCCATCTTCGATGCAATGAATGACAGAATGAATGAGAGACCCCGTGAACGGGCCGACACAGATTCTCCGATAGGAGTTCAGGAGATCGCACTATGCTCCACGGGGCAAGAGGAGGTGCAAAGTGGAAAAGCACGAGAAGGAGCCTGAAAGTGAAGAAGAAAAGGAGTCGGAGTTTTCTGACCTCATTGGCGGGACGCTGAACATCTTTGGACTCAAAATAGACCTGGGAGAGCTTCTGGGTTCGCCGCAGAAGCTCACAGGACGTCTGGAGGAGCTGCGAGAGACGCTGAAAAAGGCTGGAGGAAAAGAGGTTCTGTCCGACGAGGAGTGGCGGCAAGGGGGGACCACAATTACGGGGCACATTCGGACCCGGGGCCTCCTGGGAGAGAGAGAATTTCACGTGGGTACCATGGGCAAACCCGGCAGGAAGGCAACAGGACGGCCGGCGCCCGAGCCCCCGGAGATGGTGGAACCGCCCGTTGACGTTTTCGACGAGGGGCAACAGGTTACCATCGTGGCCGATGTCCCTGGAGTCGCACTCGAGGACTTGGAGCTCAAGGTTGAGGGAAGCGTCTTTTCCCTCTCGACCAGGGAAACGGCGAGGCGTAGGTACCAAAAGGAACTTCGCCTCGAAGTCGAGCTGGATCCGGGCAGTCTCCAGGCAACATGCCGCAACGGGGCACTGGAAGTCCGCCTGCGCAAGCGAGGGACGGGGGAGAATCAGGGTGCCAATAGCTGAAAAGTGAGGATCTGGCACGCAGAGGAGAGAGGCAGCTCGTGACGAAGTTGGATATTAACGTAAATGACCTTAAGAGTGGGGTCCTTGGGCTTGTGGTGGCTCTTGTCGAGATCATCAAGGAAGTCCTACGCCTTGAGGCTATGAGGCGCATGGAAGGGGGCAGCCTAACGGAAGAGGAGTTGGAGAGATTAGGGGAAGCCCTAATGGAACTGGACGCAGCTATCGAGAAGCTAAAAGTCGAACAAGGGATCGTCGATTCGGTAAAGGCTGTCAGAGATGGCCTGGACAGTGTGGTTGACGATTTCCTTGATACCATGTTGAACCCCGGGCGTTGGACACAACAAGCTCACCAGGAGCATAGCCTTGGAGCAGAATAGCGAGACTCAGAGGGAGTCAGCTGCTCGGACCTCGAGCGGCAGCGAGCAGGCGGGATGCTATGTCTATTGTGTCGCCCGAGCTGGCGAACAGGGAAGCTTGGGAGCAATCGGTATCGAGGGGCACGAGGCTTACACCGTTCCGCATAAGGGTCTGTGTGCCGTGATCCATGACTGCCCGGCTCGCCCCTACGAGTCGACGGATCCTGAAGTTGCCGGGGTCTGGGTCCTCGCCCACCACCGGGTGGTGGAAGCTGCCTGGAAGCGGTGGGGAAACGTCTTGCCGTTGACCTTCAACACTATCATCGCTGCCACGGAAAAGAGCGCCGAGGAGAACCTGGTGGCGTGGCTGGAAACGGAATATGACTCGCTCAACGGAAGGTTCGACACCCTTGCCGGGAAGTCGGAGTACGTGGTCCAGGTCTCCTGGGATGCTGCAGTCATCACCGGGACGGTTGCCAAGGCCAGCCCAGAGATCAGGAAGCTAGAGGAAGAGATAGGGTCCAAGCCGCGAGGTCTGGCGTACATGTATCGCCAGAAATTGGGAAAGCTGCTTAAGAAGGAGATAGAGGCCAAGGCAGAGAAGGAATTCAAAGCCCTATACGATACGATAAGCCGCTGTGTGGATAACATCCACGTGGAAAAGACGAAGGAGGATCAAGAGGGGCGTCAGATGCTGATGAACCTCTCTTGCCTGGTTTCCACGGAGAGGTACCCCGATATGGAGGCGGAGTTGGCCAAGCTTGGCAACACGGAGGGGTATTTCGTTCGCCTGGCCGGGCCTCTGCCTCCTTACAGTTTCTGTTGACGTGAGAGGGAGAGGGCAGTGATCGAACCCGTGGCACGACCGCATGCTACTTTGGTGGACCTGCTGGATCGCGTTCTCGACCGCGGAGTGGTGATCAACGCCGATATCATCATCTCCCTCGCCGGCGTTCCTCTGATTGGCGTCAACCTGAGGGCTGCCCTTGCAGGGATGGAGACCATGGTGAAATACGGCGTGATGAAGGAGTGGGACCAGAAAATTCGGACCCAGAGCCTTCAGGAGTCTAACAAGTCTGCTGAAGGGTCACTATCGGCAAAAGAGGAGGTCCCTATTGCAACGGGCCGCGATGTATCAAGAGCGAAGGACCAAGGATGACCAGAGCGATAGGGATTGACCTGGGGACCTACTTTTCAGAGGTTGCCTACCTTGAAAATGGGCGGCCGAAGGTCATCCCTAACGCTGAGGGCCAGGATTGCACACCCTCGGTAGTCGCTTTCACTCTAGGTGAACAGATGCTCGTGGGGCAGCCTGCCAAACGGCAGGCTGCGGCCAACCCGCTGAGGACCGTCACCTCTATTAAGCGGCGTATGGGCTCGCAATACCAGGTGAACATCAACGGGAGGAAGTACACGTCCCAGGAAATATCCAGCTTTATCCTGCGCAAGCTCAGGGACGATGCTGAGAACGGCCTGCGAGAAGAGATAGATAAGGCGGTAATTACGGTGCCAGCCTACTTCAATGACCGCCAGCGACAGGCGACAAAAGAGGGGGGGATCCTTGCTGGTCTGGATGTCCTGGGACTCGTGAACGAGCCCACCGCTGCTGCCCTGGCCTATGGTTTGGACAGAGAAGACGCCCATACCATCCTGGTATGGGACCTGGGCGCTGGCACCTTCGATGTCTCCATCCTAGAACTGGGGGAGGGCATCTTTGAGGTGAGGGCGGTCAGTGGCGATAACCAGCTTGGAGGGGATGATTTTACCCGGCGGGTGGTGGACTACCTGGCTTTGAAGTACCAGAAGACGCACGGGATCCCTTTCCCAGAGGAGCCGGAAGCTTGGGAAAGACTGAGAGAGGAGGCCGAAAAGGCCAAAATCCGGCTCTGCTATTCACCTGTAGCCAAGGTGGTCCTTCCCTTCCTGGCGAGTAGCCCGGAGAGACCAAGGCATCTGAAAGCGGAGCTGACCAGGGAACAATTCAAGTCCCTCACAGGTGACCTGGTAGAGCGCTTGGTCATCCCCACGCGTCAAGCCCTCAAGGATGCCGACCTCACCTCTGAAGGGATTGATCGAGTGATTCTCTCGGGTGGCGGTTGCTTGATGCCCAGTGTACGGGAATTGGCCAGAGAAATGCTTGGAAAAGAAGCCTACCGCTATATTGATCCCTTCACGGTGGTGGCCCAAGGGGCCGCTGTCTATGCTGGGATGCTCCTGGGCCAAGTGGAGAAAGTAGTTCTTCTTGATGTGCTCCCTCTCTCCCTGGGCATAGAGACCCACGGGGGTATCGTGGCCAGGATCATCCCCAGAAATAGCACTCTGCCAGCGTCAGAGGCCCAGGTCTTCACCACGGCGGCAGACTATCAGGCCTCCATGGATATCCATGTCCTGCAGGGAGAGCGAGCACTGGCTGTGGAGAACATATCCCTGGGCGAGTTTCAACTTAATAACATCCCTCCGGCCCGCAGGGGGGTGGCCAAAGCCGAAGTAGCCTTCGATGTCGATGTCGACGGTCTTGTCCACGTCTCCGCAAAAGACCTCTTGACTGAGAACGAGGTGAAGGTAAAGGTGGCCTCGACCAAGTTGCTTGATCCTGAGGAGATAGATCGCCTAACGGAAGAAGCCCAACGGAACGAGGAGCAGGATAAGGAGAAGCGAGCACGTATTCTCGCCGGCATCGAGGCTGATAACACCATTGCCGCCGCGGAGCTGGCCCTGGAAGAGTTCGCTGCCCCTTTGTCAGACCCTCACGTGCAGCAAATCCTAAGCGCAATCGAGAGAGTCAAAAAGGCGCTGACAAGCGGCATAGTCAAGGAGATCAGGGCCCGATGTAAGGACCTGCGGCGGCTCCTTGCAGTCGTCACTCAGAAAGTACAGGCGCTGAACGGCTAAATAGCCATTGCTAACCATCCCTGAGGCTTTCTGGCTCACTGCATGAAACCATGGTGTTAGTATGTTTCCGTTGAGTCCCTGATGCCTTATTGTCGGTCAAACAATTCGCTCCCTTGACAAATCCTTCATGGCATGTTAACATGTTAACAAAAGGAGCGAGATGGGAGTAATTGGGACAAGGGTGACACCGATTCTGGAGCAAAGTGTCCGAACTCATTGCCGTGGTTTGGGGAAAACACCTTCGGTGTGGCTCAGGGAACTCATAGAAAAGGAGATCTCAGGCAAGACGCCAAATCCAGCGGTTGGTGATGCCATCACGCAGCTTAGTCAGTCGATCTCTGACAACGCTAAGGTTATGAGCGGCATCCTGGCAGTATCCCTAAGCGCGTGTAACATCCTTGTGCGGAGTGAGGTATCAAATCGCCCCGAGAATGCAGAACAGCTAGAAAAGACCCATAGTGAATTCGTAACAGGGCTTCTTAAGAGCCTACCGCTAAAGGAGAAACTTACCGTTGAGACAGGGGTAAGAATATCGGACGTGGCAACTGAAATAGAGAGAATTAGAGCAGAAAAACAAATACAACAGGAGGAACAGAATGGCTAAAGAGGAGAAGAAAGGAAAAGCACAGTTTGATTTTGGGCTGGGGGGACTGTTCAAAGGGATTGGCAGTCTCTTTGATGCGGTCTCTGACATGACCGGGGAGGGGAAAGAGGAGTATACCCGCACCGGGGAAATTGAAGGATTAGGTGATAAGGTTAAGGGGATCTACGGGTTCAGCGTCAAGATGGGCATAGGAGGTCAGCCTACCGTAGAACAGTTCGGCAACATTAAGAAAACAGAGAAGGGCTCAGTAAGAGTGGCCGAGGTTCAGGAACCTATGGTTGACGTTTTCGATGAGGGAGAATATCTATCGGTGATTGCGGAACTTCCCGGCGTGGAGGAAAGCGACATCCATCTTGATGTAGAAGGTGACATTCTGAGCCTCAAAGCTGAGGGCAAAGATAGGAAGTATAGTAAAGAGGTTCTCCTGCCATCGGAGGTTGAGGCGGATAGTATGGAAACCCAATACAAGAGCGGAATCATGGAGATAAAACTCACCAAGAAGACGCCCGCATCAGGTGGAGGTAACTAGAAATATGCCCGAAACAAAGCCCGCGAAAGGCTTAGTACTTAGGGTAACTGAGGCATTAACCAAAGACGTTGGTCGGGGGATAGCCAGGGTTGACCCCAAGGACATGGCAAAACTGGGGGTGCAGGTGGGAGATATTATCCAATTCATGGGTAAGAGGTGCACCGCAGCCAAGGTTATGCCTGCTTTTATGGAGGACAGAGGCAAGGGCATTGTCCAAATCGATGGTATTGGCCGCGAGAATGCTCAGGTAGGTCTTGACGAGAAAGCACAACTTGAGAAAGCGGAGTACAAGACCGCTGTCATGGTAGCGCTTGCCCCGATAACTACCCGAAGAACACTAAGAGAGAAAGAGACTGGCTATATTGGCAAGCTGCTCGAGGGATTACCAGTTACCGCTGGGGACAAGGTAAGAGCCACCCTCTTTGGCACTCGTTTCCAGGAGTTTTCTGTGGTTGATACCAGCCCCAAGGGAGTAGCTATCATCCGCTCAACTACTACTATCAAGATAAAGGGAGCAGGTGCACAGGAGAAGGAAGGTGTCGGGATCACCTACGAGGATATTGGTGGGTTACATAGGGAGATTGAAAGGATTAGGGAGATGATTGAACTCCCATTGAAATACCCTGAGGTATTTGAGAGATTGGGAATAGATGCCCCTAAAGGGGTACTACTGCATGGCCCCCCTGGGTGTGGGAAGACCTTGATTGCCAAAGCAGTGGCCAATGAGACCGACGCAAGCTTTTTCCATATAACCGGCCCGGAAGTTATTCACAAATTCTATGGCGAGTCGGAAGCTCACCTCCGAGCCATTTTTGAGAAAGCGAGCAAGAATGCCCCAGCCATCGTCTTCGTTGATGAAATTGACTCTATTGCCTCCAAGAGAGAAGAGGTCCGAGGCGATCAGCAGGTAGAGCGAAGGGTGGTAGCTCAACTCCTGGCTCTGATGGACGGATTGAAAGAGAGAGGAGAGGTAGTCGTTATCGGCGCTACCAACATACCCAACGTCCTCGACCCAGCCTTAAGGAGACCGGGACGCTTTGACAGGGAGATAGCGATAAGTATTCCCGACAAGAATGCCAGGTTACAGATACTTCACATTCACACCAGGGGAATGCCTTTGGCTTCTGATGTAGATCTGGGACGGATTGCTGGAATCACACACGGGTTCGTTGGGGCAGATCTAGAGGCGCTGTCTAGAGAAGCAGCGATGATTACCCTGAGAAAGATAATGCCTAAGATCGAGTTTGAAGCTGACAATATCCCTTATGAGCTTCTTCTGGAGCTGGAAGTAACCATGGATGACTTCTTGAACGCTTTGAAGGAAGTAGAAGCCTCGGCAATCAGGGAGGTCTTTACCGAGATCCCAGATGTTCGTTGGGATGATGTGGGCGGTCTAGAAGAGGTCAAGCGGATCCTTATTGAGACCATCGAGTGGCCCTTCAGGTATCCGGAGCTGTTCAAACAGGCAAGGACCAGTCCGCCTAAAGGGATCCTGCTCAGCGGTTCTCCTGGCACTGGGAAAACGCTCTTGGCTAAGGCAGTAGCCACTCAGAGTGAAGTAAACTTCATCTCAGTCAAAGGGCCAGCTCTTCTCTCTAAGTGGGTAGGCGAGTCGGAAAAGGGCATTCGAGAGGTGTTCAAGAAGGCAAAGCAGGCGAGCCCCTGCATCGTCTTCTTCGATGAAATAGACGCCCTTACTCCAGTTCGGGGCGCCGGGGGCGACTCACACGTGACGGAGCGGATCATCAGCCAGCTCCTCACCGAACTGGACGGTATCGAGGAGCTCAAAGGGGTAGTGGTGCTCGCAGCCACTAACCGATCTGATATCATCGACCCCGCCCTTCTGAGAGCCGGCAGGTTTGACATTCAGCTAGAGCTCCCGGCCCCCGATGAGAAGGCGAGGCGGGATATACTTGGCATCCACACCCGCGGCAAAGCACTGGCCAGCGACGTTGACTTGGATAAGCTAGCTGTGGCAATTGATGGCGTGGTTGGATCGGACATAGAGGCCATCTGCCGCAGAGCATCTATGCTTGCCATCAGAGAGTTTGTTAGTGGGCATCCCTCGAGTTTCGTATCCCCCCAGGACGTTGTCACTTTCAAGGTGGCGGCCAAACACTTTGAGCAAGCGATTGGCAAGATAAGTAGGTGACAGCAATGAAGAGGCTCCTGTACGTCCCTAGCATTCATGACGAAGCAGACCTTGGCAGCGCCAGCACAACCCTTTCCAAAAGGAGCGCTGTACTATCCGGAGAGCGGCGCTGGGGGCTCCACCGGGAGACCGTAGCCAAGTTCTGGCAAAGGGTAGCGGCCTATCTCCACTCCTTTGACCCCCGCCAGCTAAGGGTGTACCAGGATGGGCTGGCCGCCGATGGCGAGACGGGAAGGCACATCGTGGAGGAGGCGGCACGCAGAGGCAGTAGAAACTATCAGTTGATTCTGGAGCTGCTCAACGGAGGCGCCGAGCTTCGAAAGACGGAGGACCCCACTCTCCTTTTGCGACAGCGGGAGGTTATCCTCGGGCACCTACAGCAAGATCTGGACGTCGATCAGTATAGAACGCAGAGCGACCGGCTTATGGGGGAGCGCGATAAGTTCATCGGCGAGACCATCAGGGCAACCCTAAAGGAAGGGGAAGTGGGTGTACTCTTTATTGGGGCTCACCACAACGTGGCCTCCCGCCTGGCAGGAGACATCTCCGTAGAAGTGGTCAAGGATCCACGCCGAGTGAGAGCCTACTTTGAGGAGCTCTTCGTGGGCCGCGATGAGGTGAGGCTGGAGGAGCTTGTTCAGTACCTGACCTCGGGGATATGCGATGGGAATCTCGCACGGGTTTAGGGCTAACGGCTTAGGTCTTCATTTTTGGGTGTTAGCTGATGTAGAGTGGCGGTATGGCACGTTGTGCTCAATCCGGTAAGGGCGAAGATGGTGCGTAGCCCTCGGGATTGCTTGGCAAGGCGTGACCTGGACAGAGCACCAGGGGTTTGATCGAGCAGTTCCCGCGAGATCTTTGTATCACTTGAAAGCACGTAATTCTTCCACCAGGGCAGCGGGGATCGTTGGCTCCGGCGGCTCAGAAGTAAGGATATTTTGAACTTTTTTGGCCAACCTGTCCAACAGCGTTTCCTCCGCTTTTTCGAAGTTGATCGTGCTTCGGTCGATGAACGGCGGAGCCACATAGAGGGAACGGCGGAAGTTCCTTGCCGTATGAGGATGCGAGAGATAGACGGTAGGACCTTCCCCTTTGACGCTAGCGCGAGCTACGTCGTCGATCACCTGAAGTGCCAGGTTATCCTCGTTTACTTCCAGTGGACGCCACATATGACGGGCACGGGCAATCATCTCGTCGGTGAGGATCAAGAAGCGCGCGTCATACAGGGATCCGTAGGCGAGGAAACCGACATCGTGTACTATGGTCGCCCCCGCTTGCAGCGTTACTAGAATAGATTGGAATGCTTCTTCTCCCGCCTGTGCGTCAACGCGATGCGCATCGGTGCATCCTGCTCCTGCCCAAGAGGGCAGGTTATAGAAACGTCCCATATCGGCATAGGCGGCGCTTGAGGTAGCGCACTCCGGTGAGCCATAACAGACGATTGCTGTGCGCATGTCGGTCGCCCAGGTATTAGATCCAAACACAAATCCTGCCCCTGGGTGCTTCAGTTGAAGCAACACCAAGGCGGCAAGCGATTCCGCTATCCCTTGCGCCAGCCCCCCTTCCATGGTAATTGGTCCTCCCCCGCCAAGGTTTGAAGACGCGACCCCCATCGTGGGTATTCCCTTCTCACCGCAGAACCAAAGTCGGCCAACGATGTTGCTTTCGAACTTTAGCGGAGATTCAGGCTCGATATAGGTGACAAAGAAAGGCTTGTCTCTGAATTGTTCCTCTCCGCCAGCAACAAGCTTGGCCATCTCGTAGGGCGTCTCTAGGTCGGCCAGACAGGTTGATGTAGCCAGGATGGGCTTAGTGGAGTGTATCAACATTTCTCTGAATACGGCAGGATACATCCTATTCGGCTGAGTATCTTCAGGCAACCCCATGGACATCACAAAGTCAAACCCGTCCAATTGCTCAACAATTCTCACGTTATCAACTACATCTTGGAGCACAGCGCGTCGCATTTTATCTGTCTTGAGGTCGATGACGTACAGCGAATCAGACCCGGGGCCGAAGTAGGTATGATCCATCGCCAAGCTGAGTTCTCTGTCCCCTGTCTGGCTATACAAGGAAACGCTCGATGGAGCCTTAGCGATTGCATCTTCCACCATCGCCGGAGAAATAAGAATTCGCCCGTCTCTGTCTTCCTTTGCACCGGCCTCCTTAAGAAGCTTGCGTGCTTGTGAGCATGGAAGGTGGATCCCTGTCGTCGAAAGTAACCTCAAAGCAGCCTTGTGTAGCTGTTCTACCTGGTTCTTGGCCAAAAACGCAACCGGCGGAAATTGTTTCATTGTTCCTCCATATATCGACAGTTTCATTCGCGCACAGTATCGGTGCCGACGACCCACTGCCGATGAACATGTATCCTGATCTATTCCGCGGTTCTCCTCGGCGCCACGATATTGAAGCGAGCGCGGATCTGCTTATCCACTTCTGGGGGTATCAGGGTTGGCCGCTCCCTTATGAGGATCTCGCGCACGATCTCCCTGGCTCGTTCACGCGCGTCCAAACCGCCCGCCTGTTCCCTCGACGCGCGAGACATCCTGTCGGCCGTTGCCGGCAGGTAGTACTCATCTCCCCTGATATGATCCAACGTGTGGCGCTGCGTAAGGTAATTCCCTCCAGGGCCTACTTCCTCGATAACTCCAGTCGCCAATGTATCCTCGCTAACTTCAATCCCTCGCAGGGCCCTTAGTGCCATCCCATTGATGTCGTTATCGATGACAAATTGCTCGTAGGCAGCTGTCAGCATCGATTCTAGCATCCCCGCCGAGTGATGGATGTAGTTTCCTCCCGCCATGGCCACCAGGATGATGTTAGCGGCCTTCTCATAACCGGCCTGAATGTCCGGAAGCTTGGAATCGGTTAGCCCGGCGTCAGAATAGGTCGGTACATCGATCAACCCTCCCAACTGTACGCATGCTGCATTGAGTAAGGCTGACTCGATGGCGCCTCCGAGGTAGCTCATGGTTCGCATATCCGCTACTGCCGGGACCGGTCCGTAGAGGACTGGCGCACCCGCACGGATGGCCTGCGTCAAAACGATCCCGAACAGTTCCTCAGCGTGTACCTGTACCAACAGTCCTGCCAGGGTAGCCGGGGCCGTCGACCCCGTGACCGGAGCAGAAGAGAGAGCTACCGGAATGCCACTCTCAATTACCGTTGCTAGCACCTCAGCCGATTTGAGATCCAGCTTCAGCGGACTGATCATCCATGAGGTGACAAACGAGATGATCGGCTTATCCCGTAATTCTTTTTTCCCGCCGGCGACCATTTCTGCAAGCTCGATCACCGCTCGCGCTGACTCTGGAGAGGCAGCAGAGGCCATCACATGCTTATTCGTGTTTGCTAGACACGTGTAGAACTTATTGACATCGAGTATTTCCGGCGGCACATCTCTTGCCACCACCGGTCGCAGCAGGAAGTGGATGTTCTCTAGATTCTCTACCAACCAAGCGATATCTCCCAAATCCGCTAGGGTTGGCTCTCGCACCTCACCAGTATCCAGATCGAGAATATTGACCGCAGCCCCACCGGTACCAAGGTGGACTCGCCGCCCCCCAAGATCGAGGGGCGAAATCTTCCCACGCCCGTGCAAGATTACCCGATTAGGTACCTTCTCCAAAGCATCCGCTACAACGCCGGGTGAAACCTTTACACGTCCGTTCTTCTGCACCTTGCAGCCGGTATCGGACAAAATAGCAAGGAACGGTTCACCTCCCACCTGCACGCCGACTCGCATGAGCACGTCCAGTGCCGCTTCGTGAATCTGTGCCAGTTCTCGCTCGGATAAAACACAATACTTGCCGCCGCTCACAGATCGCACCATCTATCCTCCCTCTCCGTATTCTACCCTTGATGCCACCACTTGGCAATAGCTGGAACGCCCGATAATATACATTTTATAGTCATTGCTGACACTGCTTCGGCAATCCCCTGAGAGACCGGGTACCGCTCGGCGCGTTTGATAACCCCGCGTGGATCTCGCTGGAAGGGGCGTTCCTCGCCGGCCAGATATATCGCTGATTGGCCCAGAGGTCTTTTTCTAGCGCTCCTCTTGACTGGCCTCCTTCTATTGGGTAGCATGCCCCTCATAATAAGAAGATTTGCATCAACCGTTTCTCCGATGGAAAACATCTCAGAAGGGGATGACTATGACAACAGGTGAGCAAGATCACAGGGACGTATTCCGGCAACTCGAAGAGCACGATGTCCTATTCATCAACATCCTATTTACCGATACACTAGGAGAGCTAAAAAGCGTTGAGATTCCCGTTATGCAATTCAAAGGCGTGCTAGGCACCGGTATCAACTTCGATGGCTCCTCAATACGGGGCTACGCCGATATCGCTAATGCGGACATGTGCTTAAAGCCGGATCTTGCTACCCTCAAGATCTATCCATGGCCAACACTGATGGGCTATCAAGAGGGGAAATACAGCACCGCTGGCGTTATCGCTGATCCCTACACCACTGAGGGAACTCCCTCTATTCACTGTCCTCGCTACATCTTGAAACGCTTCTTACAGGGCGCTGCCAAGCGAGGGCTCACGTTCTTTGCGGGTGTTGAGCCGGAGTTCTTCCTGTTCCCGCAAGGGAAGATACCAACAAACCGCAGTGAGGTTACCAGTAAATCGGGCTACTTTGCCCTCGTCCCTGGTGATACGGAAGAGGCGGTACGCAAGGAGATCGTTGCCAGTCTCCTCAAAATGGGGATCCCAATCGAGAAGTCGCACCACGAGATCGAACCGTACATCAACGAGCTGTCGTTTGAGTATGCCGACCCAGTGACGACTGCCGATCGTCTCATGATCATCAAGTTCGTCGCCAAGAGCGTTGCCGTCCAACACGGATTTAAGGCCGTGTTTATGCCAAAGCCTATCGCTCGGTTTGCTGCCTGCGGGATG
>Ga0307437_1000899_pt1 | contig 21344 bp, 10 predicted proteins | sample SalMarWE160390MG_FD_202146 | JGI IMG/M metagenome (GOLD analysis project Ga0307437, IMG submission 202146) | Salt marsh sediment microbial communities from the Plum Island Ecosystem LTER, Massachusetts, United States - WE1603-90 | ecosystem: Environmental > Aquatic > Marine > Intertidal zone >...
TATGCCGATCACCCTGAAAATTATTTGAAAAATCCGGCAATAAATATTATAAAGGCTATTCCTTCAACCTGGGACGAGACTATTGTCCTTCGGGATAGTGAATTAGGAAAATGTGCTGCGTTTGCCCGACGCAATGGAGATACATGGTTTATTGGCATAATAAATGGCGATGAAAGAAAAAATATTGATATCCCTCTGAGTTTTTTACCAGCAGGCACTTATACAATGAATGCCTATGAGGATGATCCGAATCGGGATGATGGTATTATTCAACACGTAAGTACGGTTAGCCAATCTAACAATATAAAATTTACAATAAGACCAAAAGGGGGATTTGCAGCGGAATTAACCAAAATATAAGTGACTACTCTGAACCCCAATTTGCCCTTTATTTCAATGTGGGGGAAACAATGTGTCGCCTTTATTGATATTTAATAATCATCAATTTTGCTCAATAACGCACTTCAGTGGTTTTGGCTCAGATAGCAAAGAATCTGAATTTGGGGCACGACATTTCCCAGATACAATATGTATTTTCGAAATATTAATTGGAGTGATTAAGATACGATACAATGCGAATAAAAATTATTGTTCTGGTTTGTTTTAATTTAGGTGTCCAGTCGTTCTACTCCCAAAATAAGAACGAAGGAATTATACAGGATGAAATGAGCTGGTGGTATAATAAACCGGCAACAAAATACTGGGAAGGACTCCCTGTCGGGACAGGACGATTTGCAGGGATGATTCCGGGTAAGACTTCAGATGAGGTTATTCCATTTAATGATGAAACATTGTGGACCGGGGGGCCTTATGATCCAAATAATCCGGATGGCCCTGAAATTGTAAAGAATATTCGAAAATATGTTTTGGAAAAAGAATGGGTAGCTGCTAATAAAGAAGCAGAAAAACTTTCCGGCAGACCAATGAGTGTGCAATATTACCAGCCAATGGGCCGGCTGAATGTTCAGTTTCCCGGACATGATGAAGATAAAGTGGAAAAATATATCAGAAAATTAAGCATGGACAGTGCTTTGATTACTGTTTCATATCAACTGGGCGGTGTGAATTATAAAAGGGAAATTTTTGCCAGTTATCCGGATCAGGTGATAGTAATGAGGTTAACAGCCAGCAAAAAAGGTTCAATTGATGTTAACGCATGGTTATCCAGCCTTCAACCGTCAGCAACTATTCATTTGGAAAACAATGTTATCGTGATGGAGGGTACAACCATTGAGAATACTACAAATCCTTATAGCTTGAGAATATTGCCTGCACAAATGAAATGGCAGTCGAGGTTAAAGATAATTCAGAAAGGGGGAAATCTAATAAAAGGTTCAGGTGACGAGGGTAATAAAATTATGGTTAGAAATGCCACTTCAGTCACTATGATTTTAGCGGGAGCTACGAATTGGAAGAACTGGAATGACGTTTCAGAAAATGAGAATGAAAAATGTAATGAATATATTTCCAAAGCATCGCAATACACTTTTGCCCAGCTTAAAGAACGACATATTAAAGACTATTTCCCATTATTTCATTCCTGTAAGATTGATTTAGGTAAAAATGAAAATTCAAGGTTTTCAACAACGGAAAGGATGGATAAACTAAGAGCCGGAGAAGATGATCCATTATATATTTCACAGTACTTTCAATATGGCCGATATCTTTTACTTGCCGGGGCCAGAGAAAATACGATGGCTTTTAATAACCACAACATATGGTTGGATGATATGGAAGGACGCTGGAGAGGAAGATGGACACTAAACATAAATCTTGAAGAATGCTACTGGCCTGTTGAAAGCACAAACCTTCCGAATATCAATGAATCGTTGCTGTTATTTGTTGAGAATTTAGCCAAAGCCGGGGCCAGGACAGCCAATGAGCTATATGGTTGCAGAGGTTGGACAGCCCACCATGGAACAGATATATGGTTTAATACGGCGCCAACCGATGGAAATCCACAGTATGCAACCTGGCCTATGGGAGGAGCGTGGCTTATGCAACAATTGTTTGACCATTATGAATATAGTCGCGATACATCATATCTTAAAAGAATTTATCCATTGCTGAAAGGGGCTACTGAGTTTTTTCTTGATTTTATGATGACTGATCCTGAAACAGGATGGCTTGTGACTTGTCCGTCAACCACCCCTGAAAATAGCTTTCTTACTGATGAAGGAGAAGTTTGTTCTGTTTCAATGGGGACTTCTATGGACAATCAACTCGTCCGCAACCTCTTTCGTAATTGTATCAAAGCATGCAAGGTACTAAACAGGGACAGTGAAATGCAAAAGAAACTTGAAGCTGATCTGGTGAAGTTGCCTCCGCATCAGATTGGACGCTTTGGGCATTTGCAGGAATGGCTGTATGACTTTAAAGAAGTTGAACCCACCCATCGTCATCTATCACACCTTTTTGCAGCATACCCGGATGATGACATTACTTTACGAAAAACGCCGGAACTGGCAAAAGCAGTTGATGTAGTACTTGAAAGAAGAGGGGACATAAATCTCGGTTGGTCCGGTGCATGGAAAATAAACCTTCATGCAAGGCTGGAAGAGTCACAAGCAGCATATAATATCCTGAAAAATATGCTGACAGAGGTAAGCCTCCATCCAAGGCAGGAAGATAGTCGCATTACGCCTTCTTTTGAGGGAAATCAGGCAATCCAGGGAGTAACTGCCGGTATTGCAGAAATGTTAATGCAAAGTCATTCTTCTGAAATATCTCTTTTGCCTGCTTTGCCCGATGAATGGAAAGAGGGTGGTATCCAGGGACTTGTCGCAAGAGGCGGCTACAATGTGACTATCTTTTGGCATGATGGTAAGTTAACCAATGCATTTATAGATTCTAACTTCAACAACAAATGTAGAATTCGAACAAAAAACAGTGCGACAATACTTTGTAACGGAAATGAAATAAAAACTTACAGCCCGGAACCGTATGTATTTGAATTTATTGCAGAAGCAGGAAAATCATACGAGATTTTAAGTTTAATGAATTAACCAAAATTAAAAAACTTACCAAAATAAAAAAAGCATCACCGCTTTTACAGTAATGCTTTTAGATCTTGATTTTTTCTTTATTGATTTTGTTTTTCTTTAAATTAAAGGAATATTTGTTAAGTCACCTGTGCAATCCAATCCAAAGGTTTGTGCTGCCCGAGTTCCAGATGTATGTCCACCGGTTCTTTTTCCCGCAAGTGCAGTTCACAGTCAGCTTTGCCCTTCCGGAATCTTCCTACAATTCCCGAAGGCGCGGAAATATCCTCTATTCCATAGCGGGCAATCAATGTTATATCCTGGTTTTTCAAAGATGTGATCGATATGTCAACCGTTCTCTCCTGCATATCCCAGGTCAGTTTGTTTATCCGCGCGTAGGTACGGACCAGCATCCCGTTGATTGATCCTTTCACCAGCGAGGGGGGAAGAGCAGGAAGCACCTCTATCACACCGGGGCGTGAGTATGCAAGCATTTCCATTATTATGGCCGGAATTCCGCCCTGTGCATCCGGTATTGGCACGCCATATGTCTCGCGAGAACAACGGAGCGTGGTGCTGACCTGGCCCTGTTCCATCAATTGCCTTAGTTGGGTGTCCACGATGATGTTGTCCTTGAGCCGGGCCCCAACCAAAGCCCTGTGGCAGCGGGCATAAGCAGCCAACGTTTCGCCTGCGACCGCGGTTGACATCGTATCAAATGTGCGCCTCCGGTTAGAGATCTCCGCGGAGCGGGCCAGTTGCGGTGTGCGATCCGGATCAATTTCATCGCCCGGCCAGGCACCGTAGAGATGCGATACGTGCCGATGGCTGTAATGCTCTTGCAGAGTGGGCCACGCCCATTCCTTGAGGGTGCCGTCGGGTTCGACCAGGTAGGGTGGCATCTTGGCCAGCATCGCCTGCCATTTCTCCACGCTTGCGGAATCGGTACCCAGAATCTCTAAAGCCTGAATTAAGTTGGTCAGCACTTCCCGGGACACCGCGATGTCCATGGTGGCATTTATAAGCACAGGTCCGGACGGATCCGTGCTGCGGGGTATGTTCTCCGGCGAAATGGATGGGACAAAGATATAATACCCGTCTTTGTCGGTGACAGTCAGGAACTCCTCGTAGAACTGTGCCAATTCTTTATAGGCCGGCACCACGCGATTGCGAAGAAATTCCACATCTCCGGTAACCAGGTAATGGTCCCAGAACTGGCGCATGAACCAGCCTCCGGCAGAAATCCAATAAGGCCAAATGCCTATTTCGGATGCAGCGGTATAATAGAAATTGACGCCGAATCCCTTATCTGGAAATAGTGGATATGATGTGCCTTGAAAACCAAATATATTCCTGGCATTGTTCCGGCAATCCGGCACGATTTCCTCCATCCATTTGAAGTAGGCTTCCATGCCTTCCTGCAGGTCGCCCTGCACGGCGCCCGCTGTTTGCAGGTTAATGGTGGAGTTGATCCCGGCTCCGATACTCGGATACTTTCCGCTGTTAAGGATAAACCAATGGCGTCCCATCTCGAAGATCTTCTCCAGCAAAGCGGGCGAATAGTCCGGTCTTGACTGCTGATCGGACAAAAGCTCTTCAGAAGACATGCCATATTGTGGTGAGCCGCCGAAATCCACAGTGACACGGTTGAGAATTTCCGACTGGACTTTTTTATGTCGTTCCAGCAATGCCGGATAATCGGGTGCGAGTCCTTCCACCGCCTTCCGAAGAGCTTCGACATTGTCCTCGCTGTAGTCGGGAAAATATTCAATGCGGGTAAGCAGCATTACCGAGGATGCATTCTCGATAACCAGGGTGCCTCCATTCATCCTGGCAGAGCCATCGTTGCGAACCACGCGGGTCATTCCGGCATATCCGCTATTGTTCACAGAAGGATCTAAACGGCATTTGTATATCAGATGTTGATCATTGAAATCCTGTCTAACATCGCCGGCTTCGACACCCTTTGGGGCGAGTCCTTTCTGGACCGCTGTCAGCTGAACGAATGCTTTCATGTCAGGATCTGTGGTGCCAATTCCCCGACGGGCGCCCCAGTCCATCCCGGATACCGTGCTCCACTCCGCTGACTTCTGCAAAGAGATTCGGACATTCAGCGTCTTACCTTCCGGGGCAGTGATCCATTGGACAACGACATTGTCGGGCCGGGATGTGAACGTTTGACGAATCCAGTCGCCTTGTTCATCAGTCCAGATGACCTTAATCTCGCTGTTCTCGAAATTGACGGTCCGCAAATAGTTACTGACTGAGGCGGATTCAGGAAGATCGAGCTTCATCAGGAACGCAGGAATGGTGAGGTGTGGCTCAGTGTCCTGCTTGATCGGACTTTCATTCATATGCTGAAGAGCGAGAGCGGTGGCTTCTCGGTGTTTCCCATCCAGCACCAGTTGCCGCACTTGTGGAAAAATGTCTGCAACCTTAGGGGCCTCCAGGGGGTTAAGCCATGGCATAAGCAGGCTTTCGTGGTGGAAAAGGATTTGCTCTGAGTAGGGATCGCCCATCAACTCTATATTCATCGTACCGTTGCCGGAGGTGAGAGCCTCTCTGACCATCTCCCCGGGGGCAATGCTGCAGAAGCCTCTCTGGGGCACAATCTTCCTCCTGATGCGTTCTTCCAGAGACATAGGCGAGATTGGATACGGTCTGCCGACTTCCGGCGGTTTGGGCAAGAATGGAACTCCTTGCACGCGATCAAGATATTCAGCCGGACGATTGTCTGCCGCCGGCACTCCTGTTTCTGGTGATTCCTTTTCAGCCGCAGCTAGTAATGGCGATATCTCCAGAGTACCAACCAGGCCTGCAGCGACCGCACTTGTTTTAACAAATTTTCTGCGTTTCATATTTTTAATATTTGATTTTTTCTTGTTTATTACACCCAATTAACCCAATCCAGCGGGTTACGCTGGCCTATTTTCAAATGAATTTCCACCGGTTTCCCTTCCGGTAAATGCAAATCGCAGGTAGCCTCGCCGGATTGTGGCTTTGCCTCCAAAACTCCGGAAGAAGCGGAAATTCCTTCTATGCCATACCGGGCAATTAAAGTCACATCCTGCTTTCTCACGGAGGTGACGGTTAAATCCACGGTCCGGGCATCCATGTTCCAGGACAGTTTGTCCAGTTTCGCAAATGTGCGAAGCAGCATCCCATTAATGGATCCCCTGACCAGTGAGTCAGGAAGCGCCGGAAGGACCTCAATCACACCGGGGCGGGAGTAAGCCAGCATTTCCATCATTATCGCGGGAATCCCGCCCTGTGCATCTGCTATACGAATGCCGGCATATGGATCGTGAGGACACAGAAGCGCGGTATTCACGAAGCCCTGTTCAAGTAGTTGCCGTAACTGGGAGTCCACAATAAAGTTATCTTTGAGCCTTGCTCCAACCAAACCTCGTTGGCAATGGCTATGTGCGGCCAACCGCTCCGGCACACGCTTCCGGTCTGCTAATACTGCAGCCCTGGCCAGTTGTGGCGTGCGGTCCGGATCAAATTCGTCGCCGGGCCATGAACCGTAGCATTGAGAGATATGCCTATGATTATAACGATCATCCAGTTCAGGCCATGCCCATTCCTTCAAGGTACCATCCGGATTGATAAGATATGGTGGCAGCTTGGCAAGCATCGCTTTCCATTTCGGAACGTTGTCGGCCTCAATGCCCAGTAGCTCGCAAGACTCCACTAAATTGGTCAGGACTTCCCGGCACACCGAAATGTCCATGGTGGCGTTTATCACCGCCATGCACCCGGGGTTCAGGTTGCCGGGATTGTTCTCCGGAGAGAAGGATGGAACAAAGATGTAATTCCCATTTTTGTCCGTAACCGTCAGGAAGTCCTCGTAAAACAATGCCAGATCCTTATAAATCGGCACCATACGATTGCGGAGGAAATCCAGGTCGCCAGTTACAAGATAGTGGTCCCAGAACGGACGCGCAACCCAGCCACCAGCGCTGATCCAGTAGGGATGCGGCCATGTCTCCCCGGTATTATCGGCGTAGTCGAACATATTAAAAACGCCGGAGTCTTTTGATGGCGCGATAGGATAATGGGCACCACGCATGCCGTAAATATTCTTTGCATTAGTATGATAGTCCGGGACCAGACTTTCAACCCAGTCAAAATAGGCCATCTCTCCTTCGAGGTAATTGCCTATGGATATAGGAGCAATCTGCAGGTTGATATTGACGTTGGTCAGGGCTGATACACTGCGATATTTACCGGTGGTGGTGATGAACCAGTAGCGGCACATCTCGAAAAAAGTCTTGAGAAAGGCGCCTGAGTAACCAGTGCTGGAGCGCTGATCAGACAGAAGCTCCTCGGAAGACAGGCCATACTTGGAGGCGCCGCTAAAATCCACTGTAACACGGTTGAGCATCTCGGACTGGACCTTGCGGGCCCGCTCCAGTAACATAGGATAATCCGGCGTGAGTTCTTCAAGCGACTGCCGGACAGCTTCCACCTTGTCCTCGCTGTAGTCGGGTAAATATTCAATGCGCGTGAGCAGTATCACGGATGACGCATTCTCAACCACCAGGGTGTCTCCATCCATGCGGGCTGAACCACCGTCACGTACCACGCGGGTCACATTAGCATAGCCCCTGTTGTCCACCGAAGGATCCAGACGGCCCTTGATAATCAGTCGCTGCTCGTTGAAGTCCGTCTGTGTGTTGCCGGATTCGCCTCCTCCTCCCTGCGTTACTGCCCGGCTACGTATTCCTGCAAAATCTTGTCCTACTCTAATACCGCGTGCTCCTCCTCCTTCCGACATCTTTATACGCACATTTACCGATTGTCCGCCGGGGGCAGTGAGCCATTGGACCACGACATTGTCGGGCCGGGATGTGAAGATCCGGCGAACCCAGTCACCATGCTCGTCAGTCCAGTGAACCTTCACCTCAGTACTTTCGAAATCAACAGTGCGGAGATAGTTTTTGACCGATGCGCTTCCTGGAAGCTCCAGAAGCATGGAAAATCTCCCACCGCCAAACCCACCCATCCCCCGTCTGACGGGATTTTTTTGCCATTCGTCGTAAGCTATCATTATAGCTTCGTGGTATTTTCCTTCCAGCATCATTTGCCGAACCTTTGGGAAAACATTTGCGATCTTAGAAGTCTCTGAGTTCTTATTACGAGGTGTGAACAGGCTTTCGTGGCTGAAAGGAATCTGTTCGGTGTAGGGATTGCCCGCTACCTCGATGTTTACGGCTCCATTGCCGGAAATGATAGCATCACCTCCAGGTGCCAGACTGCAAAAGCCCTGCCGCGGCACAATCTTACGATTGATCCGTTCCTCCAGCGGCATTGGTGAAATTGTTCCGTTGACAAGCTCCGGTGGCTTTGGCAGGAACTGGTCGGACTGCGCGCGGCGAAGATAATCGGTGGAACGAATCTCTTCCTGTTCCGCTCCGGAAGATCCGGAAACCCGTGACGACTTTTTAGGGGACTCCTTACAAGCCGTAAGGGGCAGTAACGAACCGGGGATGCTAACCAGGCTTGCTGCAACTGCACTCTTTTTAAGAAATTTTCTTCTTTTCATAATTACATTATAAGGATTTTAAGATCAATATGGAAAAGATATGGTGGAATAAAAGCATAGTCTATATGATAATCAATTGAGCATTCAACTTCACTGGTTGATTAACTATTTTATTTTGATATAACCTTATAACCATACATTGCATAGTAAAGGATAAAGAGAAAAAATGGAATGGGTGCAAAGAAACCCACCGACATACTGGTCTTGTCAGCAATAAATCCCATTACGGGAGGAAAAACCGCACCCCCTACAATCGCCATTACAATAAAGGATGATGCCTTTTTTGTTTTTGGTCCCAGATCCTTAATTCCCAGTGCAAATATGGTCGGGAACATGATCGACATAAAGAAGAACACCCCAAACAAACTGATTAATGATACCCATCCTAGTCCGGCACTGACTAAGGGAAGCAACAGGCTGCACATCAGAGCATAAGTGGCAAGGATACGTGTTGGTTTGAAAGACCGCATCATGTAGCTTCCCGACATACGTCCGATCATGAAAAGAGCAAATCCTAAAGCCAGAAATAAAGGTCCATAATCTTTGTCGAAATGGACTTTCTGATTTTCATCGGTAACAAAATTTATAAGGTAACTAAATATACCCGTTTGTGCCGCGACATAAGAAAACTGCGCGATCACACCTAAGACAAAATGTCTTTGTGTTATTAATGGTTTGCTTATAATTACAGAGTCAGTTGCTCCGCCCTGCTTAGCTTCATTTTCGTTTTCTTCTTCAGATATCTCCGGCAGGGGAGTCTTGAAAAACAGGATAGCAACGGCAATAACCACAGATGCAATAACCACATATGGCAGGATCATGGAACTTAGTTTTTCACCCTCTGTTACACTCTGTCCCTTATATATATATAATCCGATCAAAGGACCAATAACCCAGGCCAGACCATTAAACGACTGAGAGAAATTAATACGGCGTTCTGCAGTTTCCTTTGGCCCAAGCTTGGTTGTATAAGGATTTGCAGCCGTTTCAAGCGTAGCCAGTCCACACCCAAGGATAAAGAGACAAATGAGAAACACCCAGAAGGATTCGAAGGAAGTGGTTCCGGCAATTAATAAGGCTCCAATGGCAAAAAGTGATAAACCAAGGATAATTCCTTTTTTATATCCGAATTTCTTCATGAAATATCCGGCAGGCAGCGCCATACTGAAATATGCTAAATATACAGAAAACTGGATCATTCCTGATTTAGCCTTCGATAGCGCCAGCATATCCTGAAAATGTTTGTTCAAAGTATCGAGCATTCCGTGAGCAATGCCCCAAAGGAAGAAAAGAGAAGATATTAGGATAAAAGGTAAAAAATATTCCCTGGTTGTTAGTTTCTCGGATTTCATTAAGAAAGGTTTTAGGGTTACTATTCAGTCTTCGTTTTAAGTATATTCATGCAGGTCTTTGCTTTTCAAAAGCTTAACAAGCTGCTTAATATCTTCACTTTTGTTTCTTTTAGCCACTAAAGTAGCATTTCCCTCCTGAACAACCAACATATCTTTTACCCCCATAAGTACAATAAGACCGTTCTGTGAATAAACATAGGAATTCTCTGTGTCTCTTAGCACGACATTACCCACCGTGGCGTTTCCGGATGCGTCCTTTTCACTTAATTCATAAACCTGTTCCCACCCGCCCAGATCATTCCACTGGAAATTGCCTTTCACCACAAATATATTTTCAGCCTTTTCCATGATACCATAATCGATAGAAATTCCATCAATCGCACAGTAAAGCTTAGCGAGTTGTTCATTATAAAAGGGCGTATCAATATATTTGTCAATTTCTATCAGGGAATCATATAAATCAGGAGTAAATTTCGCTATGGCATTCAATAGAACTGAACATTTGAAAACGAATATACCACTGTTCCACAAATACTCTCCCGAAGTGTAATACTTTCCGGCTGTCTCAATATCAGGTTTTTCGATAAAACATTTTACTTTAAACGCATCGATATCGGTTCCCGAGCGGACCTTGTTTGCCTTGCGGATATAACCATATCCAGTTGCAGGGAACGACGGATTTATACCAATAGTAACTATACCGTCATTATCAACCGCTATATTGCAGGCTGTTTTGATGGTGTCACGGAACAAAGGCAGATCACCAATTAATTGATCAGACGGAGAAACAATAATAATTCCTTCGGGATTCTTTCTTTGTATAAATAAAGATGCCAATCCTATACAGGGTAGCGTGTTTTTCCCGACTGGTTCATAAAGTATATTACCATTATTAATTGTAAGATGTTGTCTGGAAATTTCTTCCTGTTGTAATTGTTTGGATATGATATATATATTATCCTTAGGAGTAAACGGAAGAAATCTGTTGATAGTGCTTTGGATAAGCGTCTCATTCCCAAAGATGGCAAGAAACTGCTTGGGCCTTTTATCCCGGCTGCGAGGCCAGAAGCGTGTTCCGGAACCTCCTGCCATTATCAGGCTATAAATATCATATTTCATGCTAATACTTTACTTTGATCCTGATAGCCCCTTTAATGCTTTTTTCGGAGGCCACCACAGCGTAACCACCTCCGCTTCCAGAGGTTATTGCTCCCGGATAATTCTGAATATATTTGGTTGCCATTTCATTCATAATGTAATCCGGGACGGTATTTGGCAACATTTTTTTCCATGCAAGAAACGATTTGGTCATTGCTTTACCCAATCCGTAAATATCTTTATTAATAATACTTTCCCAGCATTCATTACCTGAATTGCCCAATTCTTTAACATACGACCTTTCAAGATGCTTCTCCTTAATGGGATCATAACCTGCAGGTCGCGGATCAAGAGGTATAAGATAAAGCACACCGGAGAGCCACTCACAGATAGAAGGATCTATGCAGGTTTTAATATCGGAAGGCCAGTATTTACCATCGTAATAAAGACGGTTAATGCCTGGTACCATCAGACCGATTTGATCCTGAGAACCCGAAACATATTTTGAACCGGGTGGATTTTCTGCCCCGAACAATAATTTTGCATTTTTGATCGGATCACCTTCGGGAATTTTTTCCCCCCATAGTTCAAACGCAATTTTTCTGGAACTGGTGGCCATACCTGCCCTACCGTTGAATTCAATAGTTGGCCAGATCTGGACAACAACCACAGAGCCTGGATATACCTCTGATACCCATGGTTGATCCATCCAGCCTCCTGCAATACAGATACGGAACGGGAATTGCATTTCACGCTTTGATGCCGAGCTTGAACGGGCGGGTAAACCTTCCTCCGGTATCCGTTTCAGAACGATGTATTCTACTCCGAGCTGTTCACATAGCTGTTTTTTTTCAGCTGTATCGCCATCCTCATTGACAATGAAAATATCCGGCCTGATCCTGCGCATATCAGGTTCAAAATCGAGCATACCTCCTCCCGATGCAATAAATGCTTCATGCACATACTTCACAGATCCTGCAATGTACAGACGCTCTTTCTCCGAAAAATAGGGTGCCTTACCCTTTAATTTCAAAAGATTTTTATCTTGGTTTACGGCAACATAAAGCTTACCATAAGCGGCTGCAGTTTTGAAAAAAGCAATATTATCTCTATGTAATAAATCAAAACTGCCGCTTACCATAACTGTCTTTTGTTTCATCAGCAATCCAATTAATGTACTTATTCTACATGCTTTTGAGCCGCAGCCTTGTTCAATTTATCATTTATCATCTGTTCCTTAATCCATGTAAAGGTTTTGCCAAGACCTTCCTTCAACGGTATTGAAGGCTCCCAACCCAGGTATTCTTTAATCAATGTGTTATCACTGTTACGCCCGCGAACGCCTTTGTGAGCATTAAGATCATACTTACGGGTAAGCTTATATCCTGCAATACCTTCAACTATATCCACAAGGTTGTTGATAGAGACCATTTCACTGCTCCCCAGATTGATCGGTTCTTCAATATTGCTGTACATTATGTCGATAATGCCATTGATACAATCATCAATGTACATAAAACTCCGGGTTTGGTTGCCATCTCCCCAGATGACAATTTCATTCGCTCCGTTTAATTCCTTATCGATCACCTTCCGGCAAATAGCTGCGGGAGCTTTCTCCCTTCCGCCGTCATATGTACCAAACGGCCCATATACATTATGGAATCTTGCAACGCGGGTAATCATACCGTAATCTTCTGTAAAATGGCGGCACATCCTTTCGCTAAAAAGCTTTTCCCAGCCATATCCATCCTCTGCCAATGCCGGATAGGCATCAGATTCCTTCAATCCCGGATTATCAGGATCAGTTTGCTTATCACCATTATAAACACAGGCCGACGAAGAATAAAAGAACCTTTCAATACCACAATCCCTTGATGCCATAAGCATATGTGTATTAATCAGTACGCTTAACATACAATCTGCTTTGTGGGTCTCAATGAATCCCATACCACCCATATCTGCTGCCAGATTAAACACTTCATGATAACCATTTACAGCACTGTAGCAATTTTCTTTTATATTAAGATCCAGGACAAGGTTATCCGCTTCCCCGGATACCTGGTACCATTGGTTTAATGGTTTCTTATCCACAGCCCTGACCTGATATCCTCTTTTTAATAATTCCAATACAAGGTGTCCTGCTATAAACCCGCCTGCTCCTGTTACTACTGCTTTTTTCATTGCTCAATTCTTTGTGTTAATAATATTAATTGTTAGTTCTTAATTCATAACGTTAACCGATAATAATATTCTTGATCACTTACCCGGTAACTTACACGTGTAAAGCCTCAAATTTATTTATTTGTCTGGAATTAGCAAAAAGAATTACTGATTATAACAAAAAAAAGCAGTTTAAGAATTAAGGAATTATATGGTGTTATCTTGATCAACAGGGGAACTTGTTAGTACTATTCCTTTTAATGATCCTGAACAATAAAAGTGATTTTTTAAGACACCCTTATAGAATCGATTCAATATTTACTATTTTTATTATTTATAACGTATTATAAGTTCTCAATAAAGGCTATTGACAGATAGAAAGTTGACAGTATGAAGTTCCTGTAAATATGAAAATACCACTGCTTATAAAACATACATGCAGGGTTATACCCCCGGGTAAACCAACCGCTTATGGAGGAACATCGGAGAACAATTATATCAGAATATACAAGGTTAAACAGGTTATAAAGTGTTTCCCTGATAAAGAAAAGGAAATTAACTTACCTGCATACACTGTATCATACTTTAAAAGTGAAAATTCTATTCTTCCATTCCTGACAATATATTTTCAAGACGTTTGCGCTTTTTGTAATTTTTAAAATTAAAGGACTCGGCCAGTGTTGTTAATTCCTTATTTGTTAAACCCTTAAATAAATTACAATATTCAGGAACCAGTGCTTCCGCAATTAGGATATGCCTCACTAATAAAGCTATATGACTTTTTTGTCCGGATGGATAGGGGTTGTATTCCGGAAATTCCTTTTCGAATAACTCCTCAATGGGAAGCAATATTTGTCTGATGTTTGCATCAGTAGAACCCCAGGCATCGGAACCGAGGTAGTTTTTCTTTTTCAGGAAATCACCTGCCAGTTTCATGTACGGAGTATTTTCATCCTGTGAAATAATCGCCTGAAGCCCTAAGTCCTTATACAACCAGATACACCAGCTTACTTCATACTTTTCATAGTAAGCCAATTGGTCCTTCACTACCTGGTATCTCATTTCGTCTTTTTCCGGATTACCGGTATAAACAGGCCCGAATTCTCCCACCCATATAGGCACATTATTCCGCAGCATAAATTCACTCTTTCTGAGAAAGTCGCTCTCGAGAGTATCCTTATCTACATACCTTCCCCTGGAGTAGCCCGGATAATCTCCTCCATCAATAAATCCGGGATCAGCGTAATCATGGTTTGTATAAACCACATCATCCCATATCTCGGTGAAAATGTCAAATTCAGTGGAATATCTATTTCCTTCGATGAACATGATGTGGTTCGGATCAACTTTATGCACAGCTTCATACAACCGTTTGAAATACGGAAATACCTTTTCCCTGGTGGGATCTGCCGGTTCATTGATTAAATCATAACCAGCCACCCATGGATGATCTTTATAATGTTCTGCAATAGCTTCCCATAGGTGAATGACCCTGTCCTGAAAATCTTTATGAATCCAAAAATATGCTTTATGTGTAGGATTGTCACTGTGCCAGTGCTGATTCTGGGCACCCGGTAATGCATGAAGATCAATGATGGTATAGATCCGGTGCTTTGCGCAAAGTTCAATAACCCTGTCAAGGTATTCAAAGCCTTCCTCTTTAATCACTCCCGGATTCATATCGTCTTCAAAACGGCGGTAGTTAACAGGAATACGGACCATATTTAGTCCGAGACTGTGAATATACTCTGCATCCGGTTCAGTAAAATAATTTTTGTAAAACTCGTTAAAGAAGAGGTCGTATTTCTCTTTTCCAAGCACTTTTAATAATCCCTCCCTCATCGCTTCTTCATTGGCAGGGTAACCATCAATAAAATTTTCAAAATGGAGCATGCCTCCTAATCCGAAACCTCTTAAATAAACAGTGTCACCCTTCTGGTTGACTATTTTATTACCCGAGACTTTTAATAAATTCTCATTTAAAAAAGTCTCTCCTTCTTTCTTTTTTTGTCCCTGATTTGAGCAACTGAATATCAGCACCAGAATTGCAGTGCAGCATACAAAACTGTTAATTTTTCTTTCCATAATCTTTGTGTAGTTTTAGAATGTTGTGGTACTTATTATTTTATTATATTCATTAATATCAATAATATATTCAGTATCATATAAGATAGCACCTCACTTTTCGGCTGATTCACTGACATTTTTTCTAAGAGTCTTTACATCGCGCAGTAAAACCGCCTGCTGATCAGTATCATTCAGACTTCTCACATTATCCATTTGAAGATGATCAATCTTTTCACAAATAAGTGCCGGCCGTTCGTCTTTCTCAGATTTGCTGAAACGTATATTATGCATCTCAATATCTTTTATATAACGACAATACATACCGGAACAGTTCGGCAGTTCTATGGGATCACCGACTCTTTCCGGAACAGGATTGTCAACCATATCTATAGTACCTTCACTGACAGACTGAATTGTTATATTCGAAAGTAAAATATTTTCAATGGGCCTTTCCACGCTTCCCTGTATAAGAGTAGCTACATTTGGCTTTCCGACACCTGTTGCAGTTAAATTACTTATATGTACATTCCTGATAGCGGCAACCTGACTTTGACCTGAAAATGACCCCTGGAGTGACAACCATACCGGGCATCGCAGGTCTCGTATAGTAACATCAGAAATAATAAGGTTTTCAATTAATCCGCCTCCGGCCAGCCAGAAGCCCGACAACGAATCATAATCGCCATGCCATGAATTATGATAAATTAGATCCTCTCGTTTGGACGGTGTTTCATGGGTACGATGTTTAAACAGACTGGGACCGTTAATTAATATGTTGGAAAAAATTACATCTTTCAAACCCCCTCTGTAATTCCTCATACCATTACAGTTGGAGTTCAGCGTACAGTTTGAAACCACGACCTTTTCCCATCCGCCCCCGGCAACACAATCATCACCGGTCTCAAACCGGCAATCAGTGATGCGGAAGTTTTTGCAATTGAAAAGGTCAATGCCGTCCCAACCACCGGTCACTCTTACACCTTTTAAACTACCGTTGGTGCAGCCTTCCATAATATAAGCGTAATTACTGGCATCTTTCACATAAATGTCCCTGATGCTAATATCTTGAGATTTATTAAAGAAAATAGCATGCGGGCCACGCATTTCTTCCTCTCCATCCGGATTGAAGACATTATTCCCGTTTACAATACCGTGCCCGGATATTTCAATATTGCTGATTTTGTCTCCTACGATTAAAGCAGAGTACCACTGACTTCTCCCTTTGCGTTCAACATCCTCTGCGCCCTGATAGTCAGTCAGATTATTGCTTCCCAGGATTGTGGCTCCCGCTGCAATATGGAATACCATGTTACTTTTCAGGTGTATTGTTCCGGAAAGATAAACACCAGGAGGAACCAGAACTGTTCCGCCACCATTCGAACTGCAAAATTCTATAGCTTCATTTATTGCAGGAGAATCGAGTGTTGTACCATCGCCTTTTACACCGAGGTTCCTGATATTGTAAATACCATCTGGCGGTTTCTCCTGCTTTATGGGTCTGTTTACATCAGCGTCAACCTTATCTTGATTGTGTTCTGCCTGAGCCCGGACCGGAAACATGGCGATGGAAGTAGCCGCCATGCCTCCGGATAAAACAAACCGACGTCTGGAAAGATTCTTATTTTTCATTTTCCTTAAAATTAGAAGTTTCAACCTCAGAAAACCTAAATCCTTAAGCTAAGTGCCTTGTATAACAATTGTTTCACCTTTAGCGGGACTGTAATTTTTTGTTTTTCCATTAGCCCTGACCACACATGAATTACCAAGCAGGGACTTTATCTCAGCCTTAGTCAGTTTTCCATCCTTCCATTCAATATTAACTTCAAATCCACCTCTTGCCCATAGCCCGGTTACTGATCCATCCTTCCAGCTAACAGGTAAAGCGGGTAGCAAGGAAATTTCTCCTGCATGGCTTTGCAACAGGCATTCAGCAACACCTGCCGTATATCCGAAGTTGGCATCTGACTGGTTACTGCCTGTGTTATGAAAATTATTCCCGATTCCACCCCTGCCCGTTCTTGCAAGGAAGAATTGTTTAATAACAGTATCAGTCTTTACACCATCTTCAAGTCTGGCCCAGTCGCAGATGTCCCAGGCGCTTGTCCATCCGCCTCCTACACGGCGGGGTTCCAGCCATTTCCGGATTGCCTCAGCTATCTCGGGATTTCCACGTAACGTTATGGAATTGCCAGGGAAAAAGCCGAAGTTTGCAGACATATTATGCCCCTCGTTACCTCTGATCCAGTCTTCGATCCATACCTGGAGAAGGCCGTCTTTCCCAATCAGGTAGGGAGGTATTTTTTCCAGAGCTTCAGCAAGCTTTGCACCAAACTCCTGATCTGTGTTCAATATTTTTTCTGCCTCAATGCAATGCGGGAAGAGATCCCTGACCATGCCGATATTCATGGTTGTCCCGGATGACAGGAATACTTCTTTTGCCCCCTCACTGACAAAATATCCCTGCTCGGGTGACATTGAGAAGGGAGTAACCAGCCAGTTATGTTTGGGCTCTGTAGTCATGATATCTATAAGAAACTGAGCTGATCCTTTCATTATTGGATAGTACTCTCTGAGGAATTCGACATCCCCGGTATAAAGATAATGTTCCCATATATGCCGGCAGAGCCAGGTACCGCCAACCGGCCACATTCCATAGCGTGCTGCATCAACAGGTGCAGTGCCCCGCCATAGGTCAGTATTATGATGTGCTACCCAGCCTCTTGCATTGTAATAAGCTTTTGCGGTTTTTGCCCCGTTTTCAGATAAATCCTTAAGCAGGTCAAATAACGGCATGTGGCATTCTGACAGGTTTGTTACTTCAGCCGGCCAGTAGTTCATTTCAGTGTTGATGTTGATGGTATATTTACTACCCCAGTTTGGAAGCAAATCCTGGTTCCATCGTGCCTGCAGATTAGCAGGTTCGCTGCCTGACCTGCTGCTTGAAGCCAGGATATAACGTCCGAACTGAAATATTTTAGCCAGGAGATCCGGATCGGGCAGACCTTCTTTAATATCGGCTATCCTTTCATCTGTGGGTTTTTCGTTCATCGCCTGGTCGCCTATTTTAAGATGAACCCTGCTCATCATACCGGCAAAATCATTCAGATGAGTATTCTTTAATGTATTGAAGTCCTTACCTTTTACATCCGCCAGTATTTTTTCACACCTGGCAGCAGGATCTCCACTTATATCCATGTAATTTACAAAGCTTGTTGCAGCGGTAAGAATGAATGTCACGGAATTGGCATCGGAAACAACCAGGCTTGAATCGGTTGCCTTCAGGGTCCCTTTTTCATTAAGGACAATAAGATCTGTCTGAAACCTGAGACCGGTTCCTTCAACTTTTGCAATGAGCCAGCTTTCAGTCTCGGGAAGATATCTCCAGATACCGTTTATAGTTAACCTGTTGTCTTTTGTCATTGTTTCTTCCATAAAAGGGCTCTTTAGTTTTGCCTCAACCGATACACTACCGGGTTTGTCTGCCGATACTTTCATGACCATAACATGGTCGGGATATGACATAAATACATCGCGTGTCATCTTCACGCTGCCATCAGTATAGCAGATTTTGACAACACCGGTTTCCATATCCAGTTCGCGATAGTAATCTTTTATGGAATCGCCGGTAATCTTGAAGTCCAGGAGAAGATCTCCCAGAGGCTGGTATGCCTGCTGCGCTGCAGGTATACCATAGAAATGCTCGTTTACCAGTTCTTCTGCCTCAGCAAATTTATCAGCAAAGACAAGATCCTTAATTTGTTCGAAATATTTGTATGCATCCGGATCGTTATAATCATGAGGCTTTCCCGACCAGAAGGTGGATTCATTTAGTGCAATCCGCTCATTTTGTATTCTTCCAAAGACATTGGCTCCCATGTAACCATTCCCGATAAATAGTCCGTCAAGCCAGACATTTCCGGCAGGCTTATTATACCAGACGACCATCTCCTTTGAATCAGATGATTTTTGATTAAAAGAAGAGCATGATGCATTCAGCGCTAAAATTGCCATAAATCCAACATATAGTGAATTTATTGCAGATTTGTATCCTTTCATGATTATTTATGATTTTGGTTAATATAATAGTAGTTATTCAGGCCGCGTTCTGTGAACACCGTTGTCCGAACTGAACGCGTCATGCACACCAGTCCGGAAGTCGGATTTAAAGGGTGGCATGAACCGGTTCTTTCCTTCAGAAAATCTCTTCGCCTTATTATTATCTTTTAATTCTTTATTATCATCCGACAAACAACAATACATTTTAATTTCACTTTCACGGTAACTTTCTCGTATAAATTTATGATAAAGAATCTATTTTAGAACAAAAATAGTCAATAAAATTATGATACGTCATCAATATTTTCTGATTAAGGCCAATTATTTTCGCAAAAAGAGAAGGCGATAAGAAGAGAAGAAATAAAGTTAAAAAGCTCATGGTATAACAATTTTATATACTAAAGATATTGAGAAGGATGGAGGCAATATCTTTATGAAGCATTACCGCCATTATTTAAATGACATATGAAGGCAGGATGGTTAAATAAAATTGATTTGGGTAATTCCGGTTTTGTTTTTAAATTCGATATATTTAAACAACAGGCTATGAATTCAATAAAAAAAGTATTCTTTTTAATAAGCATATTTTGCGTATTTAACAAATGTGGGATTCAGAATAGTAATTCTGATTCCATTGCTGTCAATAGCCCTGACGGGAAAATCCGTGTTGAAATATACAAAGACGCTGATTCGAAGCTTGTATACAAAGTTGAGGCTAATGGCAAGGAGATAATTACTCCTTCACGACTCGGAATTGTAAGTGATAGTATTGATCTTGGTTCAAATATCAGGTTTGGATCTGTTGAATCGGGCCGGATAGATGAGATATATTCTGTTTTTGGTGTTCATAATGAAGCAGTTAATCGTTGTAATACGAAAACTGTTGAAATTCAGACCGAACGAGAAAACTGGTTTCTTGATATACGCGCATACGATGATGGTGTTGCAGTTCGTAGCCGTCTGGCAGCTAAAGCGAACCGTCATATTCAGGGCGAAGCCACAGAATGGAAGGTTCCGTCTAAAACTTTATACTGGTATCAGACTGACCTTATTTCCTACGAAGGAACATTTGAAAAAGTTATGGTTGACACTCTTGCTTCTGATCAAATTATTGGATTACCGGTAACTGCATTATTGCCTGCAGGTAATTATGCTCTGTTAACGGAAGCCAGCCTGATGGATTATTCCGATCTGGCAGTAAAAACATCCGGTGAAGGAACATTAAAAGCATTCTTCCATGCCGAAGAGGAGGGATGGACAACAAATGAAGAAGTTATTCAGCCATGGAGAGTGACCCTTATTGCGAATGATCTAAATTCCCTGGTCAATAGTGATTTGATACGAAATCTTTGTCCCCCGCCTTCTTCAGAACTGGTAAATGCAAACTGGATAAAACCAGGTCGTGTTGCATGGAACTGGTGGTCAACACCCAGACTGGTATATGACCAACAGCATCAATGGGTTGATTGGGCAAAACAATTAGGTTTTGAGTATTACCTGATTGATGCAGGATGGACGCGATGGCAGGAAGGTAATATGAATGCATGGGATTGTCTTACAGAGGTAGTCAGTTATGCAAGGTCAGCCGGAATCGATATCTGGATTTGGGTTCATTCACGGGAAGTTTCTAATGAAGCCGACCGGAACAGGATATTCGAAAATGCAGTAAAAGCAGGAGTGTCGGGTCTCAAAATTGATTTTGTTCCAAAATGTACACACGAATGGTCAAACTGGTACGAGGCAACTTTAAAAGATGCTGCAAAAAATAAACTTATGGTAGATTTCCACGGAGCCGTAAAACCAACAGGACGTGAACGCACATGGCCTAATGAATTGACCCGTGAAGCTGTCAGAGGGCATGAGTACCATATTATAAGGTATAATCGGATACTGGCACCTGACCATGATTGTATTGTACCGTTTAACCGCTTTGTCCAGGGATTTGCTGATTACACACCAACTGTTTTTAATCCATCCGAACTCCTCGGATATACCTGGTCCCGGGAAATTGCACAGGCAATTGTGTTTACATCACCGTTTCTTTGTTATGCCGATCACCCTGAAAATTATTTGAAAAATCCG
>Ga0307437_1000904_pt1 | contig 21306 bp, 14 predicted proteins | sample SalMarWE160390MG_FD_202146 | JGI IMG/M metagenome (GOLD analysis project Ga0307437, IMG submission 202146) | Salt marsh sediment microbial communities from the Plum Island Ecosystem LTER, Massachusetts, United States - WE1603-90 | ecosystem: Environmental > Aquatic > Marine > Intertidal zone >...
ACAAGTGCCCGGAAGTCCCACTTTCCTTCCTTTACATCGGGCAGGGCGGCTGAATAAAACCTCTCGCCATCTTTTTTCCAGCCAGCCACTTTCCGGCCTCCATAGAGAAACACCTTTGCCCCAGGCGCTGCCTCTATAATCAGTCCTGCATCTTTATCTGTCAGCACTAACGGCTCATTCAAAAAGTACAGTCCCTCTTGAACAACTATTGTTTTTGGCACTTTTGTATCGACTTTTCGTGCCGCGGCACATGCTGCATCCGGTGTGTCAAATGGGCCGTCCGTCCGGCTGGCATTGGGCCGCGGTATCCGACCCGACCACGAATCGCTGCCGATCGGGGCCACATAGAAAGTGCTGGTTTTAATGGTATCCGAGTCTTTCGATTCATCAGCACTGAGCAATGGTGTAACACACAGAACGAAACACATTATTATCAAAACGGGATAACTTTTCATCGATTTCATTCTCCTTTTGCAAATCTGGTCAGCCATTTTTTATTGCCATATATTTTTTGTTCTATGGCCTTTCTGCGTTTTTAACAGATTATTAAAGGCCAATATAATTTTTACCAAAAGCCGCATAAAGAGGAAAGAATAAAATTTGGGCCGTGGGTGCTCACATAAGAAAATCGAAGTTGTCAAAAAGGTGTATTATTTTTAATATGTCTCTGTTTGCTCTGGTATTATGTTCAGATGCTGAGCAATTGGGATAAGCTATGGATGTAACTGAAAATGTCGTTCCGGCCTTTTTGCTGACGGCCGTCGCCGGCCTGTCAACCGGGATAGGAAGCGCCGTCGCTTACTTCATTAAAAAACCCAAACCAATTTATCTGGCATTCTCGTTGGGCCTCTCAGCCGGGGTGATGATTTACATATCTTTTGTGGAGATGCTGCCCGCTGCCTTTGAAGCCATAAAAGACGTCTGGGCGGTTGTGATTTTCTTTGCAGGGATCGCTTTCATGGGCCTGATAGACATCTCCATACCCGAGCCCGAGAATCCTCACGATTACAGTATGCTTGGTGAAAATAATTCAACGGCGGCAAAACAATCTTTTATGAGAACAGGCCTGCTTACCGCTCTGGCTATTGGGATTCACAATTTTCCCGAAGGGCTCGCGGCTTTTGGGACGGCCCTGAGTGATATGAGGCTTGGTGTATTTACCGCTGTGGCGATTGCCATACATAACATACCCGAGGGCATCTCAGTATCTGTGCCCATATTTTACGCGACAGGCAGCAGGCGCAAAGCCTTCTTGTACTCATTTCTGTCCGGCCTTGCTGAGCCGGTCGGAGCTTGTCTGGGCTTCCTGGTTTTGTGGCCTTTTTTGTCGGAGCAGCTTCTTGCATCCCTTTTAGCCTTCGTCGCTGGAATTATGGTATATATTTCTTTGGATGAGCTTCTCCCATCGGCCCACCGTTTCGGCCACGGCCATATCGTCATTCTGGGAGTCGTGCTGGGCATGTTGATAATGGCGGTAAGTCTCTTGCTGATTTAGTTTTATTGCTTCCCTCACACGGGAAATCGGCCGAAAAGATTGAGGTAAAAAGGGGCTTGCAAATAATCCATTAAGATTTAGAAAGACTATCTGGCGGACTTTCGCAGCGACCGGCAGAATTCGCTCATCAAGGCCATTGCCTGATTCAATCTTTCAGGAGAACCGTCCATCTTTGCATAGGCTTCAACGAGTTCCAGCAGTTCCTGGTTCGGTTCAACCTGGCCATAATGATGTGCCACGTTGACAATAGCGGCATCAAGGCCATACTCCATCGCTTTTGCAGCATACGCCCTGCAGATGCCTATTTTTCGGCCCGGCAAATCGCGGACGCAGTTGCTTATACCGAGCGAACAATGCACTCCTTTCATTACCGGGTCGCTCTTAATCTTCTTTATTGTCTCAAACGCCCGGTATGTATAGCCCGGCACACCCGGCTCCATCGGCATATCTATCGCTAATGGAAATACGGTCGAATCGAAGAAAATTTCGCCGGGCTTAAAGCCATATTCACCCACTGCCTTCTCATATATCTGCTTTGCCAGGCCGTAAAGCTGGTCAACAGAGAACGAACCACCCGGGCCGGTGGCTTTATCTTCGCTGACCAAAAGGCCGATGAATCCGTAGTCAAAATCCTTCTTTAGCAGCAGCAAATCCTCCATCGTATACGTCTTGACCGAATTTATAAGCGGCTGCTTGACTTGCTTCTTCGTATTGTACCATTCTTTCAGGCCGGCTCTCAGAACATCATCGTTACTGCTGTCGATGCAAATCGGCACTCCGCTGCTCCATTTGCGAACCGACCGGACGTATTCGACCATCATATCGACAGCGACCTGCGGGTTATCCTCACCAAAGGCGTCGAGATTTACCGCAATGTAATCAGCACCTTCGGCTGCCTGCGATTCAATCAGGCTCTTGATATTGTCAAGCGGCTCACTGGGCGCAGAATAAGCATCGGGCCCAAGTTCCGCTAACTTGGCCATTTCTTTGCCCGTCTTCGGAATGGAAGCATGGATTGATTCGCCAATTGTAATCAGAGAACGTTTCAAATTATTATCCTTACTAATACATATATCAGGGGACTGATTGTACAGTGCCCAAAGTTTTCTGACAAGATACAATAACCATTTCTTCACAGCATGACAAGAAGTGCTCCGGCATTAGTTTTTATACGTTTTCTCAGCTTTGTTTTTTTATGTTTTTTCATTCACTATTTGGGCGGAACTGTTTATGGCCTGTATTTACAAAGACTTATAAATCGTCGGCGTTTCTTGGCACCTTTTGTTATGGTAAAGTATCCAGCTTATGACAAGTCCACCGTTGTGGACAACCTGTTGATAACTTTGCCGCCGTGTTTGGACGTTGTCTCGGGTGTTGGCTACCTCAAGACCGGAAATCTACGTCTTCCGTTGATTCAGGTAACCGAATCCAGGCAAGAACGGGAGTTGGTTGGTTGTAACCAGTTTGCATGAAACAACTTACGTTTGATGCCGGAGGCCGCTTGTCGCTAAGGCCTCTTTTAGCTTATCTACGAACAAACTTTATGCCAAAAGTCCCTGCAATCTGTAGGATTTTGGAGGAAATTTGCTTTGTTAGTGGATAATTCGTAGAAAATCCCATCGGAAGCTGTAGAAAAATAATCAATTTCTGCATAGGGATTATCCGAAAGAGACAGAGTTTTTTTCTTCAATTTCAGATAGCTACCTTGTTTTTACAAGCTGCACTTTGCTTATGGCCAGCGCCATATCGCCACCCAAAACAGCAAAACGAAAATCAACCCCGTTACACCGATTCATAAAGCGGCATTGCGGCATCGTGAACCTGACAGTTTTCCATTCGTTGCTTCCATCAACCACAACGTTTCCAACAGGCCGAAAAGCACCTTCACCCGGACCTATTTGAGAGTTTGTATTGTCATATTCCAGAAGAAAGGATGAGCATCCTGCATCGCGATAAGTTACCGATACCGACACCGTCTGGTCGAACAATTCATAAGCAAATGCGTCGTCCACATTGAAATACAGGTAACGGCTTTTGCCCGGCTCTGAATTCGAGGCGGAGACAACCGCTTTTACATTTGCGTACTTTTCCGCTTTCCAGACACCATCGCCGCTGCTTGGGCGAAGTTCAAGGCCCCTGGATTGGCCCGCCCCGTTAGAAATCTTACCTTGCCGTATTAGCTTGGACGTTCTGGAATTTCTAACGGGGTCCTGTTCCCAGCTAACGGAATTTGCATCGTGATACAGACCGGCAGGACTGAGCCTCGTTTTAGCACGCCACATATCCGCAAAAAGACGCGTCAGGACAATATAGCTTCGGCCGTACTCGCGGGAATCAGCTATATCTGTTCCCTCGTGCCATTCGTTCCACGTCTCCACGTGCACCATCCAGGGCCTTTGTGTCGGATTGAGCTGCAGCACCTTCGACCATCGCTCAATATAGGTCTTGCCATCGAGCCGTTCGACGATAAGCTCTGCTCTGCCCGGCACCGCACTATGGTCATAACCCGGCCCGAGAGAGAGGGTCTGCCTGTATATAAGCGGCCCGTTTACCGCTGCCCCCCACGAATACGTTGCATCGGCTTCGCCCAGCCAGCCCGGCTGTTTGACCAGAAATATCTCCGACCCGAAGTCCTTTTGGAATCTGTCTCTGACGTAATCAAGCTGTTTTGGACACTGTTTTTTTGCAAAGCTCGCCGAATAAAGTAAAACAATCGGCTTACCGTCCACGCGTGCCCATTTCGAAGGCGGGAGCATACTGAAAAAGTCACGTATAGCCGTATAAAACCACTCTTTTCCAAAATCCGTTGACAAATCGACGTGATAACTGCTTCCGTCCTTATTGAATCCGTTCCATTGAAGTATGGATGTGTCGTAGAACAGACCAATCGCAGGCGGCCGATGTCCTTCCTTTTCCAGAGCATTATGCGCCTCAACCAGAGCAGGCAGACCGACAAAACTCCACCCATCATACTTTCCCGGAACGCCCCAGAAGACCGGCATCAGGAAATCTACCCCGGCCGAAATCATATCCTGTAACTGCTGTTTGTGCCACGAAGCCCGTTTATAGCTGATTGCATTCATATCAGCCGGGTGAGTCGTTAGTGCATCCGTACCATCGTGGTCAATAATATGGCTCTTCGTGTCGATATCGTACCAGTAGAAATATGTCGTTCCAACAATCGGCTGGCCCGATTTGAACGAATCAACATCTTTGTGGTCTTTCGCCTGCAACGGAAAAAACTCTCCGGGAGGTTTCAGAGGCAGCTTATCATCTGCTGTAAGGTGTCCGCAAAACACACACAACAGCAATACCGATACATATTTGCTTCTGAGGGTCATAGCCTCCTCCTTCGTTTTATGTTTTATTTCTGGAGCTTTATGGCCACGAGGTCAAAGATATCGTAGAGTAAACCTTCGGCGTGGGGCCCGTTGAGCAGGCTGAACCAGGCATAGACAATTCTGCCCCCGCTTTTTAGCTCAGCGTAAGCAACAGCATCCCCAAGGTACTTGCCCCCGCCATCGTGCAATTGCAGCAATGAGGTATGTTTGGTATCTTTACCGGCAAAGAACGCCCTCCATCGCTGGTCTCCCGACGTAGGAAACGGGAATTGGTCAGGTACGTGCGGCAGATGTCGCTGCGGCTGCACGAAATGCAGTTTCAAATCCTGTGGGGGCCTTTCCCATCCGCCCTGAATGTTCAAGCCGAACCGGCCGCTGCTGTTCACTACTTTGTTGTTCTCATCGTAATAGAAAGGCCACGGAAGTCCGGGCAGCACCGCGAGGAAGCCGCCCGCTTTCAAGTAACCGGCCAGCGCATTATCGACGTCGCCGGTTTTGTTGACAGTCCGGCGATAGTGTTCTCCGGAGCAATATAGCAATATCGGGTATTTTTCGGGCGCAGCGTTACCTCCCACAACATCATCCCACGCCAGAACGTCCATTCCCACACCCAAATCCATAATCCACCAGAACGCCATCGAGTCCGCATTCGGCAGGACGCCGACACGCAGTTTCTCGAACTTTTTCAGCAATTTGGATTGTTCGTTGCTGGACGGTCCTTTTGGGGCCGCCTGCTGATGAACGCTGCGTTTTTTTGCCTTGAAGCGCTTAGCATATTGGCCCGTGAGCTCAAGATAATCGTGTTTGTATTCCGCGGATGGCTCAATCTCACTTCCCTCGTGCCATTCGTTAAAGCTGGTAATCAGTACCCAGTGCGGGTCTGCCTTGATGGCCTCTTCCCATTGGGCGCGGTAAAGCCTCGTTTTATAGCGTTCCACCGCAAGGCCCGGTTTGCGGATTTTCGTATCATCGTAGCCCGGAATCACAGTTATGGTACTAATTTTACCCGCCTGGTTGGCCAGTTGCACCCATGACCTGTACGTCTCAGCGGCCCACTTGCGTGCAGCGTCGGGTTTTTGCCCTTGCAGGGGGCCTGCGGTATTATACGTATGGACGCCGTCGAAAATACGGGCCGCACCATAGCTGAATTGGTCGCCGATTGTCGTAATCCCCCCTTTATATTTTTTATTGATGGTTTGGATGGCCTTGAGCCAGTCGGTCAGCCCAAGTTCCTGGAGCGTTCGGCCGTATATAAATACCACCGGCTTGCCATTGACTTTAAGGTAAGCGGGGTGTTTTCCGTATTTATCGAGCACCTTGACGATATCGTTGGCCGCGGACTCGGCCGTCTGCGGCCTCGGCACGGTTTCGTAGTAAATACAGGCGGTAAGCCCATATTGCCGGCAGCCATCGAGAATCTTGTCCATCGCCCGGTCGCAGTAGCTGTTGTGGCCCCACCAGCTCACAATCAACGTATCTATCCCGGCACGCTTGGCCCACCGGCAGTGCTTCTCTATCACCTTTGGGTCGTGCGAATCGTAGGCGCCTATGATTGGGTAATGCGTGCTGGCCTGAATATCTTTGTTGACCTCATCGATACGCCCCCAGTGCTCCGTCCTGCCCGCGCCGCCCGGCCCATCGGCCGTACCGTACCACGGATAATAAAACGCCAGGACTCTACGCGAAACTGTACTCTCGTGCAAGGATTCCGCAATTAATGGCATACCGGCCTGCAAAAATATCGTAAGTGTGATGAGTAAAAATAATGAGATGCGAATAAGCTTGTTTCTGTGCATCAGTAGTCTCCTCAAAATCATCGTTTTATTGGTTAAATGGCTATTTTTTGAAAGCGGCAATTTTCTTTTTCAGTGCCCGGCAGGCCGTCGTAGGGTCTTTAGCTTCGGTAACAGCAGAACAAACCGAAATTGTTCCAGCACCGGCCTCCAAAACCTCTTCAACATTGTCCGGCGTGATGCCGCCGATAGCAACATGACCGATACCCGTGTCGGCCAATTTCTCCAGGCCCTGCTTAACGTAATCCAGACCGACTGCCGCGACGCTTGGTTTTGTAGGAGTAGTAAAAACCGGCCCCAGACTAACGTATGTTGGATTCTCCTTAAAAGTGGTCTCCAACTCCTTCAGAGAATGTGTACTCTTTCCTATAATTAACGGAGCCAACTGGAGCTTACGAACTTGCTCAATCGGCAGGTCATTTTGCCCAAGATGTACGCCGTCCGCACCGGTCGCGACCGCAATATCGGCCCGGTCGTTAATTATGCTAAAGACCCCGCCTGCTTTGCATATCTGCACAAATTCGGAGGCAAGTGCAAAGACCTTATCGTCCTCAGCCTCCTTTGCCCTTAGTTGAATACAATCCGCACCACCTTCCACGCATTTGTGCGTTAATGAGATAACATCAGCAGGTAGACTACTGGTGATTATCACATATAGTCTGACCTGTTTGAACTTCTCAGCCGGCTCACTGAAGACAACAATATCCTTTTCCAGTGTATAGGCATCGTATCGCAATTTCTCTATTGTCTCAGCTACGTCGGGATTTATCGCCTGTGTCGCCTCGGTAAGCGTCCGCAGTGCCTCGGTTAGGCGTTTGCAGCCGGCGGTGAAACTATCGTGCAGGTCCGTACGTCGAAGCTGTTGAACGACTTTTTGCCCAACTCCGACGTCGCCGGGCGTATCCCTGCTTGCGATAAGCCGGCCGGCATCGAGTTTGCCGACAGCCGCTGAAAGCTCATGGCGAAGCTGCTTTGCACGTTCGGTCAGCGCAGCCGAATTCAGGGCGAATCGGCAATAGTCTTCAACTACCCGAATCGCTTCACGCCCGCGATTGAAATTCGCATCGATAATCCTGCAAACGGCACGCTCCATAACAGCTTTGATTATACGCCCTTAAACCGCTCTTGAGTAGTGAAAAATATATCCGGAAAATCATCGTGTAGAGCTTGGATTATGAATGATGTTGCGAAGGAAGCATTGAAATCTGCATAGAAGTGTTTCCGGATTATTTCCTGGTTTACATCTTCGCGGGAATAATATAGGATTTAGCATTGCTTTTGAAAGACGTGTCGGGAACCGTTGTTAAAAAAGTGTTGAAACAAAGGGTGAGCTATGATTTGGCCAGGCGATGTCTTCGGTATAGTGTTGGCCGTCGTACTGGGTGCGGCAATCGGTGTTGAGAGAGAATTCAGCGGTAAAGCGGCAGGACTTCGTACGAACATCTTAATCTGCCTTGGTGCAGCAATCTTTACCATAATTTCCAAACGAATGGCCGGCGAAGGAGACTCACTTACAAGAATAGCTGCTGGTGTCGTCACCGGCGTGGGTTTTCTTGGTGCCGGTGCCATCATCCAGGACAGGGGCGGAGTCCACGGTCTGACCACCGCGGCGACAATCTGGTTCATGGCATGTCTTGGAATGGCCTGCGGCGCTGGTTTGTACGAACTGGCGGTTATATCGACTTTAATTGCAATTTTTGTTCTGATAGGCCTTCGACTAATACATAGGTCTCTGAGCAATTATATAGACAAACACAGACCAAAAGAAAATTCTGGCGAACAAACCTGAACCATCTGCATTTTTGTTATAGCAGATTTGAACAGAGTTCGGAGGAGCTTTACTATGCCTATGATTAAACTCAGTAAAATTATCGCAGGTTTTCTCTCTAAAAGGGTAAATCCTAATACTACATTGCCGGTTCTCCTGGCAATGACGGTGATTATGATGGTGCCCGCCGCAGCCTGCGCAAAAACAGTCGTCGAATGGGACTTCAGCAAGGCTGCTCACGGCTGGACGGCAAATAACAGGGTGGATAATCTGCATTCCTCGGCTGAAGGTCTGATTGTTAAATCAACGGGAGAGGATCCGTGGATAGAAGGCCCGGCCGTGGATTTGCCCGGCGATAAAATGACCAGAGTAAACATACGTATGAAATCAATCGCGGACCCCCACGCCGAACTCTTTTACGGCAAGGCCTTCATAGCCGGTCGTTCACTTCGATTCACCGTCCGAAACGATGGCCAATGGCATGACTACTCACTTATTATTAAGGAAAAGTTAGGCCCCCGGACACGTTTCCGCCTGGACCCATGTACGGATAAAGGAGAAATTACTGTTGCTTTCATAAAGCTCGAAACGCTGAGCGAAACAGTCTCTCCACCGCTGGAAAAACCAAAAAAACCTGACAAATCCGGGAGAAAGCTCGTATCGGTCAAATCCGGACTGCTCGAACTTGAGGATTATGGTAAAACTTGGGGCAACTTTGTTGTCAAAGTGGACGGCGTGGAAATGGCGGCGGGATATGATTCCGAACTGCTCGGCCTGCTGTTTTACGACCAGACAGAATGGCTCAACCTCAAAAATGCAAAAGGAAAGGTTATTTTTGACACCCGCTCTCAAGGTAGAGAATTCACAATCAAGGCCGTTATTAAAGACAGCAGAGGTGGAAACTGGGAGATTCAAAGGCGCATAAGATCCGGCAAACAGGAGGGGACACTTATAATAGACGCCGAGTTGAAAGTAAATAAAGACAGGGACATCCTCCACGTGCCGTGGCTGACACTCTTCCCCGGCCTTGGTACTTTCGGCGAAAGCAAATTCCAGGGCCTGTTTGCCGGCGTGGAATATCTTTGCGATGAGCCAAGCAGCAGTGACGCCGATATAGCCAAGCCAAAACACATCCGACGCATCCCCGACCCCGTCAAGATAACATTTCCCCTTATGGCAATTTCAAATAACGGCTGTTATATCGGGGTAATCTGGGAGCCGTCTGATATGATAGCGGCGACTTTCGACTCGCCGGACAGAATCTATGATTCCGGCGCACATGTAATGACTCTGTCGGCGCCCGCTGTAGGCGACCTGCGTTTTGAAAATGAGCTTTTTGCCCACAGCCCTTTCAGGCTCAAGGCTGATAAACCGCTTAAAGTTTCTATGATGATAATCGGCGGAAGGGGGAAAAGTGTTGTCCCTGCGGTGAAACAGTATTTAGATATAAAAGGACTGCCCGACCTGCCCGAATTCGATGGTGGCTTCGATGCCGCTGTCAATCTGCTTGCTCACGGCTGGATGGATTCCGAGATAAATAACGACGGCCTTTTCAGACACGCCGTCTGGGGTGATAGTTTCGGGCCGACTGTCGCCGCAGATGCCGCAATGTTCATCGACTGGCTCGCTAACCATACTGCTGATGAAAACCTCCGCGCCAGACTCGGTATTGCTGAGCAGCAGGCACTTAGCAGAGTCCCCTCGGCACAACCTTTTTCAAGTGCTGTCTCGCATGTGCGCCTGCCCTCGCCCCCTTTGCTCTTTGGACGAACCTACGAATATGTGCAGCACCGGCATAACGAGGCGCTGCGGCTTCTCACAGGCTTTGACGAGGAGGGTATAAAGCTCTATCGGCCGGGCGGAACCGACTACTCAAAAACCCATTTCGCAAAACATGCCAACGGCCTCGCAGGCCGGGACGTGGCCGGAATTCTTGAAAGTGCAGCATTATCAGCAGACAAAGAGCTTATAAGTAAAGCCCTCGCGCTGCTCGACAAACAGACTGCCCTGTACGCCGACACCGTCCCGCGCGGAGCACAAACCTGGGAGGTGCCTCTGCACACGCCGGACATATTGGCATCGGCCCACATGATTAGGGCCTATACCCTCGGCTATATTATCTCAGGCGAACAAAAATATCTTGAACAGGCGCGATACTGGGCATGGACGGGCGTTCCATTTATCTACCTTTACTCACCCACTTCCGGCAAAGTCGGGCCTTACGCAACGATACCGGTCCTGGGCGCGACCAACTGGCAGGCGCCATTATGGATTGGGCTCCCCGTGCAGTGGTGTGGTCTTGTTTACGGTTCGGCTTTGCATCTGCTCAGCGAATACGATGCGAAAAGCTCATGGCAAAAAATTGCCAAAGGAATCACAATTACCGGCCTGCAGATGTCCTGGCCCGTAACAGATAAGAAGCGTCAGGGATTGCTGCCGGATATTTTTAATTTGCAGGAGCAGGTAAGTGCAGGCCCCGCCATAAATCCGGGTACGGTACAGGCCCATGTCCCCGAACTTTACGAAAGAGGAAAACAATATGATATGAAAAAACTCCGCAGTCGCGGCTGGTTTATCCATGCGCCCTGCGTGATAAGCGATATTCGGGAAGACAAAAGCGCGGTTACTTTCACCGTGGATGGCTGGGGCGGTCAACAATACTTTGTACTGGTCTCCGGCATTGAAAAGGAGCCGAGCGGGGTAAGCGCGCGCGAAATATATCAGGAATCAAGCCAGGCGCCTCTTTTCAAACCTGTCGTTAAACAGTTTCACGGCGAGCACAACTGTCTTGTAATCACCCTGAAGGGAAAATCACAAATTCGGATAAGATAAACGACTCTGTTCAGGCTTGTTCAGGTCGCGATGGGTGTTTTATCTGCGAGATAACTTGTATCTGACCAAGTCAGAGGTTATCATTAGTGCATAGTGTCTTGTTTTTTCATAAGTGTGACTAAGGGAATAGTAAAATGGCAGTATTTCGATCACCGCAAAATCCAATAATTGAGCCGAAGGATGTTAAACCTTCCAGGAAAGATTTCGAAGTCATTGGTGTCTTTAACGCCGGTGTTACTCGTTTCGAAGGACAGGTCATTCTGCTGCTTCGAGTGGCTGAGCGCCCGATTAGTACGCACCCGGATATGGTGATGGCCGGCGTTTACGATGTCACTCAGGCCGACATCGTCCTGAAAGAGTTTTCCAAAAACGACCCGCAAAATGATTTTTCCGACCCGAGGTTGATAATCAGACCGAGCGAAACATATCTTACATCGATTTCTCACTTGAGGCTGGCGCGCAGCGCCGATGGCATCAAATTTGATATTGAAGATACGCCTGCCCTTGGCCCCGCAAACGACATAGAAAGCTTCGGTACCGAAGACCCTCGGATTACCCTTATCGACGGCACATACTATATTACTTATGTTGCGGTTTGTCCTCATGGGGTGACAACCTGCCTAACATCGACAAAGGATTTCAAGTCCTTCGAGCGCCACGGGATTATCTTTTGTCCTGAGAACAAGGATGTGGTGCTTTTCCCCGAACTAATTGACGGTAAATACTATGCTCTCCACAGGCCCGTTTCGCCTCTCTTTCAAAGGCAGGACATCTGGATCGCCCAATCCCCCGACCTGATATGTTGGGGGAATCATCAATTTCTGTGCGCCCCTGATGAAAATGGCTGGGACAGTATAAAGGTCGGCGCCAGCGCCGTGCCTTTTAAGACAGAATATGGCTGGCTGGAGATTTATCACGGTGCCGGCCCTGACAATCGCTACTGTCTTGGGGCTGTGCTTCTCGATGCCACGCAGCCCTGGAAGGTTATAGAAAGGGCGAAAAAACCCATCTTTGAGCCGCAGGCCGATTATGAGACGAGTGGTTTTTTTGGAAATGTTGTGTTCACCTGCGGTTTGCTTTATGAACAGGACAAACTCAAGATTTATTATGGTGCCGCCGACACTGCTATTTGCTATGCCGAGCTGCCTGTTCAGGATGTATTTGAAAGTCTGGATTTATCGGACGGATAGACTTTTGACCTCTGTTTATGGCCGGTTATAGAAACCGCCTTGCCATTTGACGCCTATTTTAGTATTTTGACGCCTCCATGGTTAACGAATCTTCACAATCAAGCTTTTATGCTAAAAGTGTATCGGCGATTCGCCGCTTGTATGACTTTTTAGCTGCCCGCCCTTATAGCGTGATTATGTTTGGCGCCCTGTTTTGCACTTTGACGGTAAAATTCTTTCATTCCTGGCGCAATGACATGGTCAACGAATACTTTGGCTGGGTTCTTGCCGATGTCTCCGTATTGTTGGGCTTTGAAGTTATCCTGGCGCTGGTCTGTTTTGGCTGGCCCCGAAAATTAGTGGTCCGCATAGCAACTGTTTTTGCCGCTGTAATATGCACCTGGTCGGTTATGAATGCCGGCTGGCTGATAAGAATGGGAAGGCAAATCCTGCCCTCGGTCCTTTTGTCGTTAATCCGTGACCCCTTAAGTGCGCTGGGTATGATTGGTGTTAATCTTGCAAAAATGCCGAAGGCAGCTGTCATTCTGCTTGGCCCCAGCGCCGTTGCCCTTACATTTTTCTTTTACGTTTTGGCAAAGCCAAGGCTGCCGGCTTACAACCAAAAACGCTTCATCAAGAGAATCATTATTTGTATCGTCATTATTCTTGCCGCAGTGTCACTTCGCGATGTAGTTGTTCGGCGAAGCTCACCACAGACAATTTCTGAAGAGATGCGTTATAATTGTCACTTGAAAGCGATAACAAGTCTTTTCTTTTCGGATGCCGGCCAACTGGCCGGATTTGATTTCAAAAATGCCAAACGAAAAATACCTGCTTTTGACCAGGTGCAAATTGCAATGTCACCGCGCTCCCGGCAGATAAACCACAATGTGGTTATAGTTATCCTTGAAGGTGTTCAATACAGGTACACTTCGCTTGCAGAGCCTGAAAGTAAACTAACACCCTTTCTTGCTGCTTTGGCATCACAGGGTGTCGAGTTTGTAAATACTCGTTCGACTCTTACTCATACTACAAAGGTGGTTTTTTCTTTATTGACCGGCCGATTTCCTTCTGCTTCACAGGACATTGCTGAGGCAGTTCCCGCCGCAAAGTTCTATGCAGGTATCGCCACGATTCTAAAGCAAAAATTGAATTTTAGGACTGCATTCTTTCAATCGGCAAAGGGCAACTTCGAGGCTCGGCCCGGTATGGTATATAATCTCGGCTTCGATAAGTTCTGGGCAAGAGATGATTTCAACGACCCTAATGCCTATCTCGGCTATCTGGCTTGTGATGAGTTTGCAATGTTGGAACCGATTAGCCGATGGATAAGTTCTGAGAACAGCCCCTTTTTGCTGACGGTCCTTTGCTCGGTTACGCACGACCCTTATGAGGTCCCGCGGTGGTTTGACGAGCCTGCAGCCGAACCGCTGGAACGTTATCGACAGACAATTGCTTACACGGATAAATTTTTGGCTGCGCTCGACGCCGAGCTTGCAAAGCTAAATATCGTGGACAACACTGTTTTTTGTGTTATAGGAGACCACGGCGAAGCGTTTGGCGAGCACGGCCTGCTCGGCCATGAGAGAATTGCTTTCGATGAGGCCTTACGGATACCGTTCTGTTTGCGGGCTCCGTCTTTGGTTAAGCCCGAAACAAAGGTTACAAAGCCGGTTAGCTCCGTCGACATGGCCCCGACACTGCTGACTCTTCTGGGTTTCGATACCAACAGCGTTGGCTTTGACGGCACCAACGCCCTCGGCAATATTGCGGATGACCGACAGGTTTATTTCTCGGGCTGGATGCAGTTGAGTTCGGCCGGTTTTGTAAGGGCCGGTCGAAAGTTCGTATACAATCCGATGGACAAAATGGTCTATGTATATAGCTTGAGCAACGACCCCTTTGAATTGGTTAGAATAGAACTCGATGGCCAGCAGGCTCAAATGATTGCCGATGATGTTATTGCCTGGCGTAAAAACAGCATTTTTCGGCTCGAACAGCAAAGAACCGGCCAAAAAAGGCTCTTCGACGCCTGGCTTTGTCACTGGACGGATAGGGTTTCCACGGCCAAATATCAAAGGCCTAAACACAAATAATATCCCATTATCTGTTTTTTACCTTACTTTTAGACTGTATTTTCATATAAAAGTTATCACTCTTTAGTTGTTCTTTTTATGCACAGCTATGTTGTTTTTTATCAACGTTAAGCAAATCCTTTTGTCATTTAACAATTTACGGACGAAGAATATGTAAAAATAGGTTGGTTGGGTATAGTTGGTGTTGATAAAGGACAACGCGTTGTTAAAATACGACATTTGTTTGTTCTCAAGCCCGGATGGCATAAATAAACGTAAGTGTTTTTGTTATGAAATGTTAGGTGAAATTAAAGAGGGTGGTTGGTTTCATTTTATGTTGTTGGCATATTCTTTGCGGATGATACTTATTCGCCTTTAGGGTGACGATATTGGGCGGAACATCCCTAAACCATTAAATTATGAGGAGGAGGACGAGTCCGCCCGATTTCGGATGATTCCAAAATCGGCATTGCCCGGCGCCAAAACCTGGCAGAGTAGATTTTGTTAGCAATATATGTAGTATGGAGCCGCGCCGGAGGAGGAGCGGCTCCTTTTTTCTTTGCGCAAAAAACCTTTTTTGTGGCTCGCAAGCATATTAAAGAGATTGAATATTGGATTCTTGGTAATCTCGATAGTTTATTTTGGTAGTTCTACACTTCTTCCGGTGTTTTCACCAGCTTTTCTGCGATTTTCATACTGGCATCCAATCTCGCTATTGACTTGCAGGCCTGTCTCATCTCTTTGCGTTTTTTTTGATTTTTCATCAACTCTTCTAACTCTTCCCACAGCCATCCCTGTCGTTCTTTTTCACCCGGCAGGTCATCTACTATGACCGCCGCTCCGGCCTCAACCAGTTTGCCGGCGTTAAGGTACTGATGCCTGTCCTTATGATATGGGTAAGGCATACAGATACTCGGCACAGAAGCCGCGGCGTATTCAGCCACGCTGACCGCTCCACTTCGGCCAATTACTATATCTGAAGCAGCTAATAAACTCGGCATATCATCATAGTAGCTCAGAACGCTATGCCCAATCTGTGCATCAGTGTATCTTTCTTTGACTTTTTCGTAGTTGCCGGCCCCGGCCAGATGAACAATCTGCCAGTCATCGGCAAAAATACTTAATTTTTCTAACAGCGAACACACAGCCCTGTTAATATTTTCCGACCCGCTTGATGCGCCGGTTATAAGCAAAATCTTTTTATTTTTATCAAGGCCCAATTCAGTCTTGACCTTATCAGGTTCCGGATTGAAAAAGCCGTTCCGCAGGGGACAGCCGACAACATGTACTTCTGCTTTTGTCCCGGCAAAATATTGTTTGGTATCTTCAAACTGCACAAAAATCTCATCTGCCCAGCGACTGATTATCTTGTTGGCCCTTCCCGGCACAATATCAACATTCAAAAGGGCGATTGGCACCTTTAGCTTATGGGCTGCGAAGCAAACCGGCGCTGCAACAAAACCGCCGATTCCAATGACAATGGCGTTCTTACATTCAGAAATTGCCCGTTTGGCTATTCCATAACTTTTTATAAACGAAGCACAAAAGCCAATCAGTTTATCAGGCCGAGCCGATAAACCCCGGGCCGGAAGCGCAGTGTGCTCGAAGCCGGTCTTTGATACTATTCGCTTGTCGATACTGCGCATGCTGACAAAGAAGTGTATCTTCGATGTGGGCTCAAGTTTGAGTATTTGCTCGGCCACGGCGATTCCGGGATAGATATGTCCCCCTGTTCCCCCGCCGGCAAAGAAAAAGTTACTGCCGCTCACTATTCTTGTTCTCCTGTTGTATTTTTGGCGGATTGTTTAGCGATGTTTAACAGCACGCCGGCGGCAGCCGCTGAGAGAAGCATACTCGTTCCGCCGGCGCTTACAAACGGCAGAGGCATACCTTTTGTCGGCAGTACTACGGTAACTACGCCAATGTTAAGTGCTGCTTGTGTGGCGATTGTTAATACGATTCCGCCGGCTAATAACTGGCCGAATCGGTCCCTGCACCGCACGACCAACAAAATACCAAGCCAAACAAATACAATAAACAAGACGATGACCGCCGCGGTTCCAATGAAGCCAAGCTCTTCGCCAATAATGGCGAAAATAAAATCCGTTGTATCTTCCGGCAGATGCCCATATTTACAAATTCCCCTTCCAAGCCCTTTGCCCCAGAGTCCTCCGGAGCCCAGGGCAATCAGCGATTGATTTGCCTGGTAGGCGGCCGAACCAGTCCATTGTTCCGGACTCAAAAACGCGGCAATTCGCCGCATTCGGCTGGGCGAGCTCAGCAGCGCAAGGAAAAAGGCAATAGAAGCAAATGGCAGTGGTGTTAGAACATGCCACCATTTTACCCCGGCGGTTATTAGCATCAAAAAGCCTAAAAGTGATATAAGTGCGGCTGTGCCGAAATCTTCGATGATTACCAGCCCTACTACCAATGCTAATACTGAACAGATGGGGACAAACCGTTTCCAGTATAACTTGATGTCGGTGCCGATCTTATGACAAACCGCGGCTAAGAAGAAAATAATCGTCCATTTTGCCAGCTCAGAGGGCTGGAAACTTATCGTAATCGGCCCGGCGGGGATCCTAAGCCATCGGCGGGCACGGTTGACTTCTGTACCGAAAAGCAAAACAACTATAAGTAATGCTATACTAACGATTAATAGATATGTGGTTGGGCTTTTGAGCCAGCCCTTACTCAGGCTAAATCTGCGATAATTAAAACAGGAAACGGTGTATAGAACTGCGCAAGCCAATGGGAAAAACAACATTTGCCGAAACGCCGGGAAATCGTAGAATCTATGTAAGTCAAGCTCCTGGCTAACGTTAGCGCTCGCCGAAAAAACGAAGACAGTACCGATAGCCATCAGGAGAACCACAACCGCAGGGATATAATCGGCCACTAAATTGGGTCTTGTTGTAGTAAGCATACAATCCGGCTCTAAACAGAGGAAAGAAAAGTTTTTTTCAGCAGGCAGACATCTGCCAGCTAAATCTATTTTCGGCTTCTTTAAGCTGATAGCAGCAAAAAATTGTTCGGCAGCGCAAAATTGCCTTTTGATTTCTGATTTGTTGTTTTTTAAGCAGCGAGCGGGCCACCTGTAAAGCTTGACGGAAATTGCGGTTTTGGATAATATATAGCCGATAGGATTGTCTTAACAGGAGTCTATTATGCCTTATGTTTTTGCTGTAACTATACCTTATACAGCCATCACTATCGTCTTCATCATTTTGGCTACAGCCGTTGGGGCCTTCATCAGGAGAAGAAAAAGGGATAAATGCCTGAAGGATTTTGGTAATAATATGGTAACGCTCGAAGAAACCTCCGGCAAGACCGTCTGGGGCAAATTGAGAGTGGAAAATACAGGCCTTGAATTCGTGTACAAAACAAAGCACGAGGATGAGCAGGGCCATTATGAGACCAGTTACATTCTATACAAGTATGAATACTCTAATATGGCGGCCTTGGTGCGCTACCACGACGAATTAAGTGAACGAAATAAAAAAGCAAGGCAGAGAGAATTAAAAAGGACCTATCATCCGACGGTGCTGCGAAGACTTAAAAGAAAAATATCAAACGTCTTCAAAACGATAAGAGATTCGGTGATGGAGGTGATAAACCTGTTAATCAGTCAGGCCAAGAAAGCCACCCCGGCCGGCGCCGTCCTAAGTTCCCAGGATAAATATGTTACACGGATGAAACAGGAATTGATAGGCTCGGTTGGAACTTCCTACGAGCCTTTATTGGAAAGATATATCGGAAACAGGGTTGTGCTTGAAATGATTAGAGCCGATACGGTATTCGAATATTGCGGTGTGTTAAAGGAATATACAGTGGACTTTATTGAAGTGATGGATGTTGATTACAAGGCAAAAGAAAACGAGCCTCCCAGAAAGGCGGATTTGGTTGTACCCCGCAAATACGGTGTCATTCGACATCTTGCAGAATAGTACCCTTATTGCACTGGGAGTATTGCAACACCGGTCAGTGGCAACAGATTAGTCGTATCCGCTGCGGAAAATAGATTTCATATCAACTACAGAATAATGGAGATGTGTAAGCTGCGGCTAAGAAAGAAATTAGAATTGGAGAAAGGAAAGTTTAATAGAGGCACCTGACTTGCCGAAATATAATGGGGAAGTTATAGACGTTTATCCATAGAGTGTATGGGTACGCTTTATAAATGGACTTAAAAGGAGAAATGAAATGAAGCGATGTATTTTAGTTATGCTGTTGGCAGCTATGTTTGCTCCGGCGACGGTGTTTTGTCAGGAGCCCGAGCAGAAGGATGATCCGATGTTCCAGATGGAGATGCACGAAAGGGGATTGGAGCTGGAGCAGCGTGAAGCCCAAATGGATATGCAGCGCAGTATACACGAGCTTGAGCTGGAGAAACGCAAAATTGAGCTGGAGCGTCTGCGAAGAGCACATAAGCACGGGCCGCATCCGTTACTGTTCTTGGTTGTGGTTGTCCACATCCTTTTGGCGGTTTGGGTATACAAGGATATACGGCAGCGGAATGCCGGCTCCGGTATATGGATAGTGATTACGCTTTTGGCAGGGCTGCTCGGTGTATTGGTATACGCTGTCGTCCGGCTCGGTGATAGTGACAAAAAGAAAGCGTAGCACAGCTGATTGATTATTATTTCGAGATTGGCGCTGTAGGCAGCACAGATGTCAGGGTATAAGGTTTTGCCTCGCCAAAAATTTGTGACAATGGATTGATGCTTGCGCAGCAGTAGCAATCCTGCGCTGGGACAGAATGGCCAGTAATATTTATGTAGGGATAGCTGGTTGGTCATATCCGGACTGGAAAGGGATTGTCTATACCCGGCCGGGGATTGACCAGCTTGAATACGTCAGCGGATTCGTCGATTGTATTGAAATTAACAGCACCTTTTACCGCCCGCCCTCTGAGAAAGACACAAAATCATGGTTGGAAAAAACCGCCAAAAGGCCTCATTTTTTCTTTACAGCGAAGCTGCACAAAGACTTTACCCACGAAGGCAAAATAGATGCTGAAATGGTAAAGCAGTTTCATACGGGTTTTCGGCCTCTGCTCAAAGAAAACAAGTTAAGACATCTGCTCGTTCAATTCCGCTACGATTTTAGTGATTGCAAAGATAACCGCCGGCTTTTGTCGCAGATTGTAAAGCACTTCTCCGACGTTTTTGACTTGGCCGTAGAAGTCAGGCATAAATCATGGCAGCAAAAACAGGCATTAGAGTTCCTGGAAGCCCTTGGCGTTTCGGTCTGTAATCTTGACTATCCGACTATATATAATTCCTTCGATATGCAGCATTGCACTGTCGGCAAAAACGGCTATTTTCGATTGCACGGCAGAAATGAGGAAAAATGGTTCAGCAAGGCCTCCAGAGATGAAACCTACAACTACTATTATAACAGGGATGAGCTTGCCCAGATAAAACAAAGGGTCGATAAACTGGCTAATGCCTATGAGACACTTACGATTATCGCTAACAATCATTATCGAGGCGCTGAGCTTGCGAATGCCCTTGAATTGAAGGCTTTGCTGACCGGCCAGAAGTACACTGTCCCTGAAGGTTTATTAAAAACCTACCCGAACCTGGCAGGTATCACCTTGGAAGCAGATAACTGGCAAATGAATTTTTGGGATTAAATATAAGATTGTTTTTCTCATTTTAGGTGGACTTGCTATTATAAGAGGTGAGATTTGGATGTGGGTACAAGTGTGGTGATGTAGATATGGATATCTATAATCTTGTCAGTTTTGCAGGGATATTTGTTTTAATCGGCTTTGCATGGATTTTGTCAGCCGACAAAAAGAATATGAACGTCAGGGTCATTCTCTGGGGAATTGGCCTGCAATTGATAATCGGCTTTTTTATTTTCGTTGTCCCCGTCGGCTCGAATTTATTTTCATTTGTCAATAATGCGGTAATAAGGGTCCTTGATTCTGCGTCCGCCGGCGCAAAGTTCGTATTTGGCCCGCTGGCGGTTCCCCCCGGTGCTGAAAGCGAAACGACAGAAAAATCGCTTGGATTCATCCTGGCTTTTCAGGCATTTCCCACCATCATCTTCTTCTCGGCCTTGATTGCGATTTTGTATTATTTTAAAATAATGCCTCTGGTCATCAGGGCCTTTGCTTATGTGTTTACGAAGTTGATGAGAATATCCGGCGCAGAATCGCTGGTGGCCGCCAGCAATATCTTCGTAGGTATTGAATCGGCTCTGACTGTCAAGCCCTATCTTGCCCGGATGACCCCCTCGGAGTTCTGTACCATCCTGGCCGCGGGCATGGCTACCGTCTCTTCCAATGTTCTGGCGCTGTATGTCTTCAGCCTGGAGCCGCAGTTTCCTAAAATTGCCGGCCACTTGGTCTCGGCGTCTTTGCTCTCGGCCCCGGCGGCGATTGTTATGTCGAAGATTATTTTGCCTGAAAGCCAGACTCCGGAGACGCTGGGTGTGCACGTTAGGCCGTTTTACGAAAAAGACAACAGTTTGTTTGAAGCGATTATTAACGGTGCCAATGCCGGCGTCAAAATGATTGTCGGCATTGTGGCCCTGCTCATAGCCGTATTGGGCTTGGTTGCACTCGTTGATTTGTTTGTGTCTGTTTTGGGGACATGGGTTTTTGGCCTTGAGACAGAGCTCTCTTTGAAGACAATTTTTGGCTACATCTTTTACCCGTTTACGATGATTCTCGGTGTCCCGGCCTGCGATGCGGGCCAGGTTTCCAAAATTATCGGCGAGCGGGTGATTGTGACCGAAGTCGTGGCGTATCAGGATTTAGCAACGGCCCTGGCGCAAAATGCTTTACACTATAAACGTTCGGCTGTCATTACCACTTATGC
>Ga0307437_1000909_pt1 | contig 21242 bp, 21 predicted proteins | sample SalMarWE160390MG_FD_202146 | JGI IMG/M metagenome (GOLD analysis project Ga0307437, IMG submission 202146) | Salt marsh sediment microbial communities from the Plum Island Ecosystem LTER, Massachusetts, United States - WE1603-90 | ecosystem: Environmental > Aquatic > Marine > Intertidal zone >...
TCTTGCGCAGGTACTTCCGTCGTTCGTCAATGTTCATTCTGTCTTCGTTGGACATTTTTCCCTCCGGTAACATTATCATTTGAGGGAATTATACCACCTCGGTAACATTTTACATGAATGAATACGGTAATTTGACAGGAAATTAACTGTGGTGTATAATCGACTTGACTAACCCACAAGGAGAGCAGAAATGGTTGTTTGGGGCGAAGTATCCTTCAAGGTGAAACGAGCGATCACCTTTATGGAAAGATTCACCATTGGACAGCTCGCTGATATGACAGGCCTCGAGTACCAAAGCGTCGAGACGGTTGTGCAAAGGCTGCTCAAGGAGGGTCATATCACCCAAGCGAAGCCACGACAGCTAGAAGGGCGAAAACGGGTGGGCAGACCCCGTCAAACATATGCCCTTGCCGATGACCCAGAAATGGTGAAGAGGTTATACTCCAGCATTGAGGCTTTCCAGATCGAGGAGGCTTTAACGGCAGCCCCTGATAGAAAACCAAGTAGTGCTCATTTCGATGCCGCTGTCTCAATTATTGATTCGCTTGAGGCAGGAGAAAAAGAAACATCTGCCGTTTCACTGAACGAAGCAGTAGATCGCTTGGATTTCGCCAGACGCCATGAGGAAATGATCGAGGAAGGCATCGAAGTCGCTAGTGCTTACGCTGATTTCCAGCAAGCCAGACTAGAGCTTCTGCGTGGTAATGATGATGAAACTAAGCGGCTCCTTGCTCAAGCCAGATCAGTCTTTCAGGAAAGCAGAATGGATGGACAGGTAAGACTGGTCGACGATTATGAGATTACCATGGTGTTGAAGGGATTGGCTTCTTCAGCCTTAGAGGATGCAGCGCAAAGCAGATTTGGCCTTGCCCTTCGCCAGCTCCATGGTGTCCGCGATGCCCTGCCTTCGCTATCCCTAAGTCCAACGCTGAAAAATGTCATTAGCAACTTAGTACAAGTTACCGATTTAGCTACCAAAGCTACCGTCAGTCTCGTATCAGAGAACCTCCGCTTGAAGCAAACAAACGAAGCGCTTCTAGCTGAAAACGCCCGGCTGAAACTTCTCCAGCAGGATGCGGAGTGGCAGACAATTTGGCTCTGGAAATCTGCCCCACATCCGGTCACCACTATCCCCTCGCGTGGCTTTTCCCTTCCCATTCTACAGGAAAGTGCAGACGATTTGGTCCCTCGCGATGTGATTAGCGATGCCATCGTCGCTCACGCATGAGAAGAGTACAAAACACAGTGCCCAGCGTAGACGTCACGGACCTGGATCCCCGACGGCAGAAGGGATATTCTTCCAATGGTTGACAAACGAGATACTCTCGTCGAATACATCGAACAGAGCGTCACCTATCGCGAAAACGGGGATCATGAGCTCGCCGTAAAGGCCCTGGAAAAAGCTCTTGAATTGGCCCCGACCGACCCCGTCATACGCTTGGCGCTGGGTATGACTCTTATTGACGCGGGTGACCACGAAAAAGCCCTGTCTGTCCTCGACGAAGCCCTGGAATTTGCACCCAAAAACGCCGAAGTTCACAGCGCCAGAGGGATAGCTTTGCGTGAGCTTGATCGGCTCGACGAGGCCATCCATGCTTTCCAGGCGGCTCTTTCATATAAACCTGAGGACGAGGTCAGTATCCAGTTCGCCCTTGGTGATGTGTTTATGAGACAAGGCAATTTCGAAGAAGCGATAGTGGCTTACGAACGCCTCTGCGAGTTGTCCCCTGAGAAAGCGGAAAACTATCGTTTTCTTGGTAACGCTTGCCTGAATGCCAAGCGATACGAGAAGGCACGGGAGGCATTCATTGAGGGGGTTAAGCTCGATGACAAGAATGCTGCGCTGCATCTTGAGCTGGGTATCACAGAGGGCTATTTGGGCAATTATGATCGAGCGGAAAGGCAACTGCAAAGAGCAGCGAAACTGGACTCGACAGATGCCAAGATTCAGTTCAACCTGGGCATCGCTCTCGAGCGAACAGGCAGGCAACAGGAGGCAATCGAGGTATTCCGTCGAGCCACTGAGCTTGCACCAAAGAACAACAAGTTCTGGTCCTATCTCGGCACGGCATTGATGGGGCTAGGAAAAAATCCAGAGGCTACCGAGGCTTACGAAAGAGCGATCGAGCTTGACCCCAACGATCTGAGAAGTTATCTGTTATTGGAACTTACTCTTCTTGAGGCAGGCCAGCAAGATCGGGCACTGGAAACCATTCAACGATTGGTGGACCGTTATCCTGACAATCCTGACGCTCGTAGTGCCTACGCCTTTACCCTGGCAATGATGAAAAGGTACGAACAGTCTCTTGCGCAGCTTGACAAGGGACTTGAGCTCGCACCTGAAAGGTCTGACCTCTTAATGAACAAAAGTTTTGTCCTTCGCCGTTTAGGAAAAACTGACGAGGCAGTCCGGGTCATCGAACAAGCTATAGATCTGGTGCATGATGACGAGAGGGCGTGGTACAGTGCGGGGATGGCTTATCATGATATGGAGCAATATGACAGAGCGATAGATGCATTCGAGAAGGCAATCGAGTTGAAGTATGACATGGTTGAAAGTCATATTGGGTTAAGTCAGGCACTAGTCGAATCGGGACACCAAGAGAGAGCGATAGCGGTATTGAAGCGCGCTGCCGAAAGCATCGGGCGTGACAATCCGACTGTTCACCTGAATTTGGCTTCAATCTATGACCAGATGGGAGACAAAAGAAAGGCATTCAGACACGTCAATAAGGCCTTGAGGTGTGCCCCGGACAACGCGAGGGCTCACGCGATGCGAGGGGACTTGTTCGTAGATGCAGAAAAGTTCCCTGAGGCGGAGAAAGCTTATAGGAAAGCGATTGAGCTGGATTCTACCATTCCTGATGCTCACCTGGGACTAGGCTACGTGTTCTACCAGCTCAAGCTCTACGAGAAATTTGCTCAAGCCTGTGAACAAGCAATTGAACTGGATCCCAACCTTGCGCTAGCCCACAACAACCTGGGCGTTGCCCTTGGCAATCTCAAACGTCATAACGAAGCTGTGCAGGCGTGTGAGCGAGCAATTGAACTGGATCCCAACTTTGCAGCAGCCTACAACAACCTTGGCGTTGTCCTTGACGATCTCCAACGTTATGACGAAGCTGTACAAGCTTATGAACGAGCAATTGAGCTGGATTCTAGCTTTGCAAAGGCCTACCACAACTTGGGCGTTACCCTTGGCAATCTCAAGCGTTATGACGAAGCCCTCGAGCTTTTCCAGAAAGCAATCAAACTGAACCCAGAGTATGCGCCAACATACGGGAGTCTAGCTAGGGTGCAAGCTTACCAAGGACATCTGTCGGAGGCGGAGACAGCAATTCGCAGGTACATTGAACTTGCACCCGACGAGGCCCTTGGTTGGAATAATTTAGGCTTTATCCGGTACCTTCACGGCCATCTCGATGAAGCCATCGAGCTTTTTCAGAAGGCAATCAATCTTGACTCGGACTTTGTGCGTTCTCGATACAACATGGCCATGTGCCACCTTCTGCAAGGCAAGAGTGAACAGGGTATGGCAGAGTATCGTACAGCAATCGAGATGGATAAAAAAGCAAATTACGAACAGATTGAGAAACACATCGAGGATTTGGAAGACGCCATAGACAAGCACCCCGAATGGATAACACAATTGCAACCAGCGTTGGATTCTTTGCGAGATGTGCACAAACAAGAATTTGGGGATCTCTGATTGCAGTTGAAGAGGAGTCTCGGTATCGTTCAAAAGGTGACCAAATAGCAGTTTGACAATTTCATGGGCCCTCATCGCGGCCAGCTTAGACGGCTTCACTAGGACGTGCAGTCGGCGAGGGCGGTCGCGGCGGACGGTACTTGGGAAGGCCGAAGCTAGTGCAGCAGGGTTGCAGGCACAGGCCCCTAACGGGAGTTGGCGGGTTCACAACCCAGTGTCTAATCCTGCTTTGACTGAACTGGCCTTTTCTGTTATAATGGCGGCAACTTCTGAGATGTAGACGGTAAAGGGAACAAATGTGGAAAGCCGCTCTATCTATCGTCATCATTGCTTTGATCGCCGCGTTAGGGATAACCGGCTGTGGAACGTCGGCTGGCTCTGCCACCTATCCTACCGCCACCCCTTATCCCACCTACACGCCCTATCCTACCTACACGCCGCCCCCTTCCTCCGGCGAGGGGCCGCTTTGGCCCGGCGATGGGAAGGACAACGTTATCTCCTGGCAAGACGCAAGCCAGTACTACGGGCAGACCATGACCGTGGAAGGCACTGTGGTCAGGACTTACAACTCCGGCGGAGCCATCTTCTTGAACTTTCACCAGGACTATCAAGATCACTTCAAGGCCGTCATCTTCCCTGACGACTGGGGCAAGTTTCCAGAACCGCCGGAGAAGTTGTTCCTGGGGCGACTGGTGCGCGTGACGGGGCTGATCGAGGAGTACCAGGGAGCACCTGAGATCATCGTCAGAGAGCCAACCCAGATCGAAATGGCAGTGGATACCTCGTGCTCACCTTGTCCTACCTGTCCTGCCTGTCCGACTGCCATACCCACTCAACCACCAGCCACCTCAATCCAACCGTTGGCCACTCCTACCCAACCGTCGGCCACGCCCACCTCGCCGGCTGCCCAGGCCACGCCTGCGCCGGCAGAGGTCGTAGTTTCCTGGCAAGACGCCGCCCGGCACTACGGCCAGATCGTGACTGTAGAAGGCAGGGTGGTCGCAACTTACAACTCAGGCAAGGTGGTCTTTTTGAATTTTCACCAGGATTATAGCACGAGTTTCAAAGCGGTCATCTTCCCCGCTGCCTGGGACAAGTTCCCTGAGCCGCCGGCGGAGCTCTTTCTGGACAAGTTGGTCCGAGTCACCGGTTTGGTCAAAGAGTACGAGGGTGCACCTGAGATCATCGTCGAGGAGCCGGCGCAGATTGAAATAATCGAAGAATAGCCACTGGAGGTTTAGCAGTGTTGGAGACCGCTATTGAAGCGGCTCATCAGGTGGGCCGAGTACTCCTGGAGCAGTTTGGAACACCCCAGAAAATCAAAAGCAAAGGATTGCGAGACATCGTCACTGAGGCCGACCTGGCGGCCCAAGCCCAGGCGATAGAGATCATTCGATCACAGTTCCCCGATCACGATATTTGGGCCGAAGAAGTGGGTCAGACGCCTGGCGGCGCGTCCGATTATTGCTGGATCGTGGATCCCCTGGACGGCACCACTAATTACGCCCGCGGCTTCCCGTGCTTTTCGGTCTCGATTGCCCTCAGCCACCGGGGGGAGGTCATCCTGGGGGTGGTTTATGACCCGCTCCGCGATCAACTGTTTCGAGCTCAACGCGGCCAGGGTGCTTACCTCAACGATGACGGGATCGAGGTCAGCGCTGCCGCGAGGTTGATAGATGCCGTGATCGGCCTCGATTGGGCTCGCGAGCAAGAGCTGCGCTGCCAGACAGCCCAGTTGGTAGTCGAAGCCGCTCCCAGAAGCGGGACACTGCGCAGCGCGGGATCGGCGGCCCTGGGCCTGTGCTCCGTGGCTGCAGGCTGGACAGACGCCTATGTGCATCTCTCGCTGAACCCCTGGGACGTGGCAGCCGCCAGCGTGATAATCCGGGAAGCTGGGGGGGTCATCAGCGACCTGGCTGGCCTGCCGTGGCTTCCCAAGCCCGGAGGCTGTCTGGCCAGCAACGGCCTGATCCACCAGGCGGTGCTGGCCCTGCTAACGGAGACCTAAAACCCATGTTGAGACGAATCATCTACTGGATAGCTCAGGTAATTGTTTTTACGGTCTATGTTCTGGCCATCACCGTCCTGGTCGCATCCCTGACGGTGCGCATCTATGAGTGGCGGTATCAAGATCGCATCTATCCTGGGGTCACTGTGTGGGGCCTCGATCTGGGCGGACTCGGATTACATGAGGCTATGACTCTGCTGGATCACCGCTTCAATCCTTACCAGGGGGAGCAGTTGACCCTACGCCATGACGGACAGTCGTGGCAGGTCTCGCCTTCGGATCTGGGCGTGAGCCTCGATGTGGCGGCCACCGCGGTTTCAGCCCACGCTGTGGGACGAGGAGCCACCCTCTGGGATAGCTTACGGGAGCAAGCTGAAGCACTGAGGCGTGGCCACGAAGTCGAGCCCATCCTCAAGTTCGACACTGGTGCGGCTATGGTCTTCCTGAGCCAGTTGGCCCAGGAGGTGAACCGGCCAGCCCGCAATGCCAATCTGACCGTGGACGGCCTTCAAGTCGTGGTCACTTCCAGCCAGGTGGGGTGGGACGTGGACCTGGCAGCCACGTGCCAGCTTCTTTACGACCGCATCGCCAGTTTCTCAGGAGGTGAGGTGGGGCTGGTGGTACAGGAAAAGCCGCCCCTCATCACCGACGTCGGCGAGGCCCAAGCCGTGGTGGAGACCATGATAGGCAGCCTTTTGCTCCTCAGCCCTGACCTCGAAGCGCAGGGGGAGCTGGTGGGGGACCTTCAGTCCTGGACTTTGAGCCGGGAGAGTATTTCCGGCATGTTGATCATCCGCCAGGTCAAAGAGGGCGATAACGTGGTAAAGCTGGAAGTTGAGCTGGATCAGGAGAAGCTGGAGGTGTATGTAGAGGCCCTGGCCGGTCAGATTGAGCAATCTCCCAGAAATACCCGTTTCGACTTCGATGAGGCGACAGGCAGCCTGACCCCCATCGTCCCCAGCCGAGAGGGACGGGCCTTAGACATCACTGAGACGATGCAACTTATCAACGCCCACGTGACCACCGCTAGCCGGGAGATCACCCTGCCCATCCTGGCCGTCAGGCCTCAGGTGGCCGATGACGACGGGCCTGACCTGGGAATCGTGGAGCTGGTCAGCGAGGGGGTCACTTACTTCAAGGGTTCGTCAGCGGGTCGGGTACACAATATCCAGGTTGCCGCTTCCAGGTTCCACGGCCTGGTCATCCCCCCAGGGGAGGTCTTTTCTTTCAATGAGCACCTGGGCGAGGTCAGCGCGGAGACTGGCTACGAGGAATCGGTTATCATCTTCGGTGATCGCACCAGGGCAGGCATTGGCGGTGGCATCTGCCAGGTATCTACCACCGCCTTCCGGGCCGCCTTCTGGGGGGGCTTCCCCATCTTGGAGCGCTCTGCCCACGACTTCCGGGTGAGTTGGTACGAGCCGCCCGTGGGGATGGACGCTACTGTCTATTCGCCGTGGGTTGATCTCAAGTTCCTGAACGACACCTCTTACCATCTCCTCATCGAAACCGAGGCCGATCCGCAAACAGGCACGCTGACCTTCCGCTTCTACAGCACCAAGACCGGTCGCAGCGTGGAGATGGAAGGGCCCGTCGAGGATAACGTGGTACCCCATGGGGAACCCGTCTACGAAGAGGATCCCACGCTGCCCCAGGGAACGACCAAGCAAGTCGAGTGGGCTCGCGATGGAGTTGATGTCACCATCTACCGAATCATCAAAGAAGGCGACGAGGTGATTGCCAGGGAGAAGTTCTTCAGCCGCTATCAGCCCTGGCAGGCTGTGTACCTGGTAGGGACCAAAGAATAGAAACAGCGCCGACGATTCCGTCGGCGCTGTTTTGAGGTGCCAGGCACTTCACTAGAAATACCGCCCCCCGTCGAGCACCACATCCTCATCGCCAATCACCCTGAACTGACGCTCCTGCGCCTGCATCGGCGGGGTTGGGAAGGGCGGCTGCAGGTAGCGCGGCTGGTTGTTACCTGGATTGACGATCACCACCGGCGGGTAGTCTCTCCGCTGCTGTCGTACTTCTCGCTCTCCGCGCCTGTTGCTCACCGCCAGGATCAGCAGGCTGGTGGGTATTGAGGCCACCACCCCGCACGCCACCCCAACCACCACGGCCATGGCCTCGGTGGACATCCGCTGGCCAATGATGACGGCCAGGGTCACGGCAAAGACAATTACCGCTGCGATCGCTACCTTTTTCATCAGGAATCCTCTCCTCTCATTTCACCAGTTTCAGTCTGGCAGCCAGACGCCTCAAGGGCATCATCCCGTCTGTCCCGGTGGCCTCTTCCACCCACCGCCTGCTCTGGCGTCCTCCCTCCCTGAGGCGAGCCGTCAGTTCGTGGATCTCTTGACCGGATACGTAGGCGGCCTGCAGGCGCATCACCTGCCCCTGAGCTACCACCAGGAAGTCCCCCCGACCCAACAGCCTTTCCGCCCCCGTCCCCGCCAGCCCTGAGGCCACCTTGGCATCTTCCGGGCTGCCCACGCTGCCCACGATGCGCACCGGGAAGTTGGATTTGACCAGCGAGCCGATGACGGACACGGTGGGCTTCTGGACGCAAGCCACCAGGTGAATCCCCGCCCCTCTCCCCCGCTGCAGGAGGCGGGTCAACAGGTGCTCCACCTCTTTGCCCCCCACCATCATCAGATCGGCCAGCTCGTCAATGAAGACCACCACTTGCGGCTGGGTCGCTTTCTCGTGGTCTCGCTTCTCCATCTCCACTACCAGGCGCTTCAGCACCTCCGAGGCCCCTTCTAAATCGTCCACCAGGGGATACAACAGGTGGGGGAGAGCGGCAAGGGGAGCGAAGCCCCGCCCCTTGGGATCAATCAAGACCAGTTGCACCTCCCCCAGGCGATTATACATGGCCAGGCTGGCGATCATGGCGCGGGCTATCTCAGTCTTGCCCGATCCCGTCCGACCAGCGATGAGCACGTGGGCCACGTCCGCGCTGGGGAGGCGCAAGAGAAGTGGCGTGCCCTCTTCGTCCAGCCCCAGGACGGCGGTGCAGGGAGGTATCTCGGCCAGCCGCCGACACAGGGTCAACAGCTTGACCGTGTGGGGTGTCTCGCGAGGAATCTCCACGTTGATCTTCCCATTCTGGCGGAACACGCGGCAGGAAGGGATGCCCAGGGAGAGAGCGATCTCCTCGCCCAGGCCCTTGACGCGGCTGACCTTGGTGCCCACGCTGGGAACCAGCTCGAAGCGCACAAAGCGAGGGGTGACTGTGCCCCTGTAGACGTGGGAGGGCACCTTGTGGCTGGCCAGCACCATCTCGATTCGTTCAGCTTGATATTCCAGCAACCGTCGCATCGCCCCCCTCGGTCCCCCCCAATTTTGGGGGGAAGTTCTGTATCCCTCACGGTCAACTGGCGGCTACGGCCACGCGCTGGGGGAAGGGGATCACCTTGCCGCCCCTGGCCACTTTCCGAGGCAGGGGGACCTCCTCCAGAACCGGCTCGCCGGCAGATCGCAGGGCGCAGGCCGCGCACTGGCGGGGGTCGCTGATAGGAGCGATCCTGGCCGCGCAAGCTGCCCTCAGGAAAGCGATCTTAGGCGACTGATCGTTCCAGACTTCGGAGTGGCCGTTCCCGTAGCGGACCACAATAGGTGTGGAGGAGGATTTCCGCAGAGAGAAGCACAACTTGTCGCAGCCAATCTGCCTGGCGGGGCAGTCGCGACAGAGGTTAGGCGAAACCTCGTTGTCCCCCTCCGCGATCTTGGTGCAGATGACACGGCCATCGCGGGCCACGTTGCGGTACTGGCATATCTTGTTCGTCAATTCGCCCATTATCACAACCCCTCCTCAAGTCAGGCCACCTGACGGATCACGGCCATGACCTTGCCCTGGATCTCCACGTTGGCGGGATGGACGAGGATCGGGGCCACCTTCGGATTGGCTGGCTGCAGGCACACCCGCTTGCCTTGCGGATAGAACCTCTTCAGAGTGGTCTCGTTCCTGTCCTTCAGCCTCACGGCCACCATCTCGCCCACCTCAGCCACCGCTTGATGCCTCATCACCACGATGTCCCCGTCGTTGATCAAGGCATCAATCATCGAATCGCCTTTCACCCGCAGAGCGTACAAGCCGTCCTGCTGCTGGACGATATCGGGAGTCAGCTCGATCTCCTCGTGCTCATCATCAGAGAAGGAGATCGGCTCTGCGCTGGCGGCGATCTGCCCCAGCAGAGGCACCTTGAAGCTCCTGAGACCATCGAGCAGCTTGATCGCGCGCGGCGTGTCAGGCTCTCGTTCGATGAAGCCTTTCTTCTCCAGAGCTCGCAGGTGATGATTTACCAGAGACTTGGTGCTCATCTTCAAGCCCTGGCGGATCTCCTCGTGGGTGGGAGGGTACCCGTTTTCACCAATGAAGGCCGTGATGAACCCGTGTATTTCGTTTTGACGTTGGCTCAAGCTTTTCATGGTCACAGCTCCTTTCCAAAAAGTAGAACGCATGTTCTAGCTATATTATACCAGAACATGCGTTCTATGTCAAGGGGGAAAACGGGTTTTCTGAAAATTTTAAGGTTGGGCGTCAGTTCAGTTGGCGGATTACTAGAACCACCTTTCCTTGAATTTCCACATTGGCTGGGTGAACGTAGATTGGTTGCATAGTTGGGTTTGCTGGCTGGAGGCGCACCTGTCCCCCCTCCAGGTAGAAACGCTTCAGAGTAGTCTCCTTCTCATCCTTCAGCCAGACAGCCACCAGCTCGCCATTCGCCGCCTCCTCCTGGTGCTTCATGACCACGATGTCGCCGTCGTGGATCAGGGCATCAATCATCGAGTTTCCCCGCACCTGCAAGGCGTAGATCCCTTCCTCTCTCCCGATGATGCCGCGGGTCAGCTCGATAGTCTCGTAACCGAAAGGCGGGAGATCGCTGTCGGGGATGGGGATAGGCTCACCGGCGGCGATCCGGCCCAGCAAGGGGATGCTGACCACGTCATTCCCAGGTCTTCTAGCAGCTCTCGATCTGGGTCTAACCACCAGCCTCAGTCCTCTGGAGACGGTCTTATCCCGCGCGATGTGTCCTCTCTTCTCAAGGACGTTCAGGTTGTAGTTCACCACCGATGTCGAAGAGATGCCAACGGCCGCGCCTATCTCGCGGATGGTGGGGGGATACTCGTTCTCGCGGGTGAAAGCCTCCAAGAAGCTGAGGATCTTCTTTTGACGCTCTGACAAAGCCATGATCTGCCTCCTCCTGAAGTCTACGTCAACCCAATTATACACGAACATGCGTTCTATGTCAAATCGCTTCAATGCACAAGCTCAATGCACGCAGTTTATCCTCCCCAGGAACGCCCTCTTCACTCCAGCCTCTCAATTTGTAGTACTCATCAAGCATGCTATCCAGAGCCTCTCTCGTCACCACCTGGCCTTTGGCGGTTAGCAAAATCATATCATCTCAATAATAATGAACCATTCCCTTTTGACATACTCAGTAGATCACGTTTTCGTAGTAACGGCTTCAGTTATCGCCTGGAAAAAGCGACTGAAGCCGTTACTACGAGCTAAACCTGTGATATGCTGAGCATGCCACACAAGGTGCTAGCGCGGCGGAAAGAGGCCATCGTATTTCTGCGTCAGATATGCCAGATAGGGCGTCACATCCAACGGGCTGCCGGTGGCGCGCACCAACAGTTCTTGGGGTGTGAAAGTGCGTCTGTACTGGTAGACGTTCTCGGTCAGCCAATGCTGCAGGGACGTGTAGTTGCCTTGTGCCAGAGCTTCATCCAGCGCAGGAAGCGCGACTCATGGGTGCCATAGCTGGTACTGCCGACCGCGTACAGGTTCAGCAGGTCCGTGGTCAGCTCTCTGAAAGCAGCGCTTCTTTTACAACTCGTCCAGCTTGTCGACCTCACCTGGCAGCATGTGGTACACGTGCTCTGGGCCGGGGAAGCTGCTATTATGGACGTCCTCGATGTATGCCTCGAATGCTTTCCTCATCTCTTCGCCCAGGTTGGCATAGCGCTTCACAAATTTGGGTGTGAAGGCCTCAAAGATACCCAGCAGGTCAGAAACGATCAGCAGTTGCCCATCGCAGTGAGGGCCGGCTCCGATGCTGTAGACTGGGATGTCCAGCCGCTCATGGATGAGCTTTGTTACCTCAGGGGCGACCGCTTCAACCAGCAAGAACCTGGCACCGGCCTCTTGCACGGCCAGTGCATCCGCCACCATCAGTTTCGCGGATTCCAGCGTTCGGCCCTGAGCCTTGAAGCCACCCAATTGGCCCGATGACTGGGGCGTCAGACCGATATGGCCGAAAACGACGATGCCGGCCTCGGTGATGGCTTTGATCTTGTCGGCGACACGCACGCCACCTTCCAACTTGATGGCATCCGCGTCCGCTTCTTTGAGGAAGCGGCCGGCGTTGAGGATCGCGTCAGCAGGGGTAGTCTGATACGATAGAAACGGCATGTCACCGATGACAAAGGTGTTGGGCGCGGCACGGCGTACGGCCTGGGTGTGCACAATGCACATGTCCATGGTAACCGGCAGCGTGCCGGCCAGCCCATAGACGCACATCCCCATTGAGTCGCCCACCAGCAGCATGTCCATGCCGGCGGCCTCGGCATAGGCAGCCGTAGGCGCGTCGTAAGCGGTGATCCAGGTCACCTTCTCACCCTTTTTCTTCATCCTGTAGAAGTCGAGAATTGATTTCTTGCGAGCCATTGTCATAACCTCCTGAATAATGTGAAGTTGAAAGAACACTCCGCCTCTGCGGAGCTATAGTTTTGCCAGGGCAGTCCGCATGTGCTCAACGGCCCGCTCGATCTGCTCCCACGCTGTGGCGTAGGAGATGCGTAGATAGCCCTCTCCACCCACGCCGAAGTCAGATCCGGCCAAGAGCGCCACGCCGGCCTCGTCCAGTAGGTAGTCAGCGATCTCCTTGGACGTGCGCCCGAAGCTGCTGACATCAGGGAAAACGTAGAACGCACCACGCGGCATAGCACACTGCACGCCAGGAATCGAATTCAACGCCACCACGGTGCGGTTCCTTCGTTCCCGGAAAGATTCGCGCATAGCCGCGACAGCGGATTGATCGCCGCGCAGCGCCGCCACGCCAGCGACCTGCGTGAAATCCGCGGTGCAGCCAACTGAATGGGTGACGAGCAGCCCCACGCGGTCTGCCAGGGCCGGCGGCATGATACCATAGCCCAGCCGCCAGCCAGTCATGGCATAGGTCTTGGAGAAGCCATCCACGATGATCGTGCGCTCACGCATGCCCGCCAGCGTGGCGATGCTGGGCGCTTCGCCATCATAGACCAGCCGGCTGTAAATCTCATCCGATACGACCCATGCATCCACACGTCTGGCTGCATTCGCGATCTGCTCCAACACGGCCATGGGACTCACCGCGCCGGTCGGATTGGACGGGGAATTGCAGATGATCAATTTGGTGCGCCGATTGATCTTGCTCTCAAAATCGGCCATGTCGAAATTGTAAAGTTCCTTCTTGTGCAGCCGAACGGGCACTGACACGCCGCCAACGATCTCCACAATGGATGCATAGGATGGAAAACCGGGGTCGGGAATGATGACCTCATCGCCGGCCTTGAGGAGCGCCATCGCGGCGTAGAATATGGCAGGCTTGGCCCCAGGCCCGACAATCACTTCGTCTGGGGCAATGGTCAAGCCGCGTTGTGCACCGGCGGTCTCCGCGATAGCCACGCGCAAATCTTTGCTGCCGGCCGGCGACGTATAGCGGGTGTGGCCCCCAATAATGGCCTCGGCGCCGGCCCGGGCGATGGAAGCTGGCGTCGGAAAGTCAGGTTGACCGATTTCCAGATGGATAATATCGCGTCCCTGCGCTTCCAGGGCCTGGGCACGGGCCAGCATATAGTAGGCCCCTTCTGGGGCCAGGTGATGAACACGGTCGGCGAAAACCATTCTTCAACCTATCCAGCCAGACTCCGGGCAACGTCCACGGCACTGGCCGCGTCGGGAGCGTATGCGTCAGCCCCGATCTGCTCGGCAAAGGCCGCCGTCACCGGCGCGCCGCCGACCATGATCTTGACCGCGTCGCGCAACCCCGCCTCCTCCAGGGCCTCAATGGTCGCTTTCATCCCTGGCATGGTCGTGGTCAGCAGCGCGGACATGCCCAGGAGCTGTGGTTGATGCTCCCGTACGGCGGCCACGAACTCCTCGGGTTTGACGTCGGACCCCAGGTCAATGGTCTGAAAGCCCGCGCCCTCCAGCATCATCTTGACCAGGTTCTTGCCGATGTCGTGCAGGTCGCCCTGCACTGTGCCGATGACGTACCTGCCCGCGGTGGGCACATCGCTTTCGGCCAGCAGTGGTCGCAAGATGTTCATGCCGGCATGCATGGCACGGGCGGCGATGAGCACCTCAGGCACAAACAGGTCGCCAGCCTTGAAGTCCCTGCCCACTTCGTCCATGCCGGCGATGAGACCGCCGGCCAGAATTTCCTCCGGAGCCATGCCTTGGTCCAGCGCTTCCTGGACCAGCTCAGCGACCACTTCGTTCTCGCCGTCGTACAGGTTCGTTGCGATTTTTTGCAGGACGTCCGCCATTGCCTGAAACCTCCTAGTACTTTGATTACCGATCGCTCTACAATGGGGCAGCCTTTGCGTTCCCCGTGCAAGGTTTGACCGGCCCACAGTTGTGAACGTCAAATCCATTCCTGGTTAGTGCGAAGAGTCTTGACACCCAATCTAAATCGAAATATACACCTTGTCCAGCTTCCTCAATTCTTCGAAACGCTACGTCAGGCCTTAAGCCGGAATCCCTCCGGAAACGGATCCTCGCCATCCAGCACAAACTGGTGCAACCCGGTGATATGCGCACGCCCCGTGATCCTGGGAATCACGGCAGGGAAAATCTCTGAGCCGCTGCCCACTTGCGCCTCGGCCACCACCTGGCCCGTGAAACGCGTCCCGATGATGCTCTCTGTCACAAACGGTTGGCCCAGTCTCAGTTGACCCCGTGCATATCGCAGCGCAACTTCAGCACAGGTGCCAGTGCCACACGGCGACCGGTCCACCATGTGGTCGCCCAAAATCACCACGTTCTGACCGTCTGCCCCATCGCTGCCTGGCTCGACATAGAACCTCAAGTCAATGATTTTGTCAATGTGTGGCAGCTCAGGGTGCCGGACTGTGACTTGCTCATTGGCTGCCGCCAGGATGCGCATGCCCAGATCAGCCAGTCGCACGGCATTTGCTGGGATGAGTTCGATCTCCAGTTGACGGGCATTAACGAAGACGAAGAAGAGGCCTCCAAAGACCACGTCCACAACAAGGTTACCCACTTCCGGCATCTTAAGGGTAACGTCCGAGCGATAGACGAAGGACGGCACATTCTCGAAGGAAACCGCTACCACACGCTCACCCTCAATCTGCGCATAGGCATGAACAGGACCAGAAGGAGTGTCGAGTGTTATGAGGGTCTCTGGCTCAACCATTTCGAACATCCCTGTTTCGAGCAGGATGGTCACTATGCCGATAACGGCGTGCCCGCACATGGGCTCGTAGCCCTTGTTGTCCATAAACAGCGCGCCGATGTCGGCAGCCGGGGAGCACGGTGGCACCAGAATCGCCCCAAACATGTCCTTGTGACCGCGCGGCTCCAACAGCAGCAAGCCCGGCACCCAAGATAGGTGCTCCTCAGTGTAAGCCAGCTTCTCGGCCATTGCCTGTCCGGGGATGGGCGGCAGACCACTCATTACCAAGCGAGTGCATTCACCAGCGGTATGTGAATCAATTGTCGAGATATATTTTAAGAATCTTACCATAACTTCTTCACTTCCAGGCCATCCATAGCTATTTGTCTACCAAGCGTATTGAAGCATCCCGCAACCCACTGCAGAATCATTTTGGCCTTTTTTGCATATCCCCTCGAAAAGGTATAGTTCAAGCTTTTTACGCTCAGAACGCACTCTGGAAACACACATTTTTTATTGAATCACGAGCCGAAAAGATAGGTTTTTTAGCTTTAAAGAATCTGAAATGTACCTTTCCGGGGATTTATGTAAAAAACGCCTAACTCTATCTCTCCATGGCCTGCCATTGCCACCCATTTTCCTTCGCTGTTACCCATCCAAGCGCCGGGAAAGGCAGGTGAGAGCCAAAGACCAGCGCATTTTCGTCAGCCGCCCGTTTGAATAGTTGCCGCCGGGTGCTGACCATCTCGTCAGGTGCTCGTGCTCTATCCCAGGAACAAAGCAATTCCGGGTAGGCGATGTGGAGCAGATGGTGGATAGCATCGCCGACGTGGAGCAGCGTTTCGCCTGCCGAGGTGATGCGCAATGCGCTATGGCCGGCACTGTGCCCACGCCCAAAAATGGCTTGAAAGCCGGGTAGGAATTCCGTATCAAGCGCGACCGGTTCGACACGCTCTTTGATGACCGGGACGACATGCCGGATAAAATATTCCGGGGCGTTTTCATTTTCCGCAAGCACCTTTTCCGCCGACCACAGGTCCCACATATTTTGCCACATCACAATGCGTGCATTGGGATAGTCTGGTTTGCCTTTTTCGTCTGCCAGGCCACTGATATGATCGCCGTCGGCATGAGTCAGGTAGATCAGGTCAATGTCACCGGGCGCGATTCCGGCGGCTTGCAACTGTTTTGGGAGCGCGCCATCACGAATTCCGGAATCGACCAGGATGGTGTGTTCACCAGTTTTAACCAGGAGCACGTTGAAGTCTAACGTCGTCTGATCGCCCTGAATACCTTGTGAGGCAAGGACTTGGGCTAATTGCTCGGCAGAAAGATTGTTTGCTAAGGTGTCGTAGCCGTATTCTTGCCGGTAATCGTTGAATACCAGGCACTCGAAAGCGCCTAAGGTGAAGCGGTTTGGTTTGTCGTGCATTTGATTGATTCCTCCTAACTGGCCTTTTTTGCATATGTCGCTACGATCATGTCTGGCATGACAACCGTCGAGGGCGGGCCCGCCGTCCCAGATGCCGAATAGGACCAGGGATTGTCCTGGAGTCGCCGTAACCCGGCGCAGCCGGTCAGCCGGTTTCAATGACCCGGCCGCTCAAACCTCGAAGTCCAAATATCGCAAACTCGTCGACACATTCCGCGGCGCGACCGCGACATAGCGGGCCATGTTTACCATACTGGCGTCGCCACCCATGCCGTATTCCGCGTCATAACCCCAACCTAAGCCCTGGTCGTCGCCCTCGCTGCCCACACCACCTTTGTTGCCGGCCAGGAACAGCATGCGAGTCTGGGGCTGGTCCGGATCGATCCTGTTGTAGGGGTGCCAGTTCCCCATCACCTTGGTGTTGTGACGGTCCCTCGCTTTGTCGAGATATGCCGCCAGCGGCTCGACGCCACCGGCGCGGACGATCATATTCGGCTCATCCCTCAAGGCATCGAAAGTCTCGTATCCTCTTTTGGATTTCTTCGCCATCTCGAAGTCCAGGATGACGCCATAGCGCATCGGCAAGTCCGCGACGCCCCACTTGAACTCGTCGAAGGGGAAAACGGGAATTTCGGTGCCGTCGGGTAACTTGCCCTCCAGCACGTCGCGGGCTTCCTGTTCGGAAATCTTGGCGGCATATTGCCCGGTGAGGCCCTCCGGATTCGAACGGTCCAGATCCGCATGGTAGCTCCTCTCAAATCGCTCCGGTGACGCAAATATGCCGCCACCATGGACCGCCACCACGACACGATTTCCCTGCGGCGTCGTGACCACGCTTTCCTCGGAATTGGCGGTGAACCAGGTGTTCCAGATGATATTGTCGTAGGATGCGTTCACTCTGGCGTGCAGCAACTGCGGCATCGATGCCACGAACCCGTCGTCTCCCGCATATTCCAAGGCCCGTCGCAACGCGTTGGGGAGGTGCGAATCGAAGAAGATCGCTGCTTCCATTTCGATGCCTTTCATTTTGTTGTCCCCCATTTTGTAAGCCTCCTTTAGCCACCAACGGCTATTTGTCCATAGAAGTAAATCATCGCGTCATTTCCTGTGCTCGTCTGATGATGTCTTCGATTTGCTCAACAACATCATCCGGCAATGGCTCAGGTTGATGGGATTCAATCAGTTCACGAGTCCGCGCATTCACCCTCTGTTCAAAGGTCAGTTGTTCTGAGCCACTCCATGCCTTCGCACCACCACGATAAAGCAAATCCGGGTACCACACATCACGGAAATAGTAAAGCGTGTGAGGATGCGTTACAAACTCACCCCCTGGCCCAACATCACGGATGACGTCAACCGCGAGAGCCTCTTCATTTACGAGCACTTTAGGGAGCAGGTGCCGAGTCATGTTGATTATTTCATCTGTCGCTACGATCATGTCTGGCATGACAACCGTGGCATTACCGAGCAGGCCGACGTCGTGAACCAGGTTGGCACCCGAGAGAGCGGCCATTATGCAGGACGAGGTCACCTCCAATACAGCCTGTCCGTCAAAGACCTGGGAATCAGAAGTGCCGGCCGTGCCAAAGTTTGGCAGCTTAAAGTAGTGGGCCATCTCGGCCATAAGCGAATTGCCCAGTTGGAACTCCGGCGCGCCATAAGAGAAGATAGTCGTTTTCATATCCATTACTGAGGGCATGCCACCGAAGATAAAGGAGGCCCCTCGCCGTTTGAGCTGATGGACCACCAGCCCACTCAGGGACTCCGCGCACATCTGAGCGATGATCGCCGCCTGGCTGAGTGGTGCAGTGCCTCCCATCGCCGCGTAGGGTGTATACACCAGAGGAATCTCGTGCTCAGCACAATAGAGCAATTTCCTCACAGACTCGTCAGGATGAACCAAAGGGGACACTGGCTCCGAGTAAATGATCAGAACTGGCCGGGCCCGCAACACGTCGTCACCCCCGACAGCCAAAGCCGCCATCTCCCGGCTATCGGCCAGCGCTTGGAGTGTGACCGGCATGGCGAGCACCGGCTTGGTTGAGTTCTTCAAGCATTGAGCCAAAGAGACCCGGTCAGCGATCTCAGGAGGGCGATCGGCAACCAGACCGGAAGCGGTCGTATAGCTGATGTTAGGAAGCGCATCAATGAGCACGGCATTACGGCGGACATCCTCCTTTGACACGGGCGTCGCTCATGGGTGAAGGGATCCAGCACATCGGGGGCATCCGTATGGGCACCGTAGTAATAATTGCGCCCTTCCAGCTGCATGGCCAACTCGCTATTGCGAGCGTAGATCGAGATCCCCCGGGGCGCTGACTGGATCGCCTCCTCGACCAAGTGCGCAGGGATGTAAACCCGATCACCCTCAACACGTGCCCCGGCCCCATGTAGCAGCGCCTGAGCCTCCGACTCGGTCAGCTTGACACCTACTCGCTCTACCAACTCGAACGCAGCCACAGCGATCGAACTTTGCTGCTTGTCGGTCAGTAGACGGAACGTCGGCTTCATTCCCTCCTCCGGTCCGCCAATCCCTTCCACGAAGACTAGGCGTCTGATGAGAGAGTTATCCTGCTGCCTGGGCTAGGATTTCCTGCATCTTTTCTTTCTTATCCGGGGCCAAAGGCTTGGGCTGGTGTTCTTTAGTGATTTCCATGACCCTGGCGGTAAGCCGCTGGCCTAGAGTGGTGGCACCGGCTTCTAACCATTGCGGCCGCCTCTTGCGATCTAATAGACTGGGGAACCAAAAGTCGCGGAAGCGACTCAGAGTCTCTTTAGTGTCCAAAAAGTGACCGCCGGGGCCAACCGTGTCCAACTCGTCCAACATCAGCGTATCATCGCTGACTTCGATCCCCTTCATGATGTGATCTGTCATGGCGACCAGCTCATCGGTCAGAACGATCATCTCGTAAGACGTGGTCAACCCGCTCTCCATGTAACCCACGTCGTGGATCAAGTTAGCGCCGCTGAACTTGGCCATCAGCACAGACAGCATGGCCTCCAGGGCCGCCTGCTCGTCCATGACCTTGGCGTCGGAGCAGCCTGCATACCCCCAGGTGGGGATGCCATACCACCGGCCTAACTCGGCAATCGCGGCCTTGGTAAGCTGAAACTCGGGCGAAGCGTAGCAGATTTGTGCTGCCCCCATGTCCATGTGATGTAGTCCTGCGCCAAAGACAAAGGGAGCGCCCCGGCGCTTCAACTGATGCACCACCAGAGCGCTCAGGATCTCTGCCAACGACATTGCCAAACCGCTCGCCATCGTGATCGGCGCGGTGCCACCCATGAGCGGCCCCGGTGAGTGAATCACCGGCAACTGGTATTCGGCCATGAGCAACAGCTTATCCACTGCCGTCCCCGACTGCTGCAGCGGCGAGCTGGGCTCCGAGTAGAGTAAGATATGCTGTTGCTCCACCAATGCCTCATAACCGCCCGCCACGGCGGCCGCCATGTCAATGACCCGCTGGCAACTGGCTCTGTCATTGGTGACAAAGACAATTGGTTTCGTGGTATGCTCCAACATCGAAGCCATCTGAATGTCGTAGGTTAAAGCCGCATCCACGTCAGAGGGAATGCCGACAGACATGACGAAATGAATGTTGGGCAGGGCATCGCACAGGCGATAGGCACTGATGAGATCAGCCTGGGTGAACTTGCGGTGCTCGCCCGTTTCAGGATCGATGAGATTCAGACAATCCGAGCCGGTACCGAAGTAGACCCTGCTCCCCTCTAGGAACATCGCTGGCTGGCCGTCCCGATCGCACATGACGATCCGGCCAGGCGTGGAGGCAATCGCATCTTCCACCAACCGGGCGGGAAACTTGACGAGGTTGCCATCGGAGATGAAAGCCCCAGCCTCCCTCAGCATATCCAGTGCCTCCTGGTGGCGGAATCGGATCCCTGTGCGCCTTAGCACTTCCAAGGCAGCTAGATGAAGGTCCTGGAGTTGACTATCAGAGAGAACAGCAAACTGGGGTGACTGAAAGACAATACAATTACTGCTCTTCACCTTTCCCTTCCCTCCGGACGGTGCCGAAGCAGCGGCGGCAGTGAGTGGGGACGAGGAGCATCGAGGACCTGTCCCGGCTGGAAGCCCCCTGGCGTTTTTCCCCTGAGGTGCGGGCACAGGCTACCACCCTGACCTGCTACTTCGCCTGAGCGACCACCGTTCTTTCAGCAATCGTCCTGATCCTCTTCTCAATATCGGGTGGCAATATGTGTTGGGGCTCTGCGCCCAGGATTTCATCGATCTTCACCCTGGCCCGGTCACGCATCGACATTGCACCGCTCTCCACCCACTTGGCATAGTTTTGCCGGTCGATCAAGCATGGCTGCCAGTCCTCACGCACGTGACGCACCGTGTGCTTGGTCCCCAGGAAATCCGCACTCAGCGCGTGCTCATGGATCAGGTCAAGAGCTAGAGTCTCCTCGTTGATCTCTAACCCTTTCGTGCAGGCTTTGATCCACGAGACGATCTCGTCACAGATTACCACTAGAGGTCTCCTCCATAAGTTTTTAGGGTAAAGCTAAGCTGCCACGAAATCCTTGAGAGCATCGAGACGTTCCTTCAGATCGGCTGCCGTGAACTTCCAACTGAAAGGTTTAGCTCTTTCCTGATAGTAATCCTGAAAACCCAACAATCGTTCCGTCAAAATCTCTGCATTCGCTACATCCATTGGC
>Ga0307437_1000913_pt1 | contig 21168 bp, 20 predicted proteins | sample SalMarWE160390MG_FD_202146 | JGI IMG/M metagenome (GOLD analysis project Ga0307437, IMG submission 202146) | Salt marsh sediment microbial communities from the Plum Island Ecosystem LTER, Massachusetts, United States - WE1603-90 | ecosystem: Environmental > Aquatic > Marine > Intertidal zone >...
GCCAAGGCCTCGGATGATTTCTCCGGGCCATTGACGGTCTCCATCGAGTCCAACGATGGCGCAACTGTTTACGCCTCCGAGAAGGTGCCTGCCATCACCGGCACATGGCAACGCTACAAGGTCACGTTGAAAACCGGGCAGGTGACGCCCACAGCCGATACCCGTTTTGTAATCTCCACCGGTTCAAAGGGCACGGTGAACTTCAATCTTGTGTCTCTTTTCCCGCCGGTATTCAAGGAACGCATCGGCGCCGCACTGGGCGGTCGTCCCGCCACCGGATTCCGGTCAGATATTATGCAACTTTTGGACGATATGCAACCGGCGTTCCTGCGTTTCCCGGGTGGTAATTATATCGAAGGGTCCAATTTCGCGAATCGTTTCAATTGGAAAACCATGATTGGACCGTGGGAAGAACGCCCTGGCCACCAGAGCCCTTGGGGCTATCGGTCTTCGGACGGCCTTGGTCTGTTGGAATTCCTCGAATGGTGCGAAGAATTGAATATGGAGCCGGTTGTGGGTGTTTATGCTGGCCTGCACCTCGACGGCGGCCGTGATATAAGGACCGGCGAGGCACTCAAACCGTTTATTCAAGATGCACTTGACGAAATCGAGTACATCACCGGCGATGTGACCACAGAGTGGGGCGCCCGCCGCGCCAGAGACGGCCATCCAGCCCCGTTCAAGCTCACCTACGTCGAGATCGGCAATGAGGACTTCCTCAATAGAGGCGCCGCCACCTACCGGGGACCGCAAGGCCGTTTCGCCATGTTCTACAATGCCATCAAGGCCAAATACCCCAACATCCAAGTGGTAGCCACCACCAATCCGGGTGAAGGTGTGCCGCACGATGTTATCGACAACCACCACTATATGTCGCCCAACACCGCCATCCGCAATGCCCATATATATGACAATGCCGATCGCAACGGCCCGAAGATTTTCGAAGGCGAGTGGGCTTCCCAGGAACGCGGTGTGCATCGGGGTCTTACTCCCTCGTTCCAGTGTGCCTTGTCCGATGCCGCGTTTCTTACCGGCTTGGAACGGAACGCCGACATTGTCATTATGACCTGCTACGCTCCGTTGTTTACCCGGGTGAATCCAGGCGGCAGTCAGTGGAGAACCGACCTGATCGGCTACGATACTCTGACCAGCTTTGGTTCGCCGTCGTACTATGTGCAAAAGATGTTCTTCAATGCCAAGGGCGACCATGTCCTCCCCGTTGCCGAAATCGTTCCCCAGACGATACCGACCACCGAAACCACTCCGGAGCCCGCACCGGCCCCCGCTGGTCGATTTAGTCGTGGTCGTAGGGACGTTCCACCCAGTCCCGATGAGCCTCTCTTCGCATGTGCAAGCAAAGAGGATGCCTCCGGTGACATCATCTTGAAGGTCGTCAATATCTTTGACGTGGATCAAACCATGACCGTGGAGTTGGTCGGAGCCAATATCCAACCAGTGGTAACTGGTCAGGTCATGGCAGGCGACCTTGTCGATATCAATACCGTGGATGATCCGTTCCACACGGTTCCCAAGAGTTTCATAGTGGCTGATGCAAGCTCCAACTGGACACACACCTTCCCGGGTCAATCCATTTCGGTCATTCGTTTCAAGACCTTGAAGTGAGTCGTTTCAATAAAAGGAACTTTATGATGAACAAAACCAAATTCAAGTTATTTGCCTCAGTAGTGCTGCTGTCCGGGAGCGTCCTTTATACCTATGGGGCTCAACCATTTTTCCCACAGACAACAGAGAGTATGAAGGTGGAGCGAAACATTCCCTACGTCGAGAACGGCCACCCCAATCAGGTCCTGGACCTTTACCTGCCTGATCAGCCATCCGACAAACCGCTGCCGCTGATGATCTGGATTCACGGCGGGGCGTGGATGGCTGGCAGCCAGGCCAATCCGCCTATGCTTTATCTGGTGAAAGAGGGTTTTGCTGTTGCCAGCATCCAGCACCGCTTTTCTTCCCACGCCATTTGGCCGGCACAGGCTTACGACTGTAAGGCAGCCATCCGCTTCCTGCGTGACCACGCGGCCAAGTACAACCTCGATCCCAATTACTTTGGAGTCGGCGGTGATTCGTCCGGCGGACATTTGGCCGCTTTTATCGGAACCAGTGGCGATGTGAGTGAAATGGAAGGCGACTTGGGCAACACGAACATTTCCAGTCGCGTGCAGGCGGTCGTGGATTGGTTCGGCCCCACTGACTTTACACTCATGGCTCAACAGTCGGTTCCTGGCAGCATGATCCAGCACGACTCCCCCAATTCGCCCGAATCGCTACTTTTGGGCGGCCCCGTGCAGGAGATGCTTGAACTGGCCAACACCGCCAATCCGCTCACCTACATTGACGTGAATGATCCGCCTTTCCTGATCATGCACGGAGACAACGATCAACTTGTTCCGCTTGGTCAGAGCGTCATTCTGGCCAAGGCGTTGATCGACGCAGGCATCGAGGAAGTAACCATGAAGACCATTCACGGCGCCCAGCACGAGGGTCCAGAGTTCCATAGCGAGGAAAGCAGACAGATGATTGAGGAATTTCTTTCACGAAAACTGAAGGTGGCCGAAGACCAGACATCGGAATCGGCGCCTAATCGCCGGAGACCGTTCCCATGAGCCCGACGTTCGCCCCATTAAGCGTGAATGTCTATGAATGTTGTCCGGTGAAATAATAACTGGATCTGATAAGCCCATAGAAAGGAATTTTGCTATGAATAACCCCATTCTCTCGTGGTTCGCCGCTATGGTGCTGTTGTCTGGCAGCGTCCGTCTCGCTTCCGCGGCCGAGCCAGCCCCCCAGACCAAGCCTGCTGAGCCAGCAACGGTACGTGCGGACGCTCCCAAGCTGCCCTTTGCCACGCCGCTCCGGTGGAAATCAACTGGTGTGCTGATCAAGCCGGTTTCAGACGAAACGCACAATCTCGTGTCCGTCAAAGACCCAACGGTCGTCCGTTACAACAACAAATGGCACGTCTATGCGACCACCGCTAATAATCAAGGCAATTGGAGCATGGTCTATCTTAGTTTTTCGGATTGGGCGGCGGCCGCTAATGCCAAGCCTTATTACATTGACAATAATCCGAACCTGCGAGGCTATCATTGCGCCCCGCAAGTCATCTACTTCCGGCCGCACAAGAAGTGGTACCTGATTTACCAATCTCAGCCGCCGCAGTATTCAACCGCCGATGACCTCTCCAAGCCGGAAACCTGGACCAAGCCGGAGAACTTCTTTGATACTAAGCCGACTAGTGCCCCGCGGCTCTGGATTGACTATTGGATGATCTGCGATGACACGCATGCCTACCTGTTTTTTACCGGTGATAACGGGCGCGTGTATCGCAGCCGGACCAAGATTGAGGACTTCCCCAAGGGCATGAGCGATCCGGAAGTTGTCATCGAGGGCCCACGAAATGACGTTTTCGAAGGAAGTATGACCTACAAGATCAAAGGTACCGACACCTATCTGACACTGGTCGAGGCCATCGGCCCAGCACGATACTACCGCGCCTGGACATCCGACCGCCTCGACGGCGAATGGACGCCCGTTCCTGATGCAGACACGTGGCAGAAACCCTTCGCCGGGATCAACAACGTCACCTTCGAAGAGGGTGTGACGCTCTGGACAAGGGACATCAGCCACGGAGAGCTGATTCGCGACGGATATGATGAAACGCTGACCATTGACCCCAACAACCTCCAACTCCTTTATCAAGGTCGTGATCCGGCCGTCAATACAAGGTACAGCCTACTGCCCTATCGACTGGGGTTGCTGAGCCTGGATCAGGCCACGAGGTGAGTGTGCGGCTAATGGGTCTATCCCTATTTGGGCTAATGATCGAAATCCCGAAGTACTTCGGGAGGACATCACGGCAAATTTACGGATTATGGATGAAAAACGGCTCATCCGATACTTTTCGTTTTTTTCCATAGGAGTCTACGTTATGTTTAAGACCATTCTCGTCACCGTGGCGTTGCTCTCGCTGGCCCCGCCTGTCAAAGCCGCAGCGCCGTATTGCGATATATGCTGGTTATACAAATCATAATAAATTATTGCGCTCGATATAGGAGCAGCGGCAATCGTTGTCTTGCCAACTCCGCCCTTGCCCTTAAAAAGTATTACCCTCATTCTTGGCTCCATATAAGATATCAAGTTATTACCAACCTTACCTGAGATTCCATTTTATAATAATATGACGCCTTGTGGAACCTCAATTATCTCGGAGCCATCTGCGGCAAGACAGCAGAACATAAGTAATGGACACCTATGAATAGATCAAAGTCAAATAGTAAAATCTCCTCTACCACAAATATTTTTTCTTTGAGGCATCCTGTTAAGACATGTCAGCAAACAGCACTACTTACAGTCAGCAATTGCTGGTTGAGGACATTGAATCCGTTGGTCATCCGTTGTAACTGCTGGCCCGAGCAAGTACCGTATTCACAGTAATTCGCACATGGCGTCAGCTGGGCACTTTGCCAGTAAGCAACCGGGATTTGAGGAAGTGAAAAACTTTCGCTTCTCATAAGAAATATGAATGATCTTCCGTTATGTTTGCAGACAGAAATACAATTTCCATACGCTATAGAAGCTTCAGAGATCTTACGAATTATAAAACTCTGGATTGTAAGGACAAAAACTGCTGGGAAATCATATTTTCTTATCATCGGTTATCTTGATAGAAAGATATAAAAAGAAGGTGCCAAGAAAATTTTAATTGCAAAAAACTATGGCCCCATATCCGTATGTTACTTACTCAAACTGACCGTTTTTATTGTCATGCTGAGCCGACCTCGCTTCGCCGAAGCGGCTACGCAAAGGCGAGAAGGCGAAGCATCCGGCTTTAGCAAAAGAAAATCCATATTTTCTCTGGCCAGATTCTTCGCTTCACTTCGTGGAGTTTACCCTTGAGCCCAGCGAAGGGCTCAGAATGACAAGGCGATATATGTCTTTGCAAAAAAAACTTATCAATAATAATGTTAGAAAATAGGTCAGTTTGAGCTGTTTAAAAGATATAGATTTGTTTAGTGAATATCTAAATCAAACGGCGATATGTAGTCGCTGTGTTTGTCGGCAGCCGATTTTAGCCGATTGCGAACCTCAGCGAACGTATTGAAAAGAATTTTAGGTGTGTCCGGAACCTTTTGCTTATAGATTTTCTCTACGCGGTCGAGCTTGGCGAGGTTCTCAGGGATACGAATCGTAAATTGCCGGACGTAATCGTCCCGAGTATATTGATTATTAAGATGCTCCTTGAATAGCCTGTTTAGATCTTCGTATTTCGGTATCACACCGGTAGGTGTCTCTATCCCGTCGACATCGCCATTTACGCGGAGCTCAGCCCATAAAATCCAGACGAGCTTATCGGCCACGCCATTTAGGTATTTTCCGTTTTTGTCTCTGAGGAAATAATTGACCGAGAAAATAAATGGGGGCTTTCCAGCGCCTTTGGCAAAGTCGAGATTATTCTGGATATACCTGCCAAGCGGGATAGCAAGGAAATCGAGATTGGACATCAGATTGAAAGTACGGATGCCTTCCTTGCCCAGCGTTGCGGAAGTAGTTTCAGACTCCAGTGATGCGCCTTTTATAATGATGCCTTCCATCCAGTTAAAGGCCTGCTCAACGGGCACCCAAGTATCGCTGTCGCGTCCGCCATAGATGACACCACCTACAGGCACGCCGTCCGGATCATCGATGTGTGGGTCACGATTGCTGAGGTCGGCGATATTCAGGCAATAGCGTGCGTTTTTGTGCGATGCGGTAATTTCATTGCCTTTGGCATCGGTTTTACCTTTATACCATCTGCCGGAGTGATTCGTTCCTTTGGTTGGTAGCTCCGTACCCATTCCCAGCCAATGAGGCTTTTTATTTTCGCCGATCAGGACATTGGAAAAGATTACTTCACAAGGGCTTGTAAGAGCCTGGTAAATAATAGGGTCATCTTTGGGTTTGACATCACGGATGATACCAAAAATACCCTTTTCGACGTTTACGCAGCGCATTTGGCCGTTTTTCTTGCGAAGGTAAGCGATGTCATCACCAATGATGCTCTGTCCCGGCAGCATTGAAGTTGAAGTCTTGCCACAAGCTGACGGGAAAGCACCGGTAAAGTATGTGACTCTACCGCCTGGTCCATGGGCGCCGAGGACAAACATGTGCTCGGCCAGCCAGCCTTGCTCGGAGGCCCTGTTGATAGCAAGGCGCAGTGCCAATTTTTTTAGGCCTATCGTATTGCCGCCATATTGGGTGTTGACGCTATAAACAATATTCTCTTGCAGATCAATGTAGACACGACGCTTGTCGATGTTTTTGCTTACGGCGTTTTCAAGCTCACCTTCGGAATGGAGGAATCTGAAGAAATCAGGTGAGCTTCCGATTTTCTTGAACTGCTCATATCCGGAACGATATAGAATAATCTCGCTGTGGGCGACGTAGGGCGAATCTGTTATTTGCGCGCACGGAATAGAAAACTCAGAATCAAGTGGCCCGAGGCAGAAAAAACAGACGAGCATTTCCCGGCCAACCATCGAGTCTTTTAGAAAGGAGCGGACTTCCGGAACGCCACTTTCTTTATCAATTGAGTTTAAAGTTGTACCGAGGTCTGAGCCTGCCGGCAGCAGATACTTGGTTCTGGCCTTATCACGGGCCTGGTCATAATAGCCGTCAAAGTGACAGGTATGGCCTGATATATCAAGCGGTATTTCCTCACCGTTATCTATCGCCAGTTTGCGTATGTGGTCCATATCTTCGTTTGCGTCGGTACAAACGAAGACAGAATCTGGCTTGGCGAGTTCGATTGCGTCAGCTATGAACTGATGCAACTTAGGATTATCAAGGGCCATAAGCCTGTCGTAGTTCTTTTTTGTCAGCTTTTCCCTCAGCAGTTCGTTAGTGTCACCCATGCTTAAAACATTACCTTTTTATCTTGCTAATTTAGTTCAAAAAAAGCCGAGGGATTGTAGCGATGCTACCACCCTATGTCAAATTGTTTTTTAGAAGGTGTTAGGATGCCCAAGGAACATCGCGGCAGGAGTTGTAATCTGGAGAATTTGCTCATTTTACTTACAGCCATCATTAAAAATTGGCCATCTCGGACAATGGGAAGCAATGAAGCCATTTAAGTACCGTAAGTAGCTCTTTGTAAAGTAATTAGGTCAACCGCATGCACATAATGACGAATTTTTTTTTACAAAATGAGGTCGCTTCTGAGGCCTTTTTTTACGAAAATAATAAAGGTATATTATAATAATAGCATGATTATGTACTTTGTTCATATCGCATAGGGCCGATTAAATACTAGCAGATAGAAGGAACATCGTTATGGATAGGCGAAGAGGTTTCACATTAATAGAGCTTTTAGTTGTGATTGCCATCATTGCATTGTTGGTGGCGATATTAATGCCGGCACTGCAAAGAGCTAAGAAACAGGCAAGAGCAGTTGCCTGTCAGTCGAAACTACACCAGTGGTCTCTTATATTTGCGATGTATACAAGCGAAAACAACGGTTATTTCCATGATAGGCCTTTCGGGACCGAATACGAAAAGATGTGGCCGACGCTCCTTGAACCATATTATAGTGATCCAATGTTGCGCTGCTGTCCATCGGCTGAGAATCCCGACCGTAACACGGGCCCATTCGGCACGTGGGGCTGGCAAGGTCCTGCTGACTCAGACTGGGGCTGGGGTGGCAGCTGGGTCCCAGAGGAAGGTTTATATGGTAGCTATGGTATGAGCCGTTACGTTTTGAACAAAGAGGGTGATGAGTATTGGAGGCGAACTGATGTAAAAAGTGCTGATAAAGTCCCTGTATTTCTGGATTGTATGTATGTGGCTGTTAATCCTACTGAATATGATAGCCCTCCTGAATATGATGGCCAACGTTCTAGTGCCGATCAAATGCAGTTTTGTTGTATGGGCCGTCATATTCTGAATGTTAATGGCCTATTTATGGATTGGTCGGTCAGAAAAATTGGACTTAAGGAGTTGTGGACGCTAAGTTGGAGTCGCACCTTTAACACTCAAGGCGACTGGACTATGGCCGGAGGCGTCCTGCCTACGGACTGGCCGCAATGGATGCAAAACTGTAAGGACTACTAAGAAACGCCCTACTCAATACCCAGAACGTCAGCCATCGAATACAGACCTGGATTTTTGCCAATTAGCCATTCTGCTGCTCGCAGAGCGCCCCGCGCAAAAGTGTCTCTACTGTGAGCGGTGTGTTTGAGTGTAACCGTTTCTCCGGTTGTGCTAAAGATTACTGAATGTATGCCTGTGATGTCCCCTGCCCGAATAGAGTGCATACCAATAGTTGCTTTTTCGCGCAACGCGTTCTTTCCACTTCTGCCATGAGTAAGAGCTCCAGGGAAATCCCAGCCTGTTGTTTTGCAGATATTTTCAGCTAATGTAAGAGCGCTGCCGCTTGGAGCATCTTTTTTGAAGCGATGGTGTTGTTCAACTATCTCAATATCATACTCCTGGCCCAGAGTCTTTGCGACCTTACCGACCAGATTGAATAGAACGTTCATTCCGACGCTCATATTTGTACCGTATATAATCGGCGTCTTCTTCGAGGCGGTTTTGATTTTTTGTAGCTGTTGGTCACTGAGGCCTGTGGTACCCAGAACAAGTGCTACACGATTGGCGCTGCAAAAGTCGATCGTTCTATCTGCTGTTTGTGGAATTGAAAAATCTATAGCAACATCGGCACCGGCCGGGAAATTGTCGCTGATCTTCACATCAATAGGGCCAATACCTGCTACCAGGCCTGCGTCTTTGCCGTAGTCGGGATGACCATCTCTTTCAACGGCCCCAACAATATCGAACTGTCCGGATTCGACAGCCAATGCGAGTATGCGTTTGCCCATTCGCCCGGCAGCGCCAATAACTATCAATCTCGATCCCATCCTAAGTTCCTTGATATCATTCTTCAAGCAACCAGCAAAAATCACTTCGCGACTTTAGCAAACGTAAGGCGAGGATATATCTTTTAGCCCAACATTTTACGAACGGGCATTTTGAGCTCTCAACTATCCGGTGCTGTTGTCCCCGCCGATTAGTAGACGGTTCGTCCGAGCGAATCTTCAAACCTCAAGACATACTCGCGATAAAATACTTCCGCTTCGGAGGCAGTGATTCGATGATCTCTATCCATATCTGCGTCCCTGTAAAGAGGCAGCACTAGACGATCCGGCATAGGTGCTGTCGCTTCCGCACTATGGATTAGAAGACTCTCCAACTTTGACATATACTCTTTCGCCCCGGCATCAACAGAGTAGCTTATAGTTCTGTCAAAAAATGTCTTAGGAATGCCGGCATCGCCTCTTCTCCTCGATGATTTGTATCCAGATTCACAGCCACCTCCGATAAGGGCCAGGACAAACAAAGCTATAGCAGTAATTCTCATTTTTGCTCTCCTTTACACTCAGTAGGAAAGAAGCTTATCTATCTCGCACTGATATAACAAAGCTACAACTATCCGGGATTGTAGCCACTCCACAAAGGTCCGTCAATTGAAACTGCTTTTTGTAACCTCACAATTCTTCCATAATCCCAAGTTTTTGAATTTCTTAAGGATTATAAGACCAACAATAAAGCCAGACAGCAAGATGCGATAATAATAAGCCTCAGGCTTATTAAAACCGACCTTTTCTTGCTACACTGACGTTTTGAGCGAGCACAGATAAGGTACCTTTATAGATTCGGCAAAGATGTATTTTGCATTTAGCGAATTCCAATTATAATGTTATGTTACTTTTCTTAAAGAGCTATATCAATGGGCAATAGATTAGACGGAAAGGTGGCAGTTGTTACGGGGGCAAGCAGGGGGATTGGCCGAGCTATCGGTGTGGCTCTTGCTGGTGAGGGTGCAATCGTTGTGTTAGCAGCGCGTTCTTTAAAAGACCTCAAAAAGACGTCCCAGATAGTTGCAAAGGTGGGACCAACGCCTCAGATAAATGTTACCGATCTGACCAAAGAGGATTCTATTAAGAAACTCGTTGAATTTATTGCTGACAAATTCGGTCGTCTGGATATTTTAGTCAATAATGCAGGAGTCACTCACTCAGCCAGGCTACAAGAGACAGCAACGGTGGATTGGGATCGATGCTTTGCTGTTAACGCCCGCGCACCGTTTATATTGTGTAAAGAGGCACTGCCATTACTGGCCAAGGCCGATGCCGGGTACGTCGTAAATATCGCATCGGTTGTAGGGGTGAAAGGCTATCCGCTCCAAAGCGCCTACACGGCGTCGAAGCACGCACTTCGAGGGATGACAATCTCTTTGGCAGAAGAGTTGAAAGGTTCAAATGTGCAAGTGCGTTTGCTTTGCCCTGGCGGAGTTGATACAGAGTTGCTGGAAAAAGTCCGGCCCGACATAAAGAAAGAGGACCTCATGCAGCCGGAGGAAATCGCTGAATTAGTGATTTACCTTGTCACTCACAAAGGCAACGCCGTTATTGATGAGCTGCACATTCGTCGAGCCAGTTCTCCACCCTGGTTCTGATTTGGCATCCAGCAAATCTATAATAAGACGGCATGAGTCTGTTTGAATCTGGGCAGGCGCTAAGACAGAAGGAAGAGACAACCATGCGAGCAGTTATACAGCGGGTTTTACAGGCACAAGTTTCAGTGAACAATGAGCCGGTTGGGAAAATCGATAAGGGATTACTTGTCTATCTTAGTGTCGGTAAAGACGACACTGCTAAGGATGCCGAGTTCATGGCCGAAAAGCTGGTGAATCTGCGTATTTTTGCAGATGATGCTGGCAAAATGAATCGCAGCGTGCTCGATATTGGGGGTAGTATCTTGCTGGTGAGCAATTTCACCCTTCATGGTGATTGCCGTAAAGGTCGTAGGCCAAGTTTCGATGCGGCAGCGGAGCCGGAGTTGGCCGAGGAGCTTTACGAGAGGGTAGTTCAGTTAATTGCTCAGCAGGGTGTGGCAGTTGAAAAAGGCGCCTTTGGCGAATATATGAATGTGAGCAGTATTAACGACGGCCCTGTCACTTTTTTGCTGGATAGCGGCAGACTATTCTAAGCTTTTTATATCTGCTTATGGTTCAAACTGGCCGAGCGCCTGATAATCAGTGCCCCTGTCCCCAGGCCGAGTATTAAAACTGTAGCAGGTTCGGGTACGGATACTTTATACTCGATTGGTGCGCTGGAGCTACTGGTTTTTGGGACAACTGAGCCGCCGCCACCGCCACTGAAGCCGTGCCTACTATAGTCTGGAGCAACTGGAAAGAGGCGACCGCCGCCACCGCCACTTGCGGTACGTGTAACTTTTTTGCCTGCCACAAAATCGTACTCAACAGGTTCGAAAACCGCAACAACCACCTTGGACCCGTTGAGTTGTACTGTGGTGCTGATTGCTTTAGGATCGCTAACGTCGCCGAGCCAGTGAGCGAATCTATAACCTGTTTGCGGTGAGGCGGTGATAGCGACTTCGGAGTCTTGCGCGAAGTGATGAAGGCCTGCAATTGGTGTTATTTTGCCGCCCTTAGTTGGACTCTGCTGAATGAGAAGTTCTACAGCGCGATTTGCACCGTAGGCAGGTTTAATTGCGCCAGCAATGGTGAAAATCGTGGTTAATGTTACAGCAGTGAAAATTGTAATACTGCGTTTCATCAACCGCCTCCTATGTATTCCGGTGATTAGAAACCTCTGAATGTTTACTCTGCGTCAACAGGTCACCGGATATTAAAATTTGTGCGGTCGATGTGGGAATCTTTAATACATTCCCACTTTGACCTTACAGCCCCCATAATGAATTATGACAATATAGTATCCTATTAAGCTGCAAAAGTCAAGGGTTTTTAGCTGTGAGCGTGGGATGGCTGGTGAATAATTGCGCAAATTATCTTTACGATGTAATAGACACATTCTTTTAGGACTTGTGGTGATCCGTCAGCAAGAAATAATGCAGATTTTTTGCTAACAAGAAACCGGATAATTTTGATTATTATCTTTTTTAGCGCGATCTTACGATCTCTTATATCTACTTCCATCGAATTGGAAGTGTTCCTTCCGAGTCTGGGAGCTGCCCCTTGTCTGTAAGGGCATAATACTATTGGGCTGAGCAGTGTCGTGGTACCACACTCGCTAAGGAGCTACAAGCAGGACTTGGTGGCAAATGGCGAAGTCTTTCTTGCTCTGCGTACAGCCAAAGCAGGATAATGTTTTATCAGCAAACCCGCCAAGCGATGACAATCTTCTCGTAAGCTTTGTCTCTCATCCCCTCATTCACACTACTTCAATTGTCCCAGCGGAAAAACCTTTGTCATTTCATTTTCAATCCACTTCATCGCATCAGCCGGTGTCATCCGCCAGTAAGTTGGACAGGGACTGAGCACCTCAACAAGCGATAGGCCTTGAGCCCCATTGAGCTGCAATTCGAAAGCATGTTTGATGGCCTTTTTGGTCTTGCGGATTTGAGCTGCGCTGCTCAGCGCACAGCGCTCAATATAGATCGCTCCCGGCAATACTGCCAGTAGTTCAGATACTTGCAGTGGATAGCCCTGGCCGGAAGCTTGTCGGCCCTGTTGCGTTGTTTGCGTAACCTGTCCCAGAACGGTGGTCGGTGCCATTTGGCCACCAGTCATACCAAAGACCGCATTGTTTATGAAAATGACAGTTATCTGTTCGGCTCTATGAGCGGCATGAATAATCTCGGCGGTACCTATGGCAGCGAGGTCGCCATCGCCTTGATATGAAAAGATAATTTTGTCGGGATTAGTCCGTTTCATCCCTGTTGCGACAGCCGGTGCCCTGCCGTGCGCAACCTCAACCATATCAACATCAAGGTAATCGTACGCCAAGACCGCACACCCTACCGGAGCAATGCCAATGGTCCTTTCGCGTATGCCCAGTTCATCGATTGCCTCAGCTATCAATCGATGAGCAATTCCATGCCCACAGCCGGGACAATAATGTGTCGGGCAATCTTTAAGAGTACGTGTTCTTTTAAATACTGTCTCCACTGCTCTTGCCTTGTTAAGCTTAAAACTCAAAGCTAAAAGCGAAAAACCATAATTTAAATTTCAAAACTTATTTCTTCCTTTGAGGGTTAAGATGCTCGAACCTAATATATTTGCTAATTCTTTGGTTTCATTTAAGAGATATTCTAACTGAGAATTATTTATCTTTTTGGCGTCCCTTAATAATCCGAGCCAATATAAACTTTCATTTGCAGATTTAAGAGAATGATTAAAGAAATTGGTAAAATCCTTCTTTGAGCTGGAAGCTTGAGCCTCAACGATGTTTGCCCCTATAGATGTAGCTGACCGCAACAACTGTTTTGCAATAACTTGGCTGGAATTATCTTTCGGTAAAGCATCCAAGAATCCTATTATTTTTATAGAATATTGATATGCTCTGTCTTTCAGTTTAATTTTAAACTTTGAATTTTGGTTTTGCATTTTAATCTTTTCGTTTTTCGTTTTTTTCGGGTATGGATGCTTGTCTGATCTTATCGAGAATCTCTTCCACGGTTGGCACGCCGCCGCCAGGTCGGCCGTAAAAAAGCACCGGTACTTTGCCAGCTATTGCCAACTTCACATCTTCAACCATCTGGCCGGTGTTCATCTCCACAACTAAGAAAATCCGAAATTCATCGGCAGCCTTACTGATTTGCTCTGTAGGAAAAGGCCATAGTGTGATTGGGCGTATCCAGCCGACTTTTATTCCTTCTGCTCTTGCCTTACTGACAGCACCGCGGACAATTCTCGCTGCAACGCCGTAGGCTAAGACCACTATTTCTGCGTCGTCAATTTCATATTGTTCACTGAGCACTTCATTTTTCTGCACCTGCTGATATTTAGCCTGTAGTTTGAAATTATGTTGCTCCAGCACGCCCTCGTCGAGCCATAACGAGCGGACGATGTTTTGTGCTCTGCCTTTAGCTCCCGTTAAAGCCCAATCCTTTTTAGGCAGTTTTGAGTTTTTAGTTTTTAGCTTTGAGCTTTTCCTCAATACTACCGGCTCCATCATTTGCCCGAGGATACCATCTGCCAGAATGACAACGGTCATGCGATACTGGTCAGCCAGGTCGAACGCCAATGGCATGCAATCGACAAGTTCCTGAACACTCGAAGGCCCAAACACGATTGTTCTATAGTCGCCATGCCCACCTCCACGTGTGGCTTGAAAATAATCTCCCTGTGATGGTGCGATGTTGCCAAGGCCGGGCCCACCTCGCATTACGTTGACGACCACCGCCGGAAGCTCAGCACCCGATAGATAGCTTATTCCCTCCTGCATCAGACTGATACCAGGGCTCGACGAGGTTGTCATAGCCCTTTTGCCCGTTGCTGATGCACCAAATACCATGTTAATCGCAGCCAATTCGCTCTCGCTCTGCACAAATACACGAACCTCTTCGGGCATCCTGCGGGACATATAGGCGGTGACTTCGTTTTGTGGTGTAATCGGATAGCCGAAATAGGCATCGCAACCAGCCATAATCGCCGCTTCGGCGAGCGCTTCATTGCCACACATTAACACCCTTTCGTTCGTTTCTTTCACGCTACCAATCCCTCTTTTTTCACACTCAAAATAAATGGCGAATTGTAAGTTTCGTAGAGATGTTCGGGAACTACTATAACTGAAAAAAGCTCACTTTCTTCAAGGAGTATGTCAAATAAAAGCTCGCTCAAGCTCTCTCTGACTTCAGAAGGATTCAGGGAGTTATCAACCAGTACAAGTACATCAATGTCTGAATCCGTCGTGGCTTGGCTCCTTACATAAGAACCGTATAATATAACCTTTTTAATCTTTCCGCCGTACACTTTTATCAAATGTGCTTTTATTCGATCTATCAAGAGTTTTATCTTTTTATCCATTTTTCTTCATCACTTAAAGTCCGCCAGTCGAATCGGCGGATTAAGAATTTAGGACAAAGTTCTCAGCATAGAAAAAACTTATGCGAAGTTAAAACTTGGGTGAATATCAAAAGTGCGAACCATATATGCTGTCTTATTTGAACTTTTGCGATCTATTCACCTAGAAGGGCTCATTGTATTATTTATGTGCTTCGTAATAGCTTCAATGAACTTATCTCCATAATCCTGAGTAAATTTTCCTCCAATGCCGTGCACAGAGAGGAGAGAGGAGAGAGGAAACATTTGTCGGTTTTTGTTTAGCTAATTCTCTCAAAGTAATATCACCGCAAATCATAAATGCTGGAATGTCTCTTTGTTGTGCAATTTCTCTCCTCAATTTTCTAAGTTCATCAAATAATTCTTTTTCAAAATCGTCGAACTCTGGAATGCTACGATCAACGAAATCTTCAAAGAACTGTACTTCAGTTTCATACTTACCAGTAATAAAATCTCGTCCTTTTGTTGTAATTTTGAGCGTTGGCATGTTTTCGTATTTGGATACAAATTCTACTTCAACAAGTCCGGATTTAATAAGGGCTTCTATGATAGTTCTCAATTGTTTTCGTGTGAACATTGGAAAAGTCGAATATGCCGCAAGGTTATGTAGCCCATGATTGATTATGAAAGTTGATTTTGAACCTTTTAGTATTGAGATGGTCTTTTTGATACCCAAATGGAAAGGCAATTCCGTTACACAACAAAGAATAATCTTGCAAATTGCTCTTTCGTAATCTTGAATTATTTTTTTTATATTTATAGTCAAGTTAAGCCCCCTTCTACAATATCGCCTAAGTTAAAATAATCAAACTACTTCGTTTACGTTGTTAGATAGCAAGCATCCAATTGGACTTACGACTTTTCCTTAATCAAAAGCGGCTTACTTTTCTTCTTTGGTTCTCCGCCTGCGTTGTCCTCTCGATATACCTCAATTACTGCATCCGGGCAAATGATAGCGCACATGGCGCAGCCTGTGCACCCGGAATCTGTAGCCTGAGCTGGGAAATAACCCTTTTTGTTGGACTTTTTGGAGATGACTATGCTGTCCTTAGGGCATGCTATAACACACAATCCACAACCCTTACAACGCTCGGTGTCAATAACTATTTTTCCTGCCATTTTTCAATCGCGTATTGCGTTTTTTTGCTATAGAACGAACGACATACTGCGAGATTAAAGCGGATTCTAACAGCACGCCATGCAATTGTAAAGTCAAAAGGACAATGGTAGAAATTTGAAGTGCCCCTTCGTCGCGGTAAGCGCTAATCCTTTTCGTTCACTTCAGCAGTCTCTTAAGTATTGCTGCTGTGTGCATGGCCAGCAGCATTAAGTAGTCCAGATCGCTCAGGCTATAGTGCTGATGCACCATAGCATTGTCAACATATAACACACCGTAACAACCAGCGGGGCTTACAATAGAAGCAATCATTGCAGAGCGAATCCTTTCTGTATCTTCTAAGTCAGCGGCAACTCGCGGCATGACCATGGAAAGTCCCTTTTCAACAGCTTGATTGATTTTTTCACCAAGCTTGAGCTGGCTCAGCTCGACCGTTTTGCCATCGCGTCTTTTGCCCGCATGGTATGTCATAGGTCCGTTCGGCTGTTCCCGCAAAGCACACCAAACATGAAACGCGCTGAACTGCTGTAACGTGACATTCAATACAACGAGCAACAGTTCCTCCAACGCATTAACTGATGATATTGTGTCCGTAGCCTGTGAGAAGTCCGTCAATCTTCTGGCTGCAAGCCTCATCGCGGGTGCGTGTCCCGCATCCGGCTTTCGCACAACTGTTTCATGCTTAGGCGTAGTCAGGGCCGCCTCCAGATTAAGGGTATCTTCTAACTGTTCTGCCTCTTCGGCACTGGTGACTTCCTCAAGATCGACTTCAATAGTAAATTCGGTGATACGAATACAGTCGCCGTTCTTGATTTCGGCTTTGTGGATAGCTGCATCGTTCAGATATGTCTTGTTGGCTGAATCCAAATCTTCAATTATCCACTTGCCGTCCTCGGTACACGCTATCGTGGCGTGTCGTTTTGAAACCGTTCTTTCGGGTAAAAAAACGTGGTTGTTGACCCCTCTGCCGATGTGAATAGGTCCCTCCGTGAATTGAAGCTCCTTTGTATCGCCATCTTTTTGTCTCACAGTTAGACGCATTTCACTGTCCTGCCCAAATGGTTACATGAAAACTCTAATAACATTATCCAAAATTTGCTATGATTTGTCAAGAAAAGTACTCAGATTTCCATATTACGGCCTCTGACAGTGCTACAGAGCTATCTATCGGCTCTGATTTGAGTGCAAGTGACTACCATCAGTCAGGAAAAAGATACTTTAATAAGATGTCCGACCATGGAGCGTTTAATACGTTGAAAATGGCGGAATTCGGCCAATATATGTTGAAGGAAAGTAAGCAGTAACTTAAAATCCGGCAGGTCGTTATCCATCATTTAACCAAGAGCTTTTCGGATATGTAATGATGTATGTTATACCGGCAATTGATTTGAGGGATGGCAAGTGTGTGAGGCTCATTCAAGGCCAGTATGACCAGCAGATTACCTACCGGGATGATCCTGTAGCTCAAGCCCGGCAGTTTCATTCAGACGGAGCAGAGTGGCTGCATATCGTCGACCTGGATGGCGCTAAAGAAGGCAAACCTGTTAATACTGCCACTATATCAGCTATATCCGACCTACATATACTAAAAATTGAAGTCGGCGGAGGATTGCGTGATGAGGCCTCCATAAAAGAGCTTCTCGAGATAGGCGCCGAAAGAGTAATAATCGGCACCAAAGCGGTAAGCGACTTTGGTTGGTTCGCCGAGATGGCTGAAAAGTTCAGTGGACGGATTGTGCTTGGCTTAGACGCACGTGGTTCGAAGGTTGCTACTCATGGATGGACTGAGGATAGCTCGCAGCAGTTACTGGAGTTCGCAACTCAAGCTGCGAAACTGCCGCTTGCCGTGATAATATACACCGACATCACTAAAGACGGCATGATGACCGGGCCAAACATCGAAAGAACCAGAGCACTTGTCCAGGCGGTAAATATACCTGTTATCGCTTCAGGAGGTGTACGTGAAGTGGACGACATCAAGAAACTTACGCAAATAGGCGTGGAAGCTGTGATAGTTGGCAGAAGTTTATATGAAGGCACACTCGATCTCTCCGATGCAATAAGGGCTGCAAAATTACAGGCTTAAATCATAAGAGCTATTACACACAAGGTTTTTGTAAGCCGAACTGCCCGATTCTTCGTGTCATTGTTGTTGAAAAAAAGTCATTTTGAGTCAGCAATTTTATCTGCTTAAATCTCTTATTCAGGCGGTTCGAATTTGTAGCCTATTTCTCTTATTGTATGGATGAAGACAGGATTGTGCGGATTCGGCTCAATTTTATTTCTTAATGTAGTTATAAAACGGTCTATGCTGCGCTGGCCGGTGAAAGAATCATAACCCCAAACCCTGTTAAGTATCTCATCTCGTGTTAGAGCTCGGCCTGGCCTTTTAACAAAGAATTCCAGCAGGTTAAACTCTTTAGGCGAGAGCCTGACCTCCTTTCCTTCGCAAGTTAGCTTCCTGGCAGGGACATGAAGTTGGAATTGGCCAAATTCGTAGACATCTTGCTCGGCTTGCTTGGCACGTCTTAGAAATGCGGCAACACGAGCAAGGAGCTCCTTTATGCTAAAAGGCTTGGTGACATAATCGTCTGCTCCAAGATTCAGTCCCAAAATCACATCCGATTCTTCGCCTTTAGCGGTCAGCATTATTATTGGCATATTCAGGCCTTGCTCGCGGATCAGTCTGCATATCTCATAGCCATTTATCTTCGGAAGCATAATATCAAGAAGAATCAGGTCGGGCTTTTCATTCAAAGCAGCATTTAAACCTTCTTCGCCGTCCGCTGCGGTTAGCACTTTGTAACCCTTGAACTCAAAGTTATCCTTTAAGCCCCGCAGCATTGTAGGATCGTCTTCAATTATCAGTATTGTTTCCATTTTGTATAGGTATTTGAAATTTGTAGCCGATTCCTTCGATAGTATTAATGAAGGTTGGATTACTCGGGTCGGGCTCGACTTTGTTCCTTAAGGTTGTAACGGTACGGTCAATGTCTTGTAAAGTAATAAAATGAGAATAACCCCACACGGTATTGCGAATTTCATCACATGTAAGGGAGCATCCAGCCTTTCTGAGGAACAGATGAAGCATTTTAAATTCCCCTGGGGTTAGTTTAACTTCTTTGCCGTTGCGTACGAGAGTCCTGGATATGGTATCGAGGCGGCAGTTGCCGAATTCAAAAACATCAGGTTCCCCTTTTGTTCTGCGTCGCATAAATGCATCGGCTCTGGCCAGAAGCTCTTTAATGCTGAAAGGCTTGGTTACGTAGTCATCAGCGCCCAGATTCAACCCAAGTATAACGTCTGATTCCTGATCCTTGGCGGTAAGCATTATTATAGGCATGTCAAGTTTTTTCTCGCGTATTTGGCTGCATATCTCAAAGCCATTAACATTGGGCAGCATAATGTCGAGTATAATCAGGTCCGGATTTTCTGCAAGCGCAGCTTTTAGGCCGAGCTCGCCATCCTGAGCGGTCTTGACGCGATAGCCCTTTAGCTCGAAATTATCCTCCAGGCCCCGCAACATGGCTGGATTGTCTTCAATTATCAGTACGCTTTTCATCGAGTAATCCTTTCCACTATAGATTAATTATAAGCCGGCAGTCTAATAGTAAAAGTGCTTCCTTCACCGAGTTTGCTCTCAACTGCAAATGTGCCTTTGTGGGCATCGACGATGAATTTAGCGATACTAAGACCCAATCCACAGCCTTCGACGCCCCGTGTGAGACGGCGGTCCACCTGATAAAACCTCATAAATATCCTCCTGATGGAGCGACGTGACATACCCATGCCTTTGTCAGTTACCTGATAACAAACCGAGCCAGCATCGCTAAAGACCCGCAGCTTGATGTGCCTGTCATTATGAGAATACTTATAAGCGTTATCGAGCAGGTTCACAAGTACTGTCACCATCGCGTCGTGGTCAGCCAGAACGTCCGGCAGGTCCTTTTGGACGTCTATTTCAAATTTGCACCGTCCATCATTAAACTTAGTTTTAACAGCCTCCGCTGCTGCTTTGGCGATGGAACTAGCGCTCGTTTGAACAAGTCGAAAGGCTCGCTTGTTTCTCTCCATCCTGGAGAAGGTTAGAAAATTATCGATAAGTCCTGTAAGCCTTTCATTTTCTTTTGATACTAGCTGCAAGTATTCGGTAACCTGTTGCTGGTCTTTGTAATTACCTTCCAATAGAGTGTCTACAAGGACACGCATTGAGGCCAGCGGTGTTTTTAATTCGTGCGAAACTGTAGCAATGAAATCGTTTTTGAGCCTGTTTATCTTTATCTGTTTTCCTACAACCTGTACAGCTAACAAGCCGGCTGCAATCATTATGGCGATAGCCAGCAATCCTGTCCACATATACACAACAGCTTGCTTGCCTGCTGTTTTTTCAAAGATATCAAAATCCTTAAAAAGAACTTCAACATGCCAACCTGGAAAGAATTGTCCAAGCGTGGTTCTGAGAAAAGCTGGTTTTTCCGGGTTTTCCAGGCCGCAGGCGTACATTCCAAGATTGTCTGTTATCCTATAGGAAACACCCAATTCTTTTAGGGTATCTCCACATACATCAAAGTCAAAATTGAACGTGTCTGTTTTTTGTAATAATAAATATGTCTTGTCCCCAGCTTTGTGGTATATCCCGTAAACATAGACCTCTTCCGGAAGATCCAGCTTGCGAAGGCTGTTCTCGGGCCAGGAACTAAATGGCGCCGTAAACGCAGGCCAGCCAAAGCCGACAGGGCGTGTTTGCCTGGCCTGAGATAAACCTAATATTATAGATATTTGCTGCTTAAGTTGCTCGGTCCAACTCCATTCTAATCCCTCAATTGTGTCCAGTGTTGCACGCAATAGAGATATCATTTTTAGTTCATCATCTTCAGACCAAGGCTCTGACACAACTCCGGCGTAGTACCTGTCAAGAACAGTTACGGCTAATTCTTCGGCTGAGAGCAGACCCTTTGCCTTTAGAACTTGCGGCTGCAGTTCTTTAGCCCAATCGCTCTCTTGGACAATTTCAATTGCTTTACTCAGAAGAAAAATTCTTGTCTCCGACGGCATCGGTAAAAGTTTGTAATCGCTTCGTGGAGTGTAATCGACAGCAGAGCTTATCAAATTTTGTAGATCAGACCGCTTGAGACCGTCTTTGGTTTCACTCTTCAGATTTATAAGCAGGATT
>Ga0307437_1000914_pt1 | contig 21162 bp, 20 predicted proteins | sample SalMarWE160390MG_FD_202146 | JGI IMG/M metagenome (GOLD analysis project Ga0307437, IMG submission 202146) | Salt marsh sediment microbial communities from the Plum Island Ecosystem LTER, Massachusetts, United States - WE1603-90 | ecosystem: Environmental > Aquatic > Marine > Intertidal zone >...
ACTAGCTCTTCTTTAGCCTGGCTATATTCTTTGGTTTGAGCGTAGCCTCCGTCGTGAAGCTTATACAGCCTATCTTGTAAACTCAGGTCAATTGGCACTTCACCCATATGAAGGACAATAGCCTTGGTCCTTACACTTGCCCCAAGGTCTATCGTTTGCTTGGTAAAGCTAACAGCCTCCATTCGCTCGCTCTCGTCCAGAGAACTTAAGGAAAGGCTACTTATGGGGATTCCTCTGGATGACAATATTAATGGACAGGGAGAATGAATGCTTGAAATAGGAATTGTGGTCTTGAGAAGCTCACTGAGCATTCTTGGGGAAATTGACGCATTTGCTTCTATGTGGGTAAAGCCTAATTCTCTAGCTTTGGCGGCAAATCCCGCCATGTGTCTAAATCTACCTTTAACCCACATGGTGGAGAGGGAAACTTCGAGCAATTTGCTACCTTTCTCAAACGTAGTAAGCTGCAATGAATAAAGTCACAAATAGATTTATTTTTAAGCTGTGTTGTTTGAAGTTAACACTTTTAGCGCAAAGGCGGTTTATCCCTCAATTTCAACTGACTCTAGCTCAGGCAAAGAGATAGGACATTCTTGCCCTTGTCCTGCGATAAATGCCTCGGTTTTTACACGAGCTTCCTCGTCAGAATATTGAATAGGTGGAGATTTCATAAAATAAGCTGAAGGCCCTACTATAGTCCCACTTAAGCCACGATCCAGGGCTAGTTTACAGCATCTTATGGCATCAATAACTACCCCGGCTGAATTAGGACTATCCCATACCTCCAGCTTCAGTTCTAGCTTTAGAGGTACATCGCCGAAGGTGCGACCTTCCATCTGCAGGTAACAAAATTTGCGGTCAGCTAGCCAGGGCACATAGTCACTGGGACCAACATGAATGTTGTCAGGACCAAGATCGTAGTCTAGCTGTGAGGTAACGGCATTGGTCTTGGAAATCTTCTTAGATTCCAATCGCTCTCGTTCTAGCATATTATAGAAATCGGTATTGCCACCGAAGTTCAGTTGGTAAGTTCGCTCTAATTTGACGCCGCGGTCGCGGAAAAGCTTGGTTAACAGTCGATGGGTGATGGTGGCGCCAACTTGAGACTTGATGTCATCGCCAATGAGGGGCAGTCTGTGCTCGGCAAATCGATTTTGCCAATAAGGCTCGCGTGCAATAAAAACAGGTATACAATTGATGAAGCCGCAGCCTGCAGTTAGCACTTGCTCTACATACCACTTAGTTGCCTCCTCGCTTCCTACAGGCAGATAATTAATCACCACGTCAGTTTTGGTCTTCTTGAGTATATCTACAATATTGGCAGTGGGGCCTGGCGCCTTAGTGATAATTTTAGAAAGATACTTGCCCAGTCCATCGTGGGTCATACCCCGCTCAACTCGAATGCCTGTCTTAGGCACATCACAAAATTTAAATGTGTTGTTTGGTTTGATGAAAATAGCCTGAGCTAAATCCTTGCCTACTTTGTTTTTATCAATATCAAAGGCAGCCACGAAGTTGATATCAGATATATGATAGCCTCCCAGGTTGACATGCATTAAACCGGGGACAAATTCATCTTCCTTAGCATCCTTGTAATAATGAACTCCTTGCACTAAGGAAGAGGCGCAATTACCAACACCTATGATGGCTACGTTTATTGTTCCCATTTTCACCCCCATTTCATAAATATGGAAAACTTACTAAGGGAATTAGGCCTTACCGTTCTAAATACCTTGGTTCCGCACACAGGGCAGATTCCCTGAATTGCTGGTTTCCCGTTCTCAAGGGTTATACTCTGAGCTTTTTTATCTCTCTCTTTGTCCGGCATTTAAGACAATATGCTTGCATTAATAACTATCCGGATTTTTAGGTAAGACGCATTCAAGCACTTTTTTATACGCCAATTTATACATATTTATAGGTACTGATGTCAATACCTTCAAGGCGATTTCAGCGAAAATCGAGTAGAGCTATTTAGTGGTGGGCAGTTCCCCTATCAATTTGAGTAACCTTGCTCCTCGCTCAATGGAATCATCATAATGAAAGCTGAGTTGCGGTGTATATTTCAATTTTAAGTGTGATGCAAGTTCCTTGCGCAAGAATCCTGTAGCGTTGTTGAAGCCCGCTAGTATATCTTCTTTATTATTTATTTCGCTGCCCAAGGTGCTGACAAATATCTTGGCGTGCTTAAGATCGGGTGAAAGCGTGACTTCTGTTACTGAAATAAGCTTGCTCAATCTGGGGTCATTAACCTCACGCTCAAGCAGTTCGCTGATTTCTCGCTGGATCAGTTTACTTGTTCGTTCACTTCGCCTACTCATTTGAATCTCCTATCCGGGAAGTATAATTAGCCTATTCTTTCCTGTCGATAAAATTCAATGATATCGCCAATTTGAAAATCGACAAACCCCTCTATCGCCAAGCCACATTCGAGGCCAGCGGAGACCTCGGCGACGCTCTCTTTAAAACGCTTTAAGCTGGAGACTCGAGATTCACAAGTAACTTTATTTTGGCGCAATATTTTAACTTGCGCATCTCTCCATACCTTACCTTCCATGACATAGACTCCAGCTATTTCCCCCAGCTTGCTGCTGGGGAAGACAGCCCTTACTTCAGCGCGCCCACTGAGCACTTCACCATAATTCGGCTCAAGCATCCCCTTTAAGGTCTTATCCACATCTTCTATTAGCTTATAGATTACATCATAGTGTTGGATGCCCACCGCTTCCACATTAGCTAACTGTGTTGCTCCAGGTGAAGTAGGAGTGTTGAAACCGATGATAATGCCTTTTGAGGCTGAGGCCAGAAGTACATCACTCTCGGTGATGCCCCCGCTAGCAGCATGGATGACTCTAGCTTTTGTCTTCTCTGTGCCTAACCTTTCTATGGAAGTTTTTATGGGTTCAATACTGCCCTCGACATCTGTCTTCAAAACTATGTTGAGTTCTTTTATCTGCCCTTCACTTATTTGGCTGGAAAGAGCACTTAAACTTAAGGTGGGACGTGGCCTAGGATATTTTTGTTTTTCAACAATGCTTCGTGCTTCATGCTCATCGGGAAGCACAATAAAAAGGTCTTCCGATCTTACCACCTCATTTAAGCCTAGGGCTTCCACTGGAGTGGAGGGTTCAGCTTTGTGAACTTGCTTTCCTGCATTATCAAACATGGCTTTTATTCTCCCCCAAGCGCTGCCAGCTACCACAACATCGCCTCGACTAAGGGTGCCCTTTTGAACAAGCAGGGTAGCTAAAGGACCTTTAGTTTTGTCCAGCTTAGCCTCAATGACTACCCCTTCTGCGGCGCTATTAGGATCAGCTTTTAGTTCTAATATGTCAGCCACTAAGAATAGGTTTTCCAACAAATCCGATATTCCTTGTCCTTGCTTGGCTGATATGGGTACACAAACAGTATCGCCACCCCACTCCTCAACAACCAAACCCAGCTCGGTAAGCTGCTGTTTCACACGTTCTGGATTAGCATCAGGTTTATCAATCTTATTGATGGCAACTACTATGGGGACCTTGGCAGCCTTGGCGTGGTTTATGGCCTCCACAGTCTGGGGCATGACACCGTCATCAGCGGCAACCACCAGAATTACAATATCAGTTGCTTGTGCCCCTCGGGCTCTCATGGCAGTGAAAGCTTCGTGCCCAGGTGTATCCAAAAAGGTGATTTTGCGTCCATCCACTAAGGCCTGGTAGGCACCAATATGTTGGGTAATTGCTCCTACCTCATGAGCAGTGACATTAGTCTTTCTGATGACATCAAGGAGGGTAGTTTTGCCGTGGTCAACATGTCCCATGACAGTAACCACGGGAGGGCGAACTGACAGTTTTCCCTTTCCTTTTTTCTTTTGGGAGGGTAAAGCTCTACGCTCTTTTGCTGCTTTAGCGGCGTAGCCAAAGTCTGCAGCTGTTATGCTTGCAGTATTAAAATCGAGGGTCTGGTTAATATTGGCCATGATGCCTTTGCGTATGAGCTGTTTAATTACCTTTACAGGCTCTACTTTTAATGTGTCAGCTAGCTGCTTCACCGTTATGGAAGGCGGGAGCTCAACTCTGGGCTGGTCTTCCTTCAATCTCGGTCTGTTGTCATCCAAATTTAGCTTTCCTCCAAAAAGTTATGGATATAATCAATTAAAATGTGGCGATTGTCATCACTAAGCTTTGTGCGCAATGCATATTCTAAACGATTTTTCTTTAGTACCAATTCCCAACAAACTTTATTAGGGCATAAGTAAGCACCCCTGCCCGGCTTCTTCCCAGATATATCTACCTCAGCAGTTCCGTTATCAGCACGCACTAAGCGAATCAAGGCTTTCTTTTCCTTAACCTGGTGACAAGCTATACAAGTGCGCTGAGGTAGATGCTTACTCTTCGCTCTCATCATCTACAAAATGGTCATCTTGCTTTTTATACTTTATCACCTTTCTCTTTCTTTTACCTTTAACTCCGTTTTTCCCCTTGTCTGGTATTTGCGCTTTTAACGCCCTCACTAAAATATCTTCAGCAAAGCGAATCTGTTTTTCTTCGGGCTTCTCAGGTGGAGCTTCTGAAATGCTTGGAAATTCAAACGACTCTTCCGCTCCAATCTCTTCAGCTAGCTCTGCTTCAAGTGGCTCCTTTTCCATAACTTCGGGGGGAATGGCTTCTACTGTTGTTTCTGGCTCTTGTGTAATAGCCCTTTCTGCCTCAATAGCAGAGACGCTCTTGATATCAATCCGCCAACCTGTGAGTTTCGCTGCTAGCCTGGCATTCTGTCCCTCTTTGCCTATAGCTAAAGAGAGTTGCTTATCAGGGACAACTACAATAGCTGCGTTTCTTTCTTCATCGATTTTGATGCTTGCTACTTGAGCTGGGCTAAGGGCGTTAGAGATAAACACCCCAGGGTCGGCATGCCACTGGATTACGTCTATTTTCTCGCCATTTAGTTCATTGATGATGCTTTGGAGCCTTATGCCTCGAGGGCCAAGACAGCAACCTACAGGGTCAACGTTTTCTTGGGTAGTTGCCACCGCCACTTTACTTCGGCGTCCGGCTTCGCGAGCTATAGCTTTTAACTTCACAATCCTGTTGTGAACTTCAGGGATTTCCAGCTCAAAGAGGCAACGTATCAAGTTGGGATGAGAGCGAGAGACTATTATTTGAGACTCTTTGCCCCCCTGGACCATCTCAAGAAGATAAAATTTAAGTCGCTGCCCTCTATAATAATGTTCATTGGGAACCTGTTCACTCGAAGGAAGTATCGCCTCTATTCTATTCAGTCTGATATAAATTCGTGCAGCTTCGGTGAATTGAATTGTTCCATTAACAACCTTTCCTTCCTTATCAACAAACTCTTCATAAGCAATGCGGTGTTCTGCTTCCCGCAACCGCTGTAGAACGACTTGTTTTGCTGCTTGAACAGCGATACGGCCAATATTCTTGGGTGTGCATTCTATGTTTATTACATCACCAATTTGTGCTGTAGCCCGCATTTTTCGAGCTTCGTCAATGGGGATTTCACGATCTGGATTGGCAACTGACTCAACTATAACCTTTTGAATATAGAAATTGATTTCACCGTTGTCAGGGTCAACTTTGGCCAGAATATCTTGTTCCGGAGCGGGTATGCCTTTTTTATATGCCGAGGCCAGCGCTGATTCCAAGGCCGCCAAAACCACTTCTTTAGGCAAGTTTCTCTCAGCCGAAAGCTGAGTAATCGCAGCCTTAAGCTCTGTTTTCATCTTCCTATTCCCATTTAGTTTCTTATATTTAGTAAAAAGGTGGGCAACCCCACCTTTAGTTTAAATTTCTTTATTTTAATTTAGCATATTTAGGTTAAAAATGCAAAAGTTTGCTTAAATAGCTTATAATGGGAAATTAATTGCTTCAGGAGGAGACATGTTAGCTTTGGAGGGTGTGAAAATTTTGGATTTGTCGAGATTGATTCCAGGTACATTTTGCACCATGCTTCTGGGAGATTTGGGAGCTGAAGTGATTAAGGTTGGGGCGCCAGGGGTAACTGAATTTATGGTTTCATCGGGATTGCTTCAAGAGGAGGAAGACCAGAAGAGAGCAGCTTATTATGCCCCTAATCGCAATAAAAAAAGCATCGTGGTTAACCTAAAGTCGGAAGCAGGACGAGAAATATTTTACCGCCTGTCCCGGCGCGTAGACGTTATTGTTGAGGGTTTTAGACCTGGAGTAGCCAAACGCTTGATGATAGATTACGAAACCATAAGTGAGCTAAATCCTAAGATCATCTACTGCTCGCTTAGTGGCTATGGTCAGGATGGGCCTTATCATACTTTTTCGGGCCATGATATCAACTATATAGCTATGGCTGGTATCCTTGGCTTAATTGGGTCCAGTGAAGGACCTCCAGCCATCCCCTTAAATCTAGTTGCTGACTTCGCGGCGGCAGCGTTATATGGAGCTTTAGGTATTTCAGTGGCTTTGGTGGCTAGAAACAAGACGGGCAAAGGGCAATATATAGATATGGCTTACATGGATGGGGCAGTATCACTTATGACCTGGTTCACTTGTGGTTACTTTTTTGACGGGTCAATGTTGAAGAGGGGTGAATCGTGGCTTCATGGTGCCTATCCCTATTACGGAGTGTACAAAACCAAGGACGGTAAATATATTACCATTGGCTGCCTTGAGCCACATTTCTGGGAGAACCTATGCCGATTTTTAGGAAAGGAAGAATATATCCCCTATTGCTTTGCTCTGGAACATACCTTTCATAAGCCAGAAGATGAGAAGTGGGATGAAATCCGCTCTTTTTTAAAGCAAATTTTCTTAACTAAGACAAGAGATGAATGGTTTGAATTGTTGACTCATAATGATGTCCCTGTCGGCAAAGTTTATACAGCGGACGAGGTTTTTAGTGACCCGCAGGTGCTTCATCGCCAAATGGTAATAGAGGTGGAACACCCGACCTTGGGCAAGATCAAACAAGTTGGCATAGCTCCTAAGCTCTCAGGCACACCAGGCAAGGTGAGAAATTTACCTCCACTTCCTGGGGAACACACTAATGAAATATTGCAAGAGTTAGGCTATAAGCGGAATGAGATTGAGAGTTTACGACAGGAAGGTGTAATATGCTAAAGGAATTAGATTATGGCTGAGGAATGTATTTTTTGTCGAATTGCTGCTGGCGAGGCGCCTGCCAACATGGTTTATCAAGATGAAGATTTTCTAGCCTTCAGGGATATCTTGCCTAAAGCACCCACACACGTGCTCATTATACCTAAAACTCATATTACATCTGTGGCTGAACTTAGCGAGGAACAACAGGAGCTTGCCGGGCGCCTTATAATCATAGCTAAGAATCTGGCTGAGAAAGAAGGAATAGCCAAGAAGGGCTATCGCTTGGTTATAAATTGTGGCACTGAAGGGGGACAACTAGTGCCTCACCTTCATCTTCACCTGATTGGCGGCAGGAAGCTGGACGCCAAGCTTGGCTAAACCACCCACGAAAATCTTGCGATTTTCGTGGGGACCCGCTTAACTTGGAATCAAATTTACCCGGGGTTCCCAAGAAGTCGCGGGACTTTTTGTGGTTAACCTGATGATTATAAAGACCTCAGCTTGGCTATTAATTCCTCTACAGATTCATCTGGGGTGGATGCTCCGGCGGTAATGCCAATATGGTGCTTACCTACGAGCCAGGAAGTGTCGACCTCGTCTGCTGTTTCCACCAAATGAGTTTCCACCAAAGGAGAGCATATTTCAACAAGGTGTCTGGCGTTGGCACTATTACTTCCGCCTATCACTATCATGAGTTGACTGCTCCGAGATAATCTTATGGCAGCTTCTTGTTGACCCTGTGTTATTTTACATAAAGTATTAACGAGGCGCATTTCATCAATATTAGGCCCAACCACACCTATTAGCTGTCTGACGAATTCGATAAAGGCAGATTGGGTTTGAGTTGTCTGGGAGATAATGCCCAGGCGTGATGGCGATTTTCCCGAACTGTATATTTGCTTCATATCCAAGGCAGCTATACCTTTGTCGCCTGTCCAACCTAGTAGTCCTTTGACCTCAGAATGCTCGGCTTCCCCAAATATGACGACGTCAAAGCCAGACTCAGCTAATTTCTTGGCTGTGTTTTGGGCTTTGCGAACTATGGGACAAGTAGTGTCAATGATTTGAATGTGACGGGCTTTGATCTTAGATAATATCGCTGGGCTTGTACCATGGGTGGTGATAGCCAGGATTTTGCTTTGAACTTGGTCGAGACGATTTATCGGCTTTATTCCTAGGTTGGCCAATGTTTCCACTAGCTGGCGATTATGTGCTACAGGTCCCAGTGTTTCTATTTCTCCATATTTGTTAGCTGCCTCCTTCAACAGCTTGATGGCCCGTCTGACGCCAAAGCATAGGCCTAGCTTCTCAGCCTTTTCAATCTTCATCTTTTTCATAGGCGCCTTGATATTCGGGTGGCAAAAGAGCAGCGATTTCCCTCATTAGTTGTGCGGTCAATAATTGCATTTGAGACTTGCTCATCTTGCTGTGGTTTGGAGGTAGCTTAAATGGCTTGCCAATCTTGACAACTATGTGAGGGCGCTTCCATAGCCAGCTTATACCCTTAAGCTTGTCTGTGCCAGCTATGCCGACAGGAAGAAGAGGGACATTTGTTTTTGAGGCTATAACTGCGGAGCCTGGTGCGCCTTTTCTGAGTTTGCCGTCGTGACTTCTGCCGCCCTCCGGGAACATTCCTAGGATTAGTCCCCTTTCCAATGCATTTCTGGCATTCTTAAGTATCTTCTTTTTCTCTCTAACCTTCCCTTCACGGTGTATGGATAAGGATCCAGCCCAGCGAAGCCAAAATCTCAAGAAGGGAGAACGAAAGAGTTCCGCTTTTGCCATGAAATTAATCCATCGCGGAAAGCTAAACGCGAGAAAAAATGGGTCGAGGAGATGAGCATGATTGGCTGCCAAAATAAGTGGACCGGTTAATGGTATGTTTTCTCTTCCTTCAACTTTCCAGGAGAAAAGAATATTGAGCAAAGGTCTAAATACGACTAAGATAATCTTTTGAGAGAGGGTCATAGGTTTACCGCCAAGGCATATATTTTGTCTACAACTTGCTCCAGGCTAAAGTTTTCTGTATCGATAATTATGGCATCCTCAGCCGGTTTAAGCGGCGAGATGGTTCTATGAATATCCATCTCATCGCGCTTCTTTAAATCGGCGAGGACGATTTCCAGTCTCGAATTCTCTCCTCGTTTTAATAGTTCCTTGTAACGGCGCATGGCTCTCTCTTCGGTGGAAGCGGTGAGAAAAATCTTTAATTCCGCCCAAGGTAAGACTACTGTGCCAATATCTCTGCCTGCCATTATTACCTTTCCTTGCTGGGCTAATCTACGCTGTTCCAATATCAGTGTTTGGCGTACCCCTGCTATCTTCGATGCCAGGGAAACCTGTTCCTCTACCTCAGGGCGAAGCAGCTTGGAGGAGACATCTTCATCATCAATGAGGGGCGAGAGATAGCATCCCTGTAAGGGAACAAAATCAAATTTAGTGGTATTGGCTAACTGACAAAGTTTCTGTTCGTCCTCTATGGAGATACCTGATTTGAGAACCTTCCAGGTAAATGCTCGATACATCATCCCTGTGTCGAAGAAAACATAGCCTAATCTTCTTGCTAGCAGTGAGCCTACACTACTCTTGCCGACTGCCACAGGACCGTCTATAGCAATTAGCTGTGGTTTCAAATTTCCCTCCATAATATCATTCTAAGCCAGGCTGTCAAGCTTTTAAGTCTGAACTCAATGTCGCTTTCCAGTCAAGCTAAGGCTGATTAGGACTTGACAATTACCCACGCTTTACCCCAGAAAGCTTGGAAAGAGCCAGTAGCCCTCAAACATGTTTAATGAGATTATACTAGAAAAATCCTTAAATAGAGGCGCCATAGACCAGCCTTAGCGGTAATTCCGTGAGTTCAAGGATTTGCCTTAGTTGCGAATTCCGTTTAAAATAACTTGCTTCATAAGGAAATTGATTCGTGAGGAGGAATTCATATGGGCACGGGTGCTGACCGATTGAAGGAACTGAGGGAAAGAGAAAGTAAGATAAAAGCCTTGGGAGGTCCAGAGCGGATAGAAAAGCAGCACAAATCGGGGAAATTAACTGCTCGTGAAAGACTCGACCTGTTTTTCGACCCTGGCAGCTTTCACGAGCTTGATTTGTTTGTTCAGCATCGGGCTACGCTCTTTGGCATGGATAAGGTGGTCGTTCCCGCAGAAGGAGTCGTTACTGGATATGGGATGGTAAATGGTCGCCCTGTATGTGCTTTTTCCCAGGACTTTACCTCCATGGGAGGGACGCTGGGTGAGATGCATGCTAAAAAGATATGCAAGGTAATGGATTTAGCCATGAAGTGTGGTGTTCCCATAGTAGGCTTTAATGACTCTGGAGGGGCTCGGATTCAGGAAGGTGTTGATGCCCTTTCAGGCTATGGGCAGATATTCTTCCGGAATTCCGCAGCCTCGGGGGTTATTCCCCAGCTCTCGGCAGTTATGGGGCCTACTGCCGGGGGAGCAGTCTATTCACCTGCCATGACAGATTGGGTATTCATGACGAAGGGAACAAGCTACATGCACATTACCGGCCCGGCAGTTATCAAACAAGTTACAGGGGAAGAGGTCACCTCTGAGGAGCTAGGCGGTGCCATCAGTCATGCCACTAAAAGTGGTGTATGCCATTTTGCCTGTGATGGCGATGCCCAAGCTATCGAACTCATTAAGAAACTTCTGAGTTACCTTCCCTCAAATAATACAGAGGACCCCCCTTTAATTAAGCCTAGCGATGACCCAAATCGTGTTGATCCTGCCCTTGGCAGCGTCATACCAAATGAGCCTAGCAAGGTCTATAATATGAGGGGTGTTATCCAATCCATTGTGGATAACGGTGAGATACTCGAGCCTCACTATAATTATGCGCGAAATGCCATTATTTGCTTTGCCAGGCTTAATGGTAGAACAATGGGTGTTATCGCTAATCAGCCGATGCATCTTGCTGGATGTCTTGATGTCAATGCCTCGGATAAAATCACCCGATTTATCAGGTTCTGCGATGCTTTTAATATTCCTTTGCTTACCATTGCCGATGTCCCTGGTTACTTACCAGGGAAAGATCAGGAATGGCAGGGAATAATAAGACACGGAGCTAAGCTTTTGTGGGCTTACTCCGAAGCCACGGTTCCTAAAATCACTCTGGTCACTCGCAAGGACTACGGGGGTTCATATCTTGCCATGTGTAGTAGAGACCTAGGCGCTGATTTTGTTTTCGCCTGGCCCACGGCGGAGATTGCAGTGATGGGTGCTGAAGGGGCTACCCCGATTATCTTTCGTAAGGAAATAGAGGCTGCGCCAGATCCTGAAACAAAGGAACAGGAAAAGATTCGGGAATATCGTGACCTACTATATAATCCTTACATTGCTGCCTCGCGGGGATATGTTGACGAAGTTATCCTACCCCGTGAGAGTCGTCCCAAAATAATCAAGGCCCTGGAACTTCTCTCTACTAAACGAGAGACGAGACCTCCAAAGAAGCATGGGAATATTCCTTTGTAGAGAGGGTTAACAAAAGAGCAATTGGAAAGTAAAAAAAGGAAAGATAGCTGCCATTACTGCTGCTATGGCTGCTTATATATAAGAGGAAGAAAAGGTTGAAAGGCCGGCAATGCCTAAGCGAAGGTCAGTAATGGTCTCAAGCTCGTGGAGTAGCTCCAGGCGTGAGAAGATAATGAGAATTCTCTGGCAGCGAAGAATTGTTCCTAAAGTGATGACATTTGGCTGTTATCCTGAACTGAAACTCTAAGCGAGGCGAAGAGGCTAGCAAAGGGTTTGGATCCTTCGACACGCTCAGAATGACAAGAAGCGAATGGCTCCGAATGACAAAAAGGAGGTAATTTGTGAATGAACTAAGAGAAGGTTCCATTTTGGCCAAAGATTTAACCACTGATAAGGTGAGGGCGAGTTCGAAAGCCAAAAATCCGGTCAAAATCTGTGACACTACCTTTCGTGATGCTCATCAATGCACATTGGCTACGAGGATGCGAACTGCGGATATGGAATGGATGGCCCCTGAAATGAATAAATGCAGCTTCTACTCTATGGAGGTTTGGGGTGGGGCAACATTTGACGTAGCCCACCGCTTTTTGGGTGAGGACCCCTGGGATAGGCCTCGCAAATTAAAGAAACTCATGCCTGATACTCCACTACAGATGCTTTTACGGGGACAGAATTTGGTCGCTTATCGAAACCATCCTGATGATTTGGTTGATGCCTTTGTGGAACAGGCTGCTGAGGTGGGTATTGATATTTTCCGGGTTTTCGATGCTGTGAATGACGAGCGCAATCACGAACGTGCTGCTATGGCAATTAAAAAATGTGGCAAACATTATCAAGGAGCAATATGTTACTCGCTCACCCAGCCAAGAATGGGTGGGCCGATCTATAATCTGGAATACTATATTAAAAAAGCTCTCGCCCTCCAAGACATGGGTGCTGATTCCATATGTATCAAGGATCAGGCTGGGCTTATCTCCCCTTATGATGCCTATGAGCTAATCAAGGCTCTTAAGGAAAACTTGAAAGTACCTGTTGAGTTGCATACTCACTACACCAGTGGACAGGGTTCTATGTCGGTGCTTAAGGCCATTGAGGCCGGAGTCGACATCATCGATACTGCCTTGTCTCCCTTTGCTTTACGCTCCTCACAGCCAGCTATTGAGCCTCTGGTAGTTGCTCTATATGGCACAGACAGGGATACAGGGCTTGACATTGAACAACTATTCAAGTGTGCTCAAATGTTGGAGCAGATCGCCCCTAAATACAAAGATTTCCTAGATACATCGGCAATGTCGGTCATCGATACCGGAGCTCTGGTGCATCAAATTCCTGGTGGCATGACCACGAACCTGGTAGCGCAACTCAAACAAATGAATGCTTTGGATAAACTGGCCGAGGTGCGACAGGAAACTGCTAGGGTCAGGGCAGAATTTGGTTATCCTCCTTTAGTTACACCTACAAGCCAGATTGTTGGTGTCCAGGCAGTACAGAATGTCCTGCTAGGGCGCTACAAGCTTGTCTCCAAGGAAGCAAGGGAATATGTATATGGTGGTTATGGCAAGCCACCAGCTCAAATTGTCCCAGACGTCCAGAAGACTATTCTTAAAGATAAGGTGCCTATCACCTGTCGGCCGGCAGACCTGCTCGGGCCAGAACTGGAAAAAGCTAAGGAGGAATCAAAAGAATTTGCTAAGAATATTCAAGATATCCTTATTTATGCTCTTTACCCTACCACTGGTGCACGCTTCTTAAATTATAAATATGGTATAGATAAGACCATCCCAGACGATTGGAAGCCACCCCATGCTCCCAAGACTCTTGAGGAGGTGAACAGGGAGGATGAACTTATTGCTCAAGTTAAAGCTGGCAAGTTAAAGGGGAATTAGAGAAAAGCAATCTCTGGAAAAGGACAGGCGTGAGAACATGCAATGTTCTCATCGGAGATGATAAATAGGCACACATATATTTCGCACAAAGGGAAGAAAAATAGCGATATAGAGGGAGGTAGAGATGAAGATAGACGTTGAAAGATTGAAGGAGATCGTAGGAGAGAAAAATGTCAGAGATAACATTGCCGATCTTTATGTCTATGGCTCTGACTCCTCGGTTCATGAAGCTACTCCCTCGGTTATTGTCAGACCTGAAACAGTAGAGGAAGTGCGGGAGGTCGTGCGCTATGCCAATGCCGGGTTAATACCTGTTATCGCCCGAGGTGCCGGTTCTGGCGCCTCGGGACACACTGTTCCCATAGATGGTGGCATTGTCATGGATTTGAAGCGAATGAACCGAATCCTGGCGATAAGACCACGAGATATACTGTGCAAAGTTGAGCCGGGAGTAGTCTGGGATGATTTAAACAGGGCGCTTCAGCCATATGGTCTTTGGTTTCCTTCGGCTCCAGAGTCGGGTAGAATTGCCACCATTGGTGGAGCTATTGCCAACAATGGCTCTGGGGTAAGGGCGATAAAGTACGGAACAATGCGGGACTATGTCTTAGGGATGAAGGTTGTTCTGGCAAATGGAGATTTAGTTACTCTTGGTGCTGATACCCGCGCTCAGGCATCGGGTTATCAGCTTGATAGGCTTATGGTTGGCTCTGAAGGCACTCTGGGCATAATTGTAGAAGCGACAATTTTGCTCAGACACCTGCCTAAATTTAGAGCTATGGGAATGGCGAAGTTCAATAAACTGGAAGATGCGGGTGAGACAATATCAGATATCGTGGCATCTGAAGTAACGCCCTCGTTGCTTGAGCTTGTAGACGATATAGCCATCACTGCTCTTAACAAGACCCTTAACATGAATCTTCCTCAGGTAGAAGCAATTGTGGTATATGAGTGTGATGGACGATTAAAAGAAGCTGTGGATTACGATATGGAAACCATCAAAGAGATATGTGAGAAAAATAATGCCTTTGGAATTGAAATGGGCAGTGACGCTAAAGAGATGGAACGCATCTATAGCGGGAGGAAAAAACTTTTTGCCGCGCTCTCAAGATATAGGGATGGATTTGTCTGCACATCGTTAGCTGATGACATGGCTGTCCCTAGCTCAAAGATAGCAGAATGTGCCCGCAAGATTCATGAAATCGGAGAGCGCAATCACGTAGTGATGACTGCTTATGGTCATTGTGGGATAGGATTGCTACATACAAAGATATTGATGGAGGTTACCAGGAAGGAGCAGTGGGAAAACGCCAGGCGGGCAGTTGATGATGTATATGATTATGTCCGAAGTGTAGGGGGGACAACCTCAGGGGAGCATGGCATTGCCATTTCCAAGGCGCCCTCTTGGAAAAAAGAAAAGGCAGATTCACTTCAAATGATGAAGGCGATAAAAGTGGCTCTTGACCCCAACAATATCTTAAATCCTCATAAATTGATGGATGCACCGGATGACTGGGTTACGGCAACTAAACTCAGATACCCGGTGGAGCTATAAAGAAAAACGGAAATCGAACCCCCAAAGAGCCGGTGTCCCTTCTTGCTTGGAAGCCTTGGGATTAGCTAGGGGAAAATGGAATTCAACAGACTAAAGAAATGGGGAAACGAACTAAATATATGTATAAGGTGTGGCTATTGTTATGAGCATTGCCCTCTATATAAGGTGTCCAATTGGGAAATTGATACGCCCAGGGGGAGGCTGTTGCTTGCTTATGGACTCCTCACAGGCGAAGTTGAACCCTCTTCGTATGTTGCGGAAAAGCTCTTTCAATGCTTTTACTGCAAGAATTGTAGCAAAAGCTGTTCAGCAAAAGTTTCGCCTACTGACATCTTTACCGATGCCAGAGCTGACCTTGTGGAATCTGGCTTCGAGGTGCAGGGTACCACAGTCAGGAACGACGAAAAACTATGTATAGCCTGTGAAAGGTGTGTCGCAGTATGTAAAGCTGAAGCACTTTCTATGGATATTGAGAATATGAGAGTCCTGGTCGACAAGGTTAAGTGTAAGGGTTGCGGTGTGTGTGTAGCGGAGTGTCCTGTTGGAGCAATGTCGCAAAAGGAGGGATTTGGAATATCAAGGAAAGAACTCTCTGCAAAAACTGAAAGCTCCCTCAGAAGCATGAATGGAATCCCCAAAGTAATTATATTCTGTTGTGATTGGTCAATATATCCTGGACTCCGACTGTCTCGGATGGAGCTGACGGGGGCAGAGAATACATCGGGGATTATCGTGACTGTGTGTGCCGGCCGTATTGACCCAGGATTGATATTGGACACATTTTACCAGGGCGCATGGGGGGTGATGATTGCCTGTTGCCCGCTTGATGAATGTGAACACGATGGAAACTATAGGGCTCAAGAGAAATGTGTATTGGTTGAGAGACTGCTTGGTGTGCTTGGTGTTGAACCACAAAGGCTTAAGTTAGAACATTTTGCCACCGGTGAGGCTCAAAAACTTAAGAATGCGGTGGATAGTTTTGTGAGTGAAATAGCATCCTTGGGGCCAATATGAAAACTGGGAGGCTGAATGTTATAGGGAGCAGATTATGGGGCTATAAGACAGCGAAACAAACGGAAGTCCTCAGTGTTGAGCTATCTCCGCTGATATAGGCTAAAAAAAGGAAAACAAAATAGCTATGAAAATAGGAATCCCTTACGGAAAGGAAAAGGTAGAGGTTGAAGTTGAGGAAAACAGGATTGCCGGAATAGTTGAACCAAATGTTGTTTCTGTTGGCGATGAAACAAAGACCATCCGCAAGGGAATTGAACAACCCATTAACTCCAGGAGTTTTGCTGACTTTATCGCCGATGCTAGAGATTTGCTTTTCATTGTTAATGATTACACCAGACCCACTCCTACGGCAAAAATACTAGAAGTAATTTACCCTAAAACCAAGGATAAAAATACAAGGTTTATCATTGCCACCGGAATTCACCGTGCACCGACTGAAGAGGAATTCAAGTTTATCTTCGGAAATTATCACAACTTGCTAAGGGACAGAATCTATGTCCACGATGCTCGCAAAGATGAAGATATGGTGTATTTGGGAATTTCCTCCACGGGTACCGAGATGTATGTAAACAAAATAGGTGTAGAGGCACATAAGCTGGTAACTATTGGTTCAGTAGAACCTCATTATTTCGCTGGCTATACAGGGGGCAGGAAATCATTTCTCCCTGGCATTGCGTCTTATAAGACAATAGAGCAAAACCATAAGCATGCCCTTAGTCCCCGCGCACAGACGCTGGTTTTGGAGGGCAATCCGGTTCATGAAGATATGGTTGATGCCCTCAAGACGATAGAGGGAAAGGAAATATTTTCCATCCAGACCGTTCTCGATGGCAAAAAAAGGGTTTACCATTGTACCGCAGGGCATATTCATGATTCATTCCTGATGGCTATAGAGAAAGCTCACGAAGTTTATTGTGTAAATGTCAAAGAAAAAACGGACATCGTCATTGCTGTTGCCGGTTATCCCTCAGACGTGGATTTATATCAATCACAAAAGGCGCTTGATAATGGGAAACTGGCTCTAAAAGAGGGAGGGATTCTTATACTTGTCTCTGAGTGCAGATCTGGCATAGGAGAAGAGGCATACTTTAATCTCCTTGCCAGTAGCAAAACTCCTCAAGAAGCTCTGAAAAGAATCGAGCAAGGCTACAAACTGGGTTATCATAAAGCTGCTAAAATGGCTGAGATTGCCACCTGGGCAGAAATCTGGGGGGTAACCGGGCTTGCGAAGCAAGATATGGAGAAAGCATTTATTAAACCTTTTCACGAGGTTCAAGAAGCGCTAGATAAAGCAATTAAGAAGAAGGGAGAAAAGGCAAAAATCCTGTTCCTGATGGATGCTAGCCTCACTGTGCCAAAGATAATGGGATAAAAACGTTAACATCCAGCGCAGCTACTATCAAGAAGCCAGGATAAGCCGGCAAAGGAAGATGAGACAAATCAAAGCCAGTGAGGTAACGAACGCCGTAGCCCGTTTATTTGAACATTCCTGCCATTATTTGCCCCCCGATGTAATGATTGCATTGAAGCAAGCAAGGGAAAAAGAAAAATCCCCTGTTTGCCGTGATGTGCTGGATAGAATCCTGGAGAATGTGGAAATTGCCGGCAAGGAACAAATTCCTCTTTGTCAGGACACCGGTGCCGCTGTAGTCATGTTGGAGCTAGGTCAAGAAGTGCACATAATCAATGGAGACCTTTATACAGCAGTCAACGAAGGAGTACGCCAGGGGTATGATAAGGGTTATTTGCGTAAATCCATAGTGAACCAGCCTTGTTTTGCCAGGATAAACACCAAAGATAACACACCAGCTATGATTCATACCGATATAGTTCCTGGAGACAGGCTGAAAATCAGCGTCTTGCCCAAGGGAGGTGGCTCAGAAAATTGTTCTCGTCTGACTGTTCTATCTCCAGCTAAGGGACGTCAGGGGGTGATAGATTTTGTCGTCAACCTTGTTGACGAGGTTGGTAGCAATCCCTGTCCACCGGTTATTATTGGTGTTGGCATAGGTGGGACGACAGACAAGGCCATGTTTATAGCTAAGAAGGCGTTGTTACGCAAAGTCGGTGAACCAAGCCCTGACCCTGAGGTTGCTGACTTGGAGAGTGAAATTCTGGAAAAAGTCAATAATCTGGGCATGGGTGCTATGGGCTATGGTGGCACAGTGACCGCCTTAGCGGTTCACGTGGAAACCTTTCCTTGCCACATTGCCAGCATGCCTGTAGCAGTCAACATGCAATGTTGGTGCGCTCGTCGTGAAGAAGCAATTCTGTAAAGCAATTGAAAGAGTGATAAGAGAATGTTTGTAACCATTTCGCCCAAAAGGCTACGCCGTGAGTTTGTAAGGAAAATCAAGGAGCTCAGTGGACAGAACCTTCAGTTATGCTACCAGTGTGGTATGTGTTCCGGAAATTGTCCTGCGGCTTCCAATATGGACATCTCCCCTCGGCGGATTATTGAGCTGGCACGATTAGGGTTGGAAGAGGAAATTGCCAATTCCAAGACTGTTTGGATTTGTGCCTCCTGTCTTGCCTGCACTGTCAATTGTCCCAGAGGATTTGACCTCTCGAAAGTGATGGAGGCAATAAGGCTGCTCACCCTGAGGAAGAATATTGACCACGTACGCCCCGAGGATATTTCACCACAAGAACGCTGCGAGCTTCCTCAAATAGCTATGGTCAGTGGCTTGAGGAAGTTTACCGGCTAGAGAAATAGAAAATGAGCTTAGCTTATTATCCCGGCTGTACCTTGAAGACCAAGGCCAGGAATCTGGAGGAGCCTGCTGTGGCTTCGATGGAAGTTTTGGGATTTAAGCTGGATGAGGTTCCCAGATGGAACTGCTGTGGCGCAGTTTATTCTTTGGCTGAGGATGATTTAATCCATCAGGTAGCGCCTGTCCGCAATCTTATCCGGGCAAAGGAACAAGGGAATGATGAGCTAGTTACGTTATGTGCTTTCTGCTTTAATACTCTGAAGAGGGCTAACCTCTTGATGAAGGAGGACGCTGAAAAAAGGAATACTCTTAATAGCTTTATGAGTGAGGAGGTGGATTATAGTGGAGAGGTAAAGGTAGTTCATCTTTTAGAGGTATTGAGAGACGACATAGGATGGGAAGCTCTCGCTCAGAAGGTAAAGCTCCCTCTCCGGGGATTAAAAGCAGCCCCTTATTACGGGTGTACCCTGCTTCGCCCCAGGGAAATAGCTATAGATAGTATAGAGAATCCTACCATCTTGGCGGAGTTTCTTAAAGCTCTCGGTGCCAGTCCTGTTGATTTTCCTGAATCCACGAGGTGCTGTGGTTCTTATCAAGTAATAAGCAGTCCGGATGATATTTCTGAATATGCGCGGCCTATCTTGAACTCGGCATTGAGTCATGGAGTAGAAGCCTTGGTTCTCACCTGCCCTCTATGTGATTATAATTTGGCTTGGGGCCAGAAAGAGTTGATGAAGAAACAGAGCGGATTCACAGGGATTCCGTTATTCTATTTCACGCAGCTTCTGGCTATTGCTTTAGGGCTCGGTCCCCAGGTATGTCATTTTGAGTTAAATTATGGCAGCCCGGAATCACTTCTGAGGGAAAGGAACCTGCTTTCTTAAGTTGAAAGCTTTTGACCGATTGGGGGTTAAAAATGAGTGCCAAAGAAAGAAAGAAGAGATCAGCAGAAACAGCGGTTAAGGAAGAAAAACAGATAGCGGTTAAGCTGATTCCGGTATATATCATGGGCAAGCGCTATGAAGTTCCCGAAGGGCTTACTATTATGAAAGCCATGGAATATGCTGGCTACAAATTCATTCGGGGGTGTGGATGTCGAGGGGGCACCTGCGGTGCCTGTGGTACGGTCTATCGTAAGCCTGGCGATTATAAATTGCAGGTAGCGCTTGCCTGCCAGAAGACAGTCGAGCCGGATATGTACATAGCCCAGATTCCCTTTTTCCCTGCCAATCGAGCCCGGTATGAGTTTGCAGAGTTGACTTCTGCTCCTGAAGAGGTCTTTAAACTATATCCTGAGCTGTTTCGCTGTGTTGCCTGCAATGCCTGCACGAAAGCTTGCCCTCAGGGAATAGAGGTAATGGATGCCATCTCAGCTTTGAAGCAAGGGAATATCGCCGAGGCTGCTCGACTTAGCTTCGATTGCATTCAATGCGGATTGTGCACCAGTCGCTGCTTTGGGGAATTAGCTCAGTATCATATCTTCCAACTCGCGCGCAGAATTTACGGAGCTAGAATTATCCCCAGGGCAGAACATTTAGCCGAAATGGTAGGAACAATTAACGAAGGAAGGTATGACCAAATTCTAGATGAGTTGAAGCAGGTGAAGGAGGATGAGCTGAAAAGGTTGTATCAGGAACGGGAGGCGGAGCCACTGGCAGCCGGTGAGGATTGGAAACCAAAAGATACAAGATACCTATAGGAGGCGAGATGAGTTACTTAGGATATCCAGGCTTCTTCGAGCCCTATATCAAGAAGGTAGAACAGAACAGACCTGCCCGCATAGAGAAAAAGAAGAAAGGGGAGGAATTTCCTTTCATGTCCTTGCAAGAAAGACAAGAGATGTTGAAGTATCACCCTGATTATAAAGAGGAAGGGAGAAGGGAGATAAAAATTGGCCCCAATAAGGGTTATAGGATAGCTCACGAGTTTGTTGACCTGCTGGAAGCCAAGAGCAGGGTTGAACCTGACAAAGTAGATCTATCGAGGGTTGATTATGAGGCTGATGTCCTGGTTATTGGTGGTGGGGGGGCTGCCACTATCGCTGCCCTTATCGCTGAGGAAAATGGTGCTCAGGTTCTCATGGCTACAAAGCTTCGGCATGGCGATGCTAATACTATGATGGCTGAAGGTGGGATTCAGGCTGCCACAAAAGGAGAAAAAGATTCTCCGTATTATCATTACCTGGATGTGATGGGAGGAGGACATTTCAAAAATGACACTGATATTGTGGCTGCTTTTGTGAAGCAAGCTCCTGATGCCCTCCAGTGGCTGGAAAGCCTTGGAGTTATGTTCTCCAAGTTTCCTGATGGCAGGCTGGATGCTATGCATGGTGGGGGAACTTGCCGGAAAAGGATGCACTATTGCGCCGACCTCAGCGGACTGGAAATCATGCGCACTGTGCGTGATGAAGCTCGTAACCGGGCT
>Ga0307437_1000919_pt1 | contig 21053 bp, 25 predicted proteins | sample SalMarWE160390MG_FD_202146 | JGI IMG/M metagenome (GOLD analysis project Ga0307437, IMG submission 202146) | Salt marsh sediment microbial communities from the Plum Island Ecosystem LTER, Massachusetts, United States - WE1603-90 | ecosystem: Environmental > Aquatic > Marine > Intertidal zone >...
CATTTTTTTCGAACCTTTCAAAAGATCCGTATTCCCGAACCAGAGTCTCATATTCACTTTTTGAGGGGTGATAAGATTCCTTGCAATTTTTACACAAGGTACGGACCAGGCGCTGGGCAAGGACGCACAGAATAGAGTCTGCAAAGTTGAACGGATCCATTCCCATGTCAAGAAGCCTGGTTATGCTTTCCGGTGCGCTGTTGGTATGCAGTGTGGAAAACACCAGATGCCCGGTTAATGACGCCTCTATTCCTATTGATGTTGTCTCCCTGTCACGCATCTCACCCACCATAATAACATCCGGGTCAGACCTTAAAAATGCCCGCATGGCGGAGGCAAAGTCGAACCCGATCTTGGGCTTTACCTGGACCTGCCTCAACCCTCTCTGGGTGATTTCCACAGGGTCTTCAGCGGTCCAGATCTTGGTTTCGGTATTATTGATATATGACAGCGCCGAATGTAAGGTTGATGTTTTGCCGGAACCGGTGGGACCGCATACAAAGATGAGGCCGTATGGCTGTGTAATTGAGCTGACAAAATTGTTGTAGTTTCGGGTTGAAAAACCTATTTTATCCAGAGGAAGCGTCTTACCGGTGGCCAGAATACGCATCACAACATCTTCCACTCCCCCCTGGGTAGGAATGGTTGCCACCCGGAGTTCAATATCAAGACCGCCGTATTTTTTGAATTTGATTTTTCCGTCCTGGGGCTTGCGCCGTTCCACAATATCGAGATCGGCCATGATCTTAATACGTGACACGATTTTATCTCTAAACACGGAAGGGAGCGACTCGAATACCATACATGTACCGTCCACACGGATCCGCACCTGGGTCTTTTCTTTTTCGGGATACGGTTCGATATGAATATCCGAAGAACCCCGATCATAGGCATCGATGATAATTTTATTGACAAGCTGGACAATGGCGCTGTCCTCCTCATACAGGATAGATTCTTCATCTTCTATCTCTTGTTCTTCACTCTTAAGTTGGGAAAGTATCTCTTGCATGGAGACAAGTTCTTTTTTTTTTCGGGTAAAGCGCCTGAGAATTTTGAGTATATCCTGTTTTAACGCGACATTGAAACAGATCGATTTGCCTGTAAACAGAGACTTGATTTCTCCAACCTTCTGAAGATCGAAAGGATTGTCTATGGCAATAACGATTTTATCATCTTCCTTGCGCAGGGGAACCCAGGCGTAGTGTCGCATGAAAGGGACTTTCAGGCCGGCAAGCAGTTCACTGGGAACCGGTGCATTTGCATTATATTTTGCAAACGGTACGTTATAAAATTGACTTAAGGAGTTGCCGATATCCTGTTTTGAAACCTTAAGATCCGACATTAAAACCGCTTCAACAGGTTCTCTTCTTCTTCTGGAATCAGCGATCGCCGTGTCCAGTTCTTTTTCAGTCAGAATACGGTTTTTCAGAAGATAATCAAATTTGTTTGGCCTTGCTTTTGCTATCCGCTTCTGGTTGTACAGTGCGATCCCCAGTATATGGGCCATTTCTGTAACAGACTGTTCATCAAGTTTAGAAAAGGACCCTCCGTCTTTGCGGTTTATGAGCTGAATCACGCCGAGCAGATAGTTTTTACATATAACCGGAACCGCAAGAACCTGTTGGGTGGTAAAACCCGCCTTTTGATCCCAGCTCTTATCGAATTTCAGATCATTATCCATGGCGGCCAGTTCCTTATCATCATAAACATTTTTAATATTTATGAGCTTCTTCTTGAAAGCGGAACATCCTGATATACTGTTATTGGACAGGGGAATGCGGATCTCTCCGATTTCGTCTCCGGATTTGAACCTCGATACAAGCTCCCGCTTTCTGCCGTCAACCAGGTAAACGGTCAGCCGTTCCGCTTCAAAAAGCCCTGTGATTTCATCCTTGAGATCAACCAGGATCTCGTCCAGATTTGCGGCGGCATGTATCTTGTTGCAAATATCTTGCAGATTCTTCCGGTACTCAATCTCGGATTTGAGTTTCCGGCTATTTAAATCCATGTGATTTGAACTCGTAGCTTTTTCTAACATTGTCATCCCTCGGTATTATATGGCCCGAATTTTAAAGGTACAAAATTTTTAGCAACACCCGTGCCAAAAGAACTTCTCTTTTAAAATAAGCAAAATCTCAAATCAGTCTTTTGATCCTGAAGTACGCACAAGTTGTCGGTTTAAAATGTATTTCAGACAATCATGAGGAAAGGAATAAAATTTTCAAAACTTATGAATTGAAGAAGACGGGAAAATTTGATGAAGAAGAATAATATAAAAAATGCCCAGAAAAATGTGCATCATGCATAAATTTCTGGGCATTATGATAAAGGGTGCCCATCATAAGGTTCCGATCAATCAGGGGGCCGCCTTGAGAAAGGGCGAGCCGGAGGCTTTCATCTGCAAGTTGAGTGTAGCGAAATCCCACTCGGAATTCATGCCATAGTTATAACCATGGAAGTTAGATTAAGCCGCGCCTACATTTAAGGCATGCACCTCTTTGTCAAGACGATCTCTTAGCATATCTTTTGTAATTTCAAGATCATATCGTGTTTGAAGGTTTAGCCAAAAATGAGGTGAAATGCCAAAAAATTTTCCTAAGCGCAGTGCCGTATCCGAGGCAATCGATTTTTTACCACTTGTGCCTCGCACGAGCGCCGTCGCAGGCGGCGGAACCCTGCGGTCTGCGTGTAGCCGCTTGTTATGTGCTTATATTTTTCTATATATTCAATATGGTTTGTTTCACACCATTCAATTGCAATTCTTTTATTAGCGGCATCTTGAAACTTATACCATTCATGGTCACACCTCCTTGCTATCTTATAGCATTTAGCTTTTCGGTGTGTCCACTAAATGGGGTAAGGCCACACAGTTTATTCAATCGAAACAAATTTTTGAAAACTACTGTACAAAAAATAGAAAAATCCGTAAAAGTCTATTATAGATATTTTAAAATTTCACAATTGTAAAATCTGTTTTGATGAGGATGAGTCTTGATTTAGCCCCTATTTTTCATAAACAATATCGATTTGAAAGCCTATGACATTAAATAATGAATATCAAATGCGACTGGTAGAAATCGGACGGCTGGCCGATGCTCTTGAGCGCCACAAATCGGATATGACGGAAGCCGCTGCTCATGATGCCGGATTTCCCGTAAAAATTACCTCTATTGAAGTCGATTTGTCGGTTCAGTATTTGCGAACCATGCAAGAAGAAATCCCCTTGATAACCAATGGCCAACCCTATGGCACAGTTGCCGCCATCTTCCCCTATGATGCCCCAGCCGTCATGCTGGCCCGCCTGGGTGGATCGGCCCTTTTGACCGGTAATCGCCTGCGGTTCAGCTTTTCTTCGCATACACCTCGAACCGCCGAGGTATTGAAAAATATTTGCAACGTTTTCGAATCTTTTGAACCAGTTACCGGCCAGGACAACCGTGAATTCGGCCTGGGTTGTATTGAAAATTCAGAAATTCGAGTCCTGTTTATTTCCGGGGCATCTGCCGTGGGAGAAGTATATCGCCGCAGACATCGATCTTTTGACAAACTGTTTTTTGCCGGACCGGGAGGAATGCCTGCAGCCATTGTACTGAAAGATGCTGATGTCAAAGCAGCCGGTCGTTTCATCAGCCGCCGGGCGTTCATCAATGGTGGCCAATACTGCACGACTTTAAAAAAAGCTTACATCCATAGCAGCCTTTACCCGGCTCTCCGTGCGCAGATACTTAACCATGTAGAACAAATGAAGGTAGGGAATCCTTTTGACCCCGAAACGCTTATCGGACCGATTCGCGTGGAACGCACCCGCAGAATCCTACAAAATGCGCTGGATCAGTGCCCACAAGCCCGTTTGATTACCGGTAAAATAGATGGTGAAATCGTTTATCCCCTGGTTCTGGAAACAGAAAGCGCCAGTATTCCCGATCTCGAACTCTTTGGTCCTTTCCTGCTTTTGAAACCTTTTGAAGATTTATATCAGGCAACTTCGGAACTGCTTCAAACCCGCTACGGCTTTCTTTTAGCCTTTTTCGGATTACCGCCGGAAGCAATCAAAAAAAAGTTCTACACGTACTTTGGCATGGTTCACGATAATCCCGACTTTACTTTTACGCCCTTGCGGCTTCCCTTTGGGGGTAAAAATGCCAGTGGTTGGATTATAGAGCGCCGAGGCGATGATTGGATAGAACGCGATGGGGCCTTCCAGTACAGCCGGGAACTGGTTCGATCGCTAAGTTGAAAATTCAACCAGGGTATGATCCTCAACGTCTAATTCCTGATCGATAATCCCGGCAATAATCTTCCAGTCTCCTCCGGCCAAACCGGCACCAATTTTAGGATAACCTATCCTTTTACCGAAAAAATCCGGTTTAAATAATTAACCTAAAGATCCTCATTAATTTTCATACAAGATTCGGGTAATAATATGGACTGTTCGCTCTATTAGGCTAGAAATGTTTGATAATTCTTTCGATAGCGTTCGGTCGCCTCGATTAAACACGGAAAAAATTTTCTAAAATCGTTTTCCATAGATTCATAGATGTCGCTTAAGGTCAGTATTGCCAGTTCTACCGAAAATTTCCTTTTAATTCTCCGATTAATTCTGTTTAAAGCGGTTTGAACACCCTCTAAATTCCGGTAAGAGAACAATATATTGTCGCGAATCATTATAGGGATAAACTCTTGCAGCCCGGGCGGCAGTTCGGCGATGTTCTTTGCCAGAGTTTCGTAAATATACTCGCAGAATTCTTCCAGCGAAAGGTTGGCAATCTGTTCGAAATACTTGGCAAGAAAATGATCATAAAACACATCCACCAAAACTCCGGAAAGCAATCGGAAACGGCCCTTTATTCTTGCTTTGCTCGCTTTGACCAATGCATGGCTGTCGGTAAACTGGTCCACAAATTTGTGCATGGCAATACCGCTTTGCACACCTTTCGATATCAGATTTATATCGCAGCCTATCAGAAAATCCGCGGCCAAATTTCCTGATATCAAATCTGTTTCCTTGGGGGAAAGGACTAAATGTGCCAGAAAGTTCATATCATTTAATAAACTATCTTATCAGAGACTTCCTTCTGAATCTGCATGACACGGTCTATACGGAAATCGATGTCGGCAAAACGGCCGGCCTCATTAGCCGTTGTCTTAACAATTCCTGAGATTTCCTTTACAGTGCCGCCTTTTAATAGATAACAGCAACCCCGATCCATAGGTGCATGATGCTTTTGTGAGTACACGCTGCAAAACCATTGCCATTTTTTACTGGCTATGATTTTCTCCCCGCGCTGATCCAAAAAGTCCAGAGAAAGCCGGAGATAAACATCAACATAAGAAGTATTTTCTACTTTCACGGCCCATTTTACAAGCGAAAACCCATCCATGGTGCCAAAGATCTGGAAACGGCTGTCAAACAAATCAATAATAGGCTCGTGCTCCATTTTAAACGATGCTTTCTATAGGGTGTCATTTTTCTATATTTCCAAAAACTTGTTATATGGCTGAATGACACATTTATTTTTTAAGTTTCTTCCCTATGCTCCATGCCTTTCCAGCAAATTCACCTACTGTCCAGTAGCTATTGTCCGGCATTGTTAAGAGTAAAGGATTCATTTTTTTGATATCGGGCTTACCATCAGTCAGGTATTTTTCTTCGGTATAAGATGCAACAATTTCACCAATGAAAAAGTAATTTGTGGGTAGTTCAACTGTATCGATAAGCTTGCACTCCATACATAATGAGCATTCTGTAATCATAGGAGCAGTCTTAAGGTATCCGTAAAAGAATTCAAAAACATCTGATTTGTCGACCTTCTTTCCAGATACAATTCCGCAGTAATCGACAACTTCAACCATATCTGCAGTCGGATAATTAATGCTGAATGTTTTTGTTTCCTGGATGCCTTTTGCGGTGTAATGAACCCGATTAACGCCAATTCCTATGAGAGGAGGTTTTGCGTTAACCCGGGACACCCAGCCAAGAGCCATAAAATTAGCCCTTCCTTCAACTTCTGTGCCCACCAATGTCACTGGATTTGGGTATACATAAGTGTTTGCTTCAATATTGATTTTTTTCATAATTGTATCTCCTTCCCAATGGGCGACTGTTAAATAGTGCCCATCCATAAATCTATATTGGGCACAAATTAAGTTTCCAATGCAGAAATTAGCAATTTTTCGCACGGTCAAGGACAATTCCGCAGGATAGCGGAATTGGACGGCTGAATAGCCGCCCGTAAGGGCGAGGGTCATGGACGCCCCGAGTCAAATCAAGGAATTACGTAATTTTTTTTATATCAGAGAAAGATAAAGAAATATGTATTCACCATCATTAATATTGATTGCAATATCAGCACCTCTTGATTCTGCAAATATAATCCATACCGGCCTGTCCCAAGTACCGCACTCAAGTTTAGGGAAATATTCTCCAGTTTTCCCATTATACCATGATAACAACATTGGATCTGTGGCTAATTCCCTTGCATTTTCTTTTGCAATATCCTTTGCTTTTACGAAATCAAGATCTTTTTCATCAATCTGGATTTTGATGTGATTGCCCCAAAAATGTCTTAAATCGTCTGATGTCATATTATAGCCCTTGAAATTACAACCCTAAATGATCGTAAACAAAATGGGGAAAATATTTTATGTGCTTGATTTATTATGCATCTTAGTAAATTCAGATGCATTTTCATAACTCTTCTAAAAATGAGATATAAATTTATAAAAAAATCCCATTTTGTTTACCTTTCAGGAAAGCCGATGATACCCCATCTTCTTCGTTATCAAGGGCTCGCAGTAGACGACTACGGCTTCGCCCTTGATGCCTCGAATCTGAGGCATCCTCGACTTTCGCTCAATTAGGGTTCTACTAAATCATAGCAGCTCAATTGTAAAACATTAATTCACATTTAAAGGGTGACACCGATTTCCTTTATAGCCACCAAGATACTTCTATTTTGAAAGTTCGGACTCTGATAAGCTTTGCATTATTCTATCCGGGAAATTGCTAACCACTCCATCTATCCCTAATTCGCATAACAGTGGTAACTCATCTACTTCATCAACAGTCCAAACGATAACTCCACGACCTTCCGAGCGAACTTCCTGTATCTGTTGTTCATCCAATGACCCGATACCCAACCCGAGATAATTGCATTGAGAGTCGCGAACAATGTTTCTTGTAGTAACCGGAACACCTACCATGAGGGCTATTGTTTTAACGGTAGGGTCCAGCTGTTTTAACTTCAAGATGCTTCGGTGATAAAAAGAACCCATAAGGCAACTGGAAATTTCAAAATATTTGCCCAGTGTTTTTAGGATAGGGAATTCAATGCCGGGACTCTTTATTTCAACATAGAGTCCAACATTACTTTTTGAGACCAAATCGCAAACCTCTTCAAAGCTTGGAATCTTTTGTCTGTTAGAAAGATTTGCTTTTTCTGTTAACTCATGAAAGGTGTAGTCCCGAACATATCCATGCAGCCCTGTCAAGCGGCGCATCGTTCGGTCGTGGAAAACGACGAGTCGCCCGTCCCTGGTGGGCTGTACATCTATTTCTACATAGTCTACCCCCATCCCTATTGCACAAACTATAGACTCAATTGTATTTTCGGGTGCATGCCCCGCCGCACCTCTATGACCGATAACTAACATGGATAATTCTACTCCTTAGCGACAACTTGCTGTCCAAAATTCCAAAAATATTCAAACCGGCTCTGATAAACTGAACACAATAATAGTGTCAAAGTGTTACTCGTATGGTTCGAAAACACGAAATAACCAATCATAAACCGCGGCCAGATATGTTTCAATGGGTTCTTGTTGAAGACCCATAAAAATAAATCCCTTTCGTTGATCAGGGACAATAGCAATGTGCCGGATCGGTCCCGGGTCCGGCAGGGACCCGACAAGTTCTCTGAAGCGGTCAATCATTCGGTCTTGTTCGTAATAAAGGAAGAAAGCCAAATCGCCCCACTGTAATTCCATCTGATGAAGCCGTGAAATGTTGGTGATTTCAGGTCCTCGAAATCCGGTATACCCCTTTTCGATGATGTGACCTTCGCCTGGCGGAGGATATCTCATGTAAACAGAAATAAATAGCCGGTCATTTCTCATAAGGAACTTTGAGATGGGCATATACAGGGGCGCCTGCCTTGGAAGCAGAGTTAGCGTAACATCGATTCGAGAGACCGAACTTCGCTCTTTGAAAGAGAAAGTGCCATGATGTCCGACAACCCCTCCGATATTGGTGAAGGTCTGGTCGTCGGGTTTAAAAACCTTCACGAGTTCGTTAAAGGTAGCGGTGCAAATTTCTCTGTTTTTTCGTTTGCCGGAGTGAAAAGAAAAGACGATAAAAGCGCCGATGGTCACGATGGCGATCAATACGTAAACCGTTGCGGTGTCACCAAAAGTTCCCATCGACTTTCCTTCTTCGACGCCTATCCTTTTACGACCGAGGGCAGCCAGTGATAGATCGGAGCGAAATAGCGTGCTACCTGATCGGGCTTTGGAATCATGAAGATGAATCCTTTTTTCTGTTCGGGAACAAGGGCGATGTGCCTGATGATGCCTGGAACCGGATTTTTTTTAATAAAAGACCGCATTTTCTCGAGCATCTCCCGGCTGCTGTAGTAAAGGTGAAAATCGAAATTTTCCCATTTGACGGTTTCATGATGCATAAGGTGAGCGTTCTCGATCTTCGACCCCATGAATTTGCTGTATTTGCTTTCAATCAAATGAGCCTCTTCTGAAGGCGGTTTCTTCAGGTAGAGGGTGATGAAAAGGCGATCATATTTTCGTATCAGTTTTGAAATGGGTAGATAAAGCCAGGAATGTCTGGGCAACAGCGTTATGGTTGCGTCTACACGGGAAAAAGGTGTCCTCTTTTTCCTAAGGAACAAATTTGCATGGAACCCGACGGCACCGCCGATGTTCGTAAAATTCTGGTCATCAGGTTTAACGACGTCCACAAGATCGTTGAAGGCGGAATGGTAGATTCTTCTGTTTGAACGACGTCCCCAGAAATACCCAAGGGTCAGCAGAAAGCTGAACCCAATAAAAAGAAAAAATATCGGTTGGTGGAGAATGTCCGCATAGTTTTCCATTTTTGTGCCTTATTTCATTTCAAACGGAGATAGAATGGTTTCCGGAATATTGTACAATGTGCTGTTTTGCCCGTCAAGGAGACGCTCCGAGAAGGCCACACGCTGGATGGGAACCGCCGGTGCGAGAGACTGCATCACCGAATCCACGTGAGCAGCCATGGCACCGTATCTTTCCCGGACTTTATTGTTGATCAGGAGTCTTAGCGGAAGTTTCAGCTCTCGAAGACCGTCGATAAGCCGCTTCGACTCTTTCAGCGATAGGATATCAGGATTATAAACGAGGACGATTCCGCAGTCTTTGCCTTGAAGGACTGAGGATAGGGTCTGATAATTCCCTCTGAGTGTTTTAAGACGCTTCAGAATATCATCGTCATCCTCATCGTAGCTTAAGATGGTTTCCTTATCATCGAGAAGACCGCGGATTCGATAAATGGTGTGTCTTTTTTTCAAAATCTCCCGTCTGATCTGAATGAGCCGGTCGATCCATGTCACGGTTATCCACGGAAGTGCAAGGAACCTGAGGGTCAATCCTGTGGGCGGCGTATCAAAGACAATGTAATCGAAGTCTCTTTCGAACCTGACGGTTTCTTCGATACTGGTCAGTAGAGCGTATTCCTCAATTCCCGGTGAATATTTCAAAACCGAGAAATAGGTATCCAGGTTTATTGTTTGAAGATAGCGGTAGGTGTCGGTAAGCACCCTGGTTTCCCGCTGGAGATATTCCCGGCACAGCTTCTGCATATTTACCTCTTTGAGATAGAGGGAATCGGTGAATCGCTCTTTTTTATGGCTGAGAACGACGCCGAAGACATCGCCGAGATTGTGGGCCGGGTCCAGTGATACAATGAGAACCCGATGCTTTCGGGACAATTGCCACGCCGAAGCTGCGGAAATCGTCGATTTACCCACTCCCCCTTTCCCGGTAAAAAAGAGAATTTTCATCTAATCTATCCCAATGGTGCCGCACATTTCGGCCAGCATGTCGTTACATTCTTTTGCTCGCTTGGAAAGGATCTGTAATTCACGCTCCATATAAGGAAGCAATTCCACAGCTATAAAAGTCGGTGGGGATGGGAAACCGGCAAAGGAACCTAAAACAAGGAGCGCAAAAATATTTTCCAGTTCCTCCATCTCCATTACAGTGAGTGCTGTGGCCTTCTCTCGATGCGTTGCGTCAAAATCGGCGAACATGCGACGAACCCATTGAACAATCGACGAAATCATAATCCGTCCTATAATTTTTAAGATAACCGGGGCACGGCAGCCAACACCGTGCACCGGCATACAGTGTAACATGGCCTATTCAGGCGTTTTATCCCGCCTTCTTATAGGACTTCGATTTAATGAAGTCAAAAACAAAAACAAAGTTCAGAATGAACATAACGACCAGAATCACCGTCACCGTCCAGCCGGGGACGGGTTTTGCAGCGATCGCACCGGGCTGAACCACGATGATGAACCATAGGATCGCCGCTGTTACGGTGATCCAGAGCAACCAGGCAGGAATCACCGCAGCATTGGCAAATCCTGATTTCAGTTTTTTCGCTACATAAGCTGCACCGGTCATGAGCGCAATAGAAGCGATCAACTGGTTTGCAGCGCCAAAGGATCCCCAGATAATAAGCCAGTTGCCGCTGGCTGCAAGGTAGATACCGATGGCTGCGGGAATAATCGAGGCCGCCCAACGGTTAGCTAAAAAATTGTACAATCCTGCGGCGCTTTCCTTCAACGGTGCGGCCATTTCCGCCAGGCAATATCTGGCCAAACGATTCGTCGTGTCCAAGGTTGTCATGGCGAAAGACGCGACCCACATCCCGGCAAGAACTTTAACATATTTACCGGGAATGAAAGAGAGCCATGTAGCGGCCGCCATGTCAGCATAAGACTGGACAAAGAGGTTGGCCTTGGAAAGGCCCAATTTCCCGGAGAGGCCTGTAAAGGTTGCTCCCCAGTTGGATGCGTTGAGGGTGAATTCCATGGCCTTTGCCGCAGCAGCCGTCTTGAGTGCCGTATAACCGAAACCGGCAATGGCGACAATAACAATTGTTGAAAGGAATCCCTCCAGAAACATGGCGCCGTAGCCGATCATAAGGCCGTCGGTTTCCTTGTCAAGCTGCTTTGAAGATGTTCCCGAAGCCACCAGTGAGTGGAATCCGGACAGCGAACCACAGGCAATGACAAGGGGGATCGCCGGCCAAAATGGGGTAGCCTTGCCCCCCAGAAGTACCGGGGAAAAGCCGGCAAATGCGGGAACTTCGAAACCTCTGAATGCAAAAACTGCGGATAGAAATCCCAATACAAGTCCGGCATAGAGCAGCCAGGAGTTCAGATAATCTCTTGGCTGGAGGAGAATATTTACGGGGATTGAAGATGCAACGATAATGTAGAAAAAGAAGACCCACATCCAGGTCATATAGGACGCTTTTATGGGTGTGACGGTGCCGAGCCAGATGGCAAAGCCAAGCATGACGATGCCAATGATCGTTGCCAGGCTGAAGTTCATCTTTGCCCGGTAGATCAGTACACCCAGGATCAGGGCTGCGATGATTTTATAGATATACGCCGATGCAATTGCCGGCGTTCTTACGAACATTCCGCCGATAATGGCTGCAAAGGCGGCTACGACAAGGATCAACAGGAAAAAAACGATCCAGTAAAACGCATACCCCGTCCGCTTGCCGATAAGATCAGTGGCAACGAACTGCACGGATTTTCCGTCATACCGGACCGATGCCATCAACGACAGATAGTCATGGACGGCACCGATAAAGATGTTGCCAAGCCAGACCCAGAGGAGCGCCGGCGCCCAACCCCAGCAGATCGCCAGTGCCGGCCCGATAATAGGGGCCGCACCGGCAATGGAGGCAAAATGATGCCCTAAAAGAACTTCCCGCCGTGCCGGAATATAATCGACACCGTCATAAAGGCGATGAGACGGTGTCGCTTGCTCGTTTGAGGCCTTCACCACATCCCGTTCAAGTTTCTTCCCGTATGTTAGATAAAGGATTAAATAAATGAATAAACCAAAAATGATAATAAGTGCTGTCATCATTTCCTCCTTTCCTTTGTTTAAAATCAGAGAATGTATCCTATTAATACCTGAATCTTGCACGAGTCGGAGGCTTTCATATGCCCCGATAGCGGGATTTCCGCTTCGCTCCAACAAGGCACTTAAGGGTGAAGTCATAGTTGAACTATTGCGAGCCCTTAATAATCCGCCAGAGGCGGACAAGCGCAGCTCGAAGATCCCGCTTAAAGCGGGGAGATGGAAGCCTCCGGCTTGCCCTTTGGGTGAAAATTAATGAATAAAAAGGATCATCATCCGATTTACTATTTGGGTAAAATATATGATGCTATGAGGTTGTTTAAGCCCCTTTCACTTAAGAATTAAAAAATTTCTCATTAATTTTCATGCAAGATTCAGGTAATAATTCTTTATGATTTCCCTGATCATATCTTTTCATCCTCTGTATGGGCATTTTTTAATGCATACTTCTAAAAATAGAATGGCAAGAAACATGCCAAGAATAAATGTTGCAGGTAAAATCAAATAATACCTTGATAAGTCATTACATTCAACGGATATCTATTCGCTTTTCACCGGGAATAAGAAGGAATTGGTGTCGGAATTTTTTACACGATGTAAAATAGTTTAAGATTTAACAGCGGGATGGTCTATTAAAAGAGGATGAAAGTTTTCGAGTATTCAACTGATTTTTTTCTTTTGATTTTCATACCATCTCGCAAACAGTTTATCAAAATACTTCTCATCCTCTATCATCTCTTTGGTGATTTTATATGTCCCTATCTGCTTCGATCTGACCGCCAGATATGATTTTCCTAAATATGGCCTTTTTTCTGATATTCCATCTGCACTTGTTTTAGCATATCAAAGAATTCTTCCTTTGTAAAAACGCCCTTTTCAATAAATAGCTGTGCAATGGCACCAACCTGCATCGAGTTCCCTTTAAAAGCTCTTTAAAACTTACCAACTCACTTGAAGCAAGTTTTTCTGTCATGGCATTGCTCCTGCAGATGAGAATGTTAGTGATATGAGGTCCTTTGACCATTGGCAATGTGGCCCTTGTTTTAAAGCGAGTCCCTGGCCACATCTATCCTCGAAAGGCGGACCCGGAAACAAAGGCGTTTTTGATATAAAATGTCGATGATTTTGGTTGAAAGCTGATAAAGTTTGGAAGCCTGGGAAAAGATCGTCGAAGCCGGCAAGGATCCTTACATGGAAATAGCAAGCTACAAGGCGATCAAAACTAAAAATCCTGTCCGTCATTTCCCCGGGACATTAAATGATATAATGCACCTTTATATTCAATTCGCCATGCTCTGCCTATATTGATCCTACTAAATGATAGCGGCTTAATGGTCAAAAATTATTTCACATTTTAGGTGACACCATTCATTAAAACAGATTGATGCCGCTGCTAAAAAACGCGGTATGTCCAGATCGTCATTCTTGGTTCATGCAGCACAGAATGCTATTCAGTCTATCCAATCAGACGCATCTGCCTAAATCTTTTCCTGACGGATCGCTGGGCTGTGGGGCGGCGAGGTTATAAGCCGTCTTACACCAGCGTGTTGCTAACTGTATTTTTATCATTCATAATCTTCGTCAAAATAATCATCATAATCAGGGTACTGTGCCGGAGACTCACCAATTGATTTTATAATTTTAATAGATTTTTTCCTAAGATTCGTCTCTTTCAAAGATTGTACACGGATACGATGCCACCAATCATCACCAAAATCGAACAAGTAATGAAATACGTCCTTTTCATCTAAACCAACATCGCCGATACGAGTCTTGGCAGTAGATTTTTTCTTTCTACCAAACCCCATAATATCTTCAATATTTTGAGGATGTGTTATCTCTGGCGCTTCATAGATTGAGTGAACATTCTTTGTGTCCTTTTTGGTTATAAAAAAGGAATATAGGTGCGGATCATATCGATTAAATGCATCAAAAATTGTTTCATGAAGATCGTCAAAGGTGCAGTTTTCAGATGCTTCAATAATTCTGTATAGTTTTGGTATTCCGACAATTGATACTCTAAGCTGATATACTCTCATTTTATCCTTTCATTCAGTTAACCAACAAACCCCGCAGTTAGTGCAGTTTGCCTTTTACCTAAAATCTGCAATTGCCGATTTCGTCGCAGTTGCAAGGCGCAGGGCGTGAAGCTGTAATAAGCTACCGCGAACGCCCTGTAACACAGCAAATGCGGTGAAAGCGGTGATCCCAAAGGGTGAGAAATTTTGAAAAATACGTAACAGTCGATACACAGCAATAAAGTGTGTTCGGATCTACCTCGAGATCGGATCTATCTCTTTATAAATATTGTTAATATTATCCTTTTCAATAATTTTCATGCAGTTTTTAGGTTTTATTAATAGGCGTTGAATGATGAAGCATGACCTCACGAAAACGGAGAGTTTCCATCATGTTTCATCGTTTATCTGAAAAAATGGATTCGGACCGTCTCCCACGGTTCATTACATGATACCATGCTCCAGGATATTCTATTCCAAGCGGACGTGACATGTTAAGACATATAATATTTTATCTCATATGGGTCAATAGTAGACTCCACTTTTTCACATGGTAAAGGTGTGGTCAAGGCTCATGCCACGGCTATCGCCGGCTCTGAAGTTGCCTGCACAGACAAACTGGACAATATTGTAGAGGACTTTTAAAAAGCATTTGAAAAAAATCTGTTAGCGGATTAACCTAACAAATAATAAGTGTTGGGTTTTGCACCAACATTTTTATGTAAACTCATAACCTGGTCATGTCTTGACATGACATTAGCAGTGAAGGAGCATCGCCATATACGTCATTTCGCCGAAGCCCAGAGCCGGAATCCATAACTTTATGAAATCGCCGGATTCCCTATGCAGTTTATGCCGCACCTGATGTGGGGCGGGAATGACCGTGGCGCTAAAAAACTTCGTTAATTTAATTGCCGGTTTAACACTCAATGATATAACTTTACAAAGGAGAGCTTATGAAAACCAAGCCAGATATTATCGGTGATGTTCGAAGTTTTATGAAAAGCAGAGTGATCCTTTCCGCCGCAGAACTGGATTTCTTCTCAAAGCTGGACGGTAATTTTGCCTCCGCAAAAGACCTGGCGGATATACTTGGCCTGGATAAAAAAGCAACCACACGACTCCTCGACTGTCTGGTCACCTACAATCTTCTTGAAAAAGAAAAGAACCGTTATCGCACGACAGAAAAAGGATCGTATCTTTCATCCCAAAATCCGAAATCTGTTCTCCCTATGATAAAGCATATGAATACCATCTGGGATAATTGGAGCCGCCTGACGGACATTATCAAAAAAGGGTCCAGTCCAATTTTTAGACCTGTTGTGGATTCGGAATACAAGGAAGACAGAAACGCCTTTATCGGTGCAATGCATGTTGCAGCAAAACGTATTTCAAAGAAAATAGCCGATGCCTACGATTTAAGCCCCTTTAAAAAACTTCTTGATATCGGAGCTGGATCCGGCGCTTACACCATCGCTTTTTTGAAAAAAAATCCGCAACTCAATGCCGTTATTTTTGATCTTGAAAGCGTTATACCCATAACAAAAGAAAAAATCGTTGAGAACGATTTACATCACAGAGTCCATTTCGTGACAGGGGATTTTTACAAGGATGACCTTCCCGTTGGATGCGATCTTGCGCTGCTGTCAGCCATTATCCACCAGAATAGCCCTCAGCAGAATTTGGAGCTCTACAGGAAGATTTACCATACCCTCGATCCTGGCGGCACACTGATCATTCGGGATCATATCATGGATGAATCCCGCACAAATCCGCCCGCCGGTGCTCTCTTTGCGTTGAACATGCTTGTAAACACCCCGGCCGGGGACACTTACACCTTTGAGGAAGTCAAAGACACTCTGGAAACAGCCGGTTTCATGGAAATAAAACTCGTTCTATCGGGTAAAGAGATGGATTGTCTTGTGGAAGCAACAAAACCGAATATTGCTGGAAAATTTTTATTGAATAAGTCTTTTCCGCATGGCCCCAAGGGCGAGGTGGGTAAAGAAAATAAAAAAAACGGTTAAGTACCCGATGCTGATAATCGGTGTAATTTCGCTGGTTCCGATGCTGAAGCGACGGGCCAGTTCGGCCAGATGGTATAGGGGAAAGGCCAGTGCAACGGGCTGCGCCCAATCGGGTAGATTGGAAACAGGGAAAAAGGTTCCGCTGAACAAAAACATCGGCGTTATAAAAAGAAATATGGGAAGATTGAACATGTCGATGGTCGGGGTTATCCCGGTAAAGAACATGCCGATGGCGCCGAAAGCCAACCCGCCGATAAATGCCAAAGGAATCAACAACAGTCCCATGGGAAATTGAACAAATCCCAGTAAACCAAGGACCGTCAACATGATCGTTGCGGCGCCCGCCGATTTGGTGGCGCTCCAGGAAATTTCGGCGATGATGATCTCCTCCAACGACAATGGCGTCGCCAGCATGCCGTCAAAGGTTTTTTGATAATACATGCGGACGAATGACCCATAGGTGGTTTCAAAAAAGGCGTTCCACATGATGGCGGTGGCAATCAACGCCGGTGCGATAAAAGCCGTGTATGAAAAATCGACTCCACCGTAATGCACATTCTCGATCAAGCCGCTGAAGCCCAGACCAAAGGCCAGAATATAGAACAGCGGTTCAAGGAGCGGCGTCAAAAAGTTCACCTTCCAGATTTTTTTGTAAACCATAAGGTTTCTTTTCCAGACTCTCAAAAATCGCCATGAAAATGCAGCAGGATCGATCATTCTCGAAGTTCCCTTCCTGTTAAGCGTAAAAAAACATCTTCCAGCGTGCTGTTCCGGTAAATGCACTTTTCATTGCAGAATTGTTGGCGAATGGTGTTGTTCATTCCCTTTCCTTCGGGATCATACAATATCAGACGATTGCCAAGATCATCGTATTCGACGGCGTGCCTTTTGATATATTCAATCAGGGCCTGATCCGGCCCCTCGATTTCGATGATATGTTTGCCGGCATGCCGTTCGATCAGGCTTTCCGGGCTGCCATCCACCAGAATTTTACCGTGATCCAAAATAACCAGGCGGTCGCAAAGTTGGGAAGCTTCCTCCATGTAGTGGGTGGTAATTACAACAGTCAAACCGAACTTTTTAAGCTCCTCCAGTTTTTCCCAGACTTGGTGCCGGGACTGGGGATCAAGCCCGGTTGTCGGCTCGTCCAGTATCAGGAGTTCCGGGCGGTTGATCAGCGATCTTGCCAGAATCAACCGCCTTACCAGTCCACCTGAAAGCTCAATAACTTTGGCATCTTTTTTATGGCTTAAGGCAAAAAAGTCGAGAAGTTCCCTGGAACGTTCGATAGCCTCTTTTTTGGGGATAGAAAAGTATCCGGCGAACACGTGAAGATTTTGTTCTACACTCAAGTCCGGATCCAGGGTGTTTTCCTGCTGACAAACGCCGATTCTGGCTTTAATCCTGCGACAGTCGGTGTTGATGTCCATGCCGAAGATGCGCAACATGCCACTGGTCAGGGGTGAATAGCCGTACAGCATGCGAATCGTTGTTGTTTTTCCGGCGCCGTTGGGACCTAACAGACCAAAAAATTCGCCCTTTTCCACAGAAAATGAGATTCCGTTCACGGCCGAAAATCCGTCAAATTGCTTCATCAGACTCTGAATTTCTATGACTTTATCCATTGGATCGATTATATAAAATAAAAACAGTTGCTTAAATTCGATTGGCCTGCCGCATAGTATACCTGTTATAAAATAGCAAAAAGGCCTTCAAATAGCTTTAATCCCTCCTCCTTGACTATTTTTCGTCCTGGCATATTGGCATTAAAGCACATGCAAAACCAGAAATTTTGGTATCGCTCAAAATAATGCTCAGCCGGCCTAAAAAATTATCGCGGTCGTTGTCACCATAAAATATCTTTCGACGTTCGATTCCTCTAATTATATGATGTATGGCGCCAGGAGCGTATATACGAACATTTCTTGGCATGGATGCCCCATATTAACATATTACGGTGTTGGTGGGTTATAAAAATCACTTTTGTTAAGTCGAGCACATCCGATGTTTGACCTCATTGCTATCTTTTAATCAAGGATCAAAGTTTGAACCAAGCCGTGACGCCTTGAATTTGGGCATCCTCGACTTTCGCTCAATTAGTTGTTCTGCTGAATGATCGCGGCTTAATTGTAAAACATTAATTCACATTTCATGGTTTGATATTCACCACTGAAAAAATAAGCATTCCGATCGCTTCCAAGAAAGCTTTTTGAAAATGAAAAACAAATTCAATCAGACAAACGCCAAACCACCCCTTTTTAGGAAACGCTTTTTCAAAACATGTCAGAAGCATGTAACGGTGTAAAAACTCCCAACCGGTGAGCCATGACATGTTCCAGATCATTTTATATAAGGCCCAGTTTAATTTCGCTGATGCGTTCTGAAACGCTATGGAAGGATAAATACTTCTTAGACTGGGATAGAATTTGATTGAAAGAACAGCGATCATACCGAGAATTGACAATAAAATGACAACGTAAATGTCGTTTTTCTTTAGTCTTGAGACACCAAAATATTGCCAGTCGATTAATTTATAAGTGAAAACAAACGGTATTGCGAACCACAGTATAAAGGTAGATACTTCAAAACCGTTCTTTAATTGCCAATGAAAAATGCCCCAATCAATTCCCCATTTCAAATGGATTGTTGATATACTGTCTATAGTTAGTGCAAAAATCGCGTAAAACAGGGCGTAAAGCGCTTTTTTTTATTGTCGTTTAAATTGAGCTTTGGAATTATTTTATCCATACTGCTTTTATAGTATGTTGGATGTGCTACTCAATTGAGGTTATAATTATTTTTAACAAAACATATTGTATATCACTCTTGTCTAAAAACGCATTTATAGAGAGTAATAGTGAAATAGGGTCAGGTCTACTTTTGACCCTTATTAATATTGTTCGGTTTTTTATATATATGCTTTTGGTTTTTCATCTATATTCTTAAGCCTCGAAACTCTCTGGTCATAAGACAAAATCAACGTTATACTCTTCTCTTTTACCATCAAGGGTCAAACATAGACTTGATATTCAATACGTTTTTATCCATATTTTATCTGCCGAACCAGCAGATGAGGAGCGCGTCGTAGCGCGTCTGTCTCGATCTGCCTTGATAGCGTGTCTGTTGGTTTAGCTGATAATTTCGTTAACGAGAGTCGCGCTCCTCATCTGCTGGATAGCTCCGCGCAGCGGAGCTATCGATCACCATCACAAGTGAGCAGGGAATGAAGCCTTTGCTAAAGGCACGCTTAACACAAAACTATGCAGAAGGCCCAGCGGCCCGACCCCGCGAATCCGGTGAATGGTGTTGTTATATGCTGTGGCATTATAGCCGCAATATTGAGAACCATAATTCCTTTTCAATACCTTTTATAAATGAGCCTATCTTTTGATAACAAAAGGTAAGGCCACAAAAACAATACCTGTAATGATAAGAATAAATACATTCGAAATGAAATATGGGAATACTATTAGCCCTATTCCGCTAAAAAACGGAATGATGGCTTTTTGCTTTTTCCCATAAACAAAGAATCCAAGTCCTATAGATCCAAATATCACTCCCCACATTAATGTTGACGTATTCATTCGTAATTTTTCTTCACATAACGCGGCTGACCAGCGGGCGCGGTTTTTAGCCCGTCTGCGTCCAGGCGCAGGTTATCCGTATCTCTGAAAAATCATGCAGCTTTTATTCGCTTTAAATCTTTCACATCAATGGATTGTTCCGCTTTCCATAAATCGAACTGCAGTTGTAGCCGAAGCCACCCTTCGGGTGTACGACCAAAAACCCTTGACAGTCTTATGGCCATCTCAGGACTGACACCCGCTCTACCGTTCAAAAGGGTCGAAAGGGTTTTTCGTGTAACGCCAAGAGCTTTGGCAGCATCAGTTATTGTTAAATTCAGAGGTTCTACACAAAACTCTCTTATAATTTCACCTGGATGGGGCGGATTATGCATACGCATGGGATACTCCTTTAATGATAATCTTCATAATTTACGTCGAAGGCATCTCCTTTTTGCAGTTTAAAAGTTACACGCCAATTTCCGCTTACTTTTACTGACCAAGTTCCTTCACGATCACCTTTAAGTTCATGCAGATTTAGACCGGGCAAATCCATGTCATCTAAGGTTTCAGCGGTCTCAAGAAGTGCTAGGATTTGTCGTAGACGCGTTACATGCTGTGGGTTGATACCTGCAGAGCTGCCAGATTCAAATAGCCGTTTTAAACCTTTGTGTTTGAATTTTTGTATCATGCAACCATATTGTAACCAGATACGTAACGGGTGTCAATAAAATTTAAAGCGACCATCATGCTATCATTTCGGATAACGCCGGGCATGAGTGCGCTGGGAAAAGCAAAGAAGGGCTTTGATAAAGGCGAGATTTGTGAGGACTGCCAGAAAAGACAAAAACGCACCAGCTTTTCCCAGTCCATCTCAATGCCCTTGTTCGGCAGTCCTTTTTTCTCTTTTTTTAATTATAGGGATTAATGACCTTAGAGCGTCATTTACTGAGTTTTCATCTGGAAAAAACTCAGCCACATCCGGATCGATGATTACAACATTAGTTCCTTTTTTGTATTCATTAGCGTATTTGCCCCTTACGCCCTTGCTAAAATCATATTCTTCCAGCATATCTGGATCATTAGACATTGGTTTCATAATATTTCCTTTCTTTCTTGGTGGCTTTTCTTGCACTTATAATTCGAATATTATCTCCTCTTTCTGTATGAACAATAACCAACAGGTGATTATTATATGACATTCCGATAAGAACCAATCTTTCTTCATCTCTTGAATGTAAAGGATCATCTATGGTTAATGATAGAGGATCTCTGAAAGCGGTGCTTGCTTCCTC
>Ga0307437_1000921_pt1 | contig 21037 bp, 9 predicted proteins | sample SalMarWE160390MG_FD_202146 | JGI IMG/M metagenome (GOLD analysis project Ga0307437, IMG submission 202146) | Salt marsh sediment microbial communities from the Plum Island Ecosystem LTER, Massachusetts, United States - WE1603-90 | ecosystem: Environmental > Aquatic > Marine > Intertidal zone >...
TCCATCATTTTTTCGGCAACGAATTCCCGCCGCACGGTGCAGAAATCATCATGGTGCCGTAAAATGATTTTGTTGATCTCATCTTCGCTATACAGGCGATTCGGCTCAAATTGAGCCAGGATGTACTCAAGCAGAAACTTGCGCTTGCTTCGCTGCGCCGGCAGTTTTTCGATATGCTCGTCCTTGACAAAGTTGGCGACCACTTTCTGTTTGGCCGATGCCTTCGACTTTTTGTTCGAGTGTTGCTCCAGCCATTCGTAGACGGACTTCTCTGGTATTCGCCAGTCTTTGCCGATTTTGTAAGCGCTGATTTCACCGGACTGCACTTTCCGGGTAATAACCTGAACATTCATCTTGAGCTTTTCGGCCAGTTCAGAGGTAGTGAAGAACTCGGTGTTTTTGATAATTCCTTCGCAGTATTCCACGCAGTATCTCCTTTCCAGTTGCGGGGGATAATACGGTGCTGCAGGACACTGTCAAATATTTTTTTGTACTTTGCTGTAATATGAATGTGTTAGATACCTGTTACTGGCTCTTGTCACATGGAAAGGTAGTCGTTGTTTTACTGCTCGCCTTCATTGCACCGATAATGGTAATCTTCTTCGGCAGGCCTTTTTTGGTGAACTGCGGCCATCTGAAAGGGTTATAGGAACGATAATAATCCTGACAGGAGTTCGGTCAAGGTTGAGAGAACAAGGCCGGCCTTTCTGTATAAAAGTATTAAGTTGTTTCTACTTAGAGAGTTAAGCGTAAAATAAAACTAAACGACTTTTCATAGTTTTTATGCTTTTTAGGAACAGATACTCAAATCAGAGCTTGACAGGCATGAGGGATGCAGTATATTTTTGTGGTAGCCTTCCAAGAATGGATCAGGAACCAGTCCGCCTCCGCTACCTGTGTACGTTTATGTCGGAGACTGGAACAGGCTGGTGAAATCAGTTGCATAGTTAGGTCACCGCGAACAACTAGTAGTTGAAAACCGCCGGGCGGTGTCAGGTTCCAACAGTTAAGGCCACCAACTTTGCAAGGAGGTGACTGTAATGAGTTCACAAAATGAACATGGATTCGGCCGAGAAAGGTCGAGAGCCAGGTATATCCACAGTATCGATAAAATAGCTCAGTTGACCGACGCCGAAAAGACCAGCCTTAAGGAAGTAACCAAACGTTACGCTTTCCGGGCAACTGACTACTATCTGAGCTTAATTGACTGGAATGACCCGAATGACCCGATCCGGCGAATGGTCATTCCCCACCAGGACGAGTTGATTGACTGGGGTGATCTGGATGCTTCTAAGGAAAGCAAGGTCACCGTCTGCAAGGGTGTTCAGCACAAGTACGCCACGACCGTTCTGCTGCTGGTGAACGAGGTCTGCGCCGGCTTCTGCCGCTTCTGCTTCCGCAAACGGCTGTTTATGAACCACAGCGATGAGGTAACATTCGATGTCAACCCCGGGCTGGAGTATATCCGGCAGCACCCCGAAGCCGACAACGTTCTTTTGACCGGGGGGGACCCGATGATGTTGCGAACCCCCGAGCTGGAGAGAATCATCGGCGCCCTGCGTCAGATCAAGCACGTGAAGATTATCCGTATTGGATCCAAGATACCTGCCTACAATCCGTACCGCTTTATCAATGATGATGCTCTCATAGAGATGTTTGGCAGGTATTCCAAACCCGAACGGCGCATCTACTTCATATGTCATTTCGACCACCCCAGAGAGCTGACACCTCAATCGCGCGAGGCCATGCGAAGACTCATCGAGGCCGGCGTTATCTGTGTCAATCAAAATCCTATCGTTCGCGGTGTCTCCGACAACCCGGAAACCATGGCTGAACTCTGGAATGAATTGTCCTACATGGGAGTACAACAGTATTACATCTTCCAGGGACGCCCCGCGGCAGGTAACTACGCTTATGAAGTTCCGATTTCCGAGGGCTACCGCAAGGTGGAACAGGCCAAACGGAAATGCTCCGGCCTGGCCAAGCGGGTCAAGTACGTTATGTCGCATGAGTCAGGCAAGATCGAGATTGTCGGCATGGATCATCGATTCATCTACCTGAAATACCACCGCGCAAAGTTTCCCGAAGATGAACAGCGCTTCTTCGTCTGCCACCGTGACGATGACGCCTTCTGGCTGGATCAGCTCAGACCGGAAAGCGGTTACCGGAACAACTACTACCGAGGAAGCTATCGTCCCGCAGACCCGTACATAGACCAGCGCATCGGCTGAGCGCCCCTTTACAAACAACAGCGAATACCGGGTTTCTTCCCGCCTGAGGCGGATTGGAACCCAATCTACAACGCTACACATTGGATGGCAGAGGGAGACCCTGCAGTTTCGCGGAGATGAATCCCTTTTGTTTATTCCTCGCGTAGAGGGTGTCCTTGGGCCCCCCGGCAGGGGGCACATGAAGGGCATTTTCAGGCCGAAAGGCCGCCCTGTTTCTGAATAATATCATTTTCCAATTGAGATATGACAAATTGTAGGGCAGGTGTGCCTCACACCTGCCAATTATCGGCAGGTCTCGGGGAGACCTGCCCTACTCGATATGTCAGTTCTCCAATAATAATCTATACAAGTGCCTTATCCACAACAAGTTGTACCAGCTGTAGCTCACCGCACTCGATAGATCAACCTGCAAAATAATGTGAAAAATTAGTGATTTTTCACTTGACAAGGGCACAAGTGTGCAGTATCTTGGCTGTGAGCCGATATAAGGAAACATGACAGAAGGAAGGAGCCTGGTATGCAGGAACTGAAGTTTGAAGGAAACGGCGTCACAGCAGGGATAATGGATGACGCCGTTCAATTTATGTCATTTGAGGCTGAGCCGCCTTCCCCGTTGCTGTCCTCGGACGAAGACAAAACAGGCCACGCCTGCTGTTGTTACCTGAATGTCGGCACCTGTCCCGACTGTGGCAGCGGGATGGTTCGGTTAGGAAGCTGTTTTAGCTGTCCGTCGTGCGGCTACCAGAACTGCGGGTAGGTGGCCAGGCCACTTTTATTATGAGTCAGGCGGATGGCAAATCATGAAGAGGGGAGAGTGTTATGAGACTATCTGATTTAGACAAATGGGGCATACCGGAAAGAATCATTGAGATATGGCGCGAGCGGCAGGGCGAGTCGCTTCTGCCGGTGCAAAGCAGAGCTGTCCGAAAAGGTTTGCTGGGAGAGCCACAGGACGGTCTCGAACGACACCCGGTTCGAATGCTCATTTCCGCTCCGACCTCGTCGGGCAAATCCTTTTGTGCCGAAATGGCGATGGTGAAAGCTCTCACTCATCGCCGGAAGACGGTCATGCTGGTGCCGCTAAAATCCCTGGCCGAGCAGAAGCATAGCTTGTTTCAGGAAACCTATGGTCCACTTGGTGTAAAGTGTCTGGTTGTAACGGGTGACCACCCGGAAAACGACAAGAGATTTGCCGACGGCGACTACCAGATAGCAGTCGCCATTTATGAGAAGTTCGACCTGCTTTTGACCGCCGCACTGGACAGTTTGAAAAACATTGGGCTGGTGGTCATCGATGAAATTCAGACTGTTTCCGAGCCCGGCAGGGGGGCGCTGCTGGAAAGACTCTTGACGAAAATCCTTTCATCGGTTTATGAGCCGTCGTTGGTCAGTCTCTCGGCTGTGATTGGCGACAGCGCCTGTTCGGCTGGGCGGCTCGCTGAGTGGCTGGGGGCTGCTTTGATCGAAGAAACAGCCAGGCCGGTTGACCTTGTCCGGGGCGTGGCGGCAGAAGGCACCTTCTGCTATCGCTCGTACAATAGCGGCCTCGACGGCAGCGAACCTTTCGTGAAAATCGAGGCCGCCGAGGAGCCGTTTGACGCCTTTATTCAACAAATCAAGTCCGATACTGGCTCGACGCTGGTGTTTCTCAAGTCACGCCGGGAGACGGTTGACTGCGCTTTCAGGCTGGCCGCCGCCGTCGGCTGGTCTGAAGCCAAAAGGGCGCTGGAGAACTTAAGCGAGGAGGAACCGTCGTTTCTGGTTCGTTCTCTTCGCCAGGCGTTGACTCGCGCAGTGGCCTTCCACAATGCCGACCTTTCTCCCCGACAAAGGGCGATCATTGAACAGGCGTTTATTGATAGAGAAGTCAAAGTGATATTCTCCACCACGACCCTGGCCCTGGGCGTCGATTTGCCCGCCGACACCGTCTATCTTGAAACGGTCAAGTATTCTTCGGGCGAATACAACACCCGACCAGCGCTTGTCCCTGTCACTCGGGCTGAGTTTGACAATATGACCGGTCGCGCGGGAAGGCTCAGAGATGGCAACAACAAGCCGGGGCGCGCCATTGTGCTGGCCGACTCGGATTTTGACCGCGAAATCCTCTGGGAGAACTACATTGCCCCCGACCGGCCGGAGCCGATAGAGTCCGCTTTCAACAGTATGCCGCTTGAGGATTGGCTTCTCAATATGATTGTCAGCGGCCTGGCTTCTGATACGGCCTCTATGAAAAACCTGTTCGGCAAAACCTTCTTTGCCTGCCTGAACGGAGAACAAAAGGCGCCGGATTTTGAGGCTTCACTGGCGGCTCTTTTGAACCGTCATCTAGTCACCACCAATAACTCAAACAGCGAATTTTCGGCCACTGCCCTGGGACAGGCAGCAGCCAGGGCCAGTCTGTCGATTGCACAGACTGGATACTTGCTTAATGAGCTTCAATCAATTCACCCTCAAACCCTCTCCGGCTGGACGGCTCTGGCTCTCAGCGCTTCCGGGTGGACGCTTCCCCCCGGCACACTGACCGGTTTTGAACTCTCCGACAACGTCCCGATGAAAATGCTCCATCAGCATTTTGACCATCTGCTTGAGGAAGTCGGTATCCTTCTGGGGGACAACTACCGTCAAGAGCCCCTCTCGTATATCAAAGCGGCCAGGCTCAAAGCGTTTCTGTTGCTTCACGATTGGAGTCGCCTGGCGCCGGTGCAACAATTGGAGGAGCGCTTTCAAATGCACCTCGGGCAGATCATGGCCCTGGGTGAAACAGCCGCTCACCTCGTTTCCGGCCTTGGTCTTCTAGTTGAGGCGAGCGACAACCAGACGCCGATGCGCGATGAGCTCGGACGGCACGCCTTCAGTCTGCGTTTCGGAATGCCCTCCAACCTCATGCAACTGCATTCTCACTTCGGAGAGATTCTCAACCGCAGTGACTTTTCCGCTCTGTGCAAAGCGGGAGTAGAAAGCGTGGCTGATCTGAGTGAGTTTTCAAGTGAGCAACTGGATGAGATCATCCGGCCTGGCGGCCCGCCCTGGGGTGGACAAGGACGCCGACCCAGAGGCAAGCTAAAGTTATTAAACGAGAAACTCAAATCATTACACGAGGAGGTAGCTATGCAGTCAAGCACTGTAGCAAGCAGTTCCCGCATCTCTGTCGGATCGGTACTCTCTGTGCGGCCTGAATCCGTCGAGATTGACGGCACATTTGAGCGGGAGAGATATCTGGTGAAAATCAATGGCTTCCCGGTCCGGCTTACCGGCAAATCGTTCAAGTATTTTGCCAAGCTGGCCTGGTCGCGGCTCCATCGGGATGCCGGATGGATGTACAAGGAGGATATCGAGGTCGGCTTTAATCAGGCTCGCTACCTGTACCGTATGAAGAACGAGATCGTCTCTGCCCTGAATCTGCCCTGGCCGGTTTTTGAGAACAACCGGCTTGGCTACTACCGGCTGAACGCGGAGCCGTCGGCGATTCATGTTAACATCGAGAACCTAAAGACTCACCCTGACTACGAGGTGCGCAGTCTGGCAGGCGAGAGAAATACGGAGCCGGTGAACTGAAGAGTTGGGTAAATCAGGGCGCAATACGGTATCGAATTCAATGCGGGTGCCCCACCGCCCCGTCAGGGCCGGGCCTTTGACCGGCGGTGGCAGGCGTAGTCTGTTTTATTACCCGGAAAAGCTGTTTTGACTTGCGGACGACATATCCCACCTCAAAGGAGTGGGGCATCCGAGCTTCCAGGCCGACATTACCAACAAGCCGGCCGGGATGGCTGTACTCAAAGGATTCAGGGTTTGTCTTAACAGCCGATAGATATGCTAAACGGCCATGGTGACTATTGTAAGGACCAAGAAACAGCTGCCTCTGAAGGTATCCGGCGGGCGGGCTAAACTCCCTGTCCTTCCGCTTCGAACCGGTGTATTGTTCCCAGGATCGACGACGACTGTTTGTGTCAGTCGGTCGGAAGATGTCAAGCTGGTTAAGCACGGTCGGACGGAGGGCGAGCATGTAATCGCCTGCTATTCCCCTCTGCCGTCTGCGGAACAGTCCGGAACACCCGTCTGTCAGATTGGGACTGTCGCCCGTATACGTGATGTCAATAAGGCGCCGGATGGGCTGCTGACAGTTACTCTTGAGGGAGTCCACCGAGCAGCCATACGCCAGATTGTCCGGGAAAACCCGTTTCCGGCGGCCACAGTGGATGAACTCGATCCCACCGGAACCGAAGGAGCCGACTGCTCGGCTGAAATCGTAGTGATTCTCGAGACGGCCACCAAGATCATAATAAGCCGCCCCGCCTATTCCCTGGAGTACCTGGACATGCTGAAGATGAGCCGGGACGATCCTTCGTTGTTGGCCGATCGGGTAGCCTCGCTTTTTCATTTCCCGCTGGCCTGGAAACAGGAGCTGCTTGAGACGGTGAACCTTCAGACCCGGCTGGAACTGTTACTTTCCTGCCTCAGCACAACTCTGAGTCCCCCAGCCACCACCCGCAGGGACAACGCCCAGACGCGGAAACGGCCTGCAAAAGGCCGCGACGGCCACCAGTTGGCGCAACAGCCCGACCATAACTTCTCTTATGAAAGCGACGCCTCGCGGACAAAAAGGCTGATAGAGAGTTCTCCTCATCTGCCTCCCGAGGTGGTGGCCAGAGCAACAATTGAGGCCGACCGTCTCACCCAGCTCCCAAGAGCATCGGCTGAATACGGAGCAACCAAAAGTTACCTTGACTGGCTGCTGACTCTGCCCTGGGGAAAATGTTCTCCGGAAAATTATCATTTCTCAGATGTCGAAAAGGTTCTGTCGTCGGAATACTATGGTCCGACGAACGTTAAGGAGCAGATACTTCAGCGGCTTTCAGTCCGCAGACTTCAGGGCGGTACCGATGACGGCCCTACTCTATGCCTGATTGGAGCTCCAGGGACAGGCAAGGCCTCGCTGGCCAAAGCCATCGCCCGTGCCCTAGGCAAGGAGCTTATCAGGATTTCGGTCGGCGGGATTTCGGATGTCGCGGACATAAAAGGAACCCCGCGAACATTTCTAACCGCACTTCCGGGCAAAATCATACGTTCGCTCAGGGATGGCGGTTTCTGTGACCCGGTTGTTTTGATTGAAGATATAGACTACTTTAATCTCAACAACGACGCCTCAGTCAACATGGCCCTGCTGGAAGTGATAGACACGCGCCGCAACTCTCGCTATCTGGACAACTACCTTGGGGTTCCATTCGATCTGAGCAAGGTCTTTTTTATCTGTTCCGTACGCTCCTTTGAGGAAATTCCCGAACAGTTCATACCACGTTTCGAGATCATTGAGCTCCCCGGTTATATTGAAAAAGAAAAGATAGTGATATCCAAGCGGTACTTAATGCCCGACCTCCTGAAAAAGCATGGACTGAACAAAACTGAGTTGAGATTCACCGACAAGGCCCTGATGAAGATCATCGCCAGCTACACCCAGGAGGCCGGCCTGCTGGTATTTTCTCAGAACATAGAAAAGATTTGCCGCAAAATCGCCCTGGAGAAGCTCAAAAGATCGAAAAGTTCGTGGACCATCAACGAGAAAAGCCTTGAGTCATACCTCGGCCCGGCGCTTTTTATCCCGGAACGGGCGGAAACGGCCCCCGAGATCGGCACGGCGGCCGGGCTGGCCTGGACCGGCGCCGGGGGTGAGTTGATGTTCATTGAAGGCCTGAAAATGAAGGGCAGCGGCGAAATCATCACCACCGGCTCACTCGGAGAGGTAATGAAAGAGTCCATTCAGGCGGCTCATTCCTATGTGCGCTCGAAAGCCGATGTGCTGGGTATCGATTTTAGCGACTTTAACGAGTTTGACATTCACATTCACTTTCCCTGCGGAGCCATTCCCAAAGACGGCCCATCGGCAGGCATAACGGTCTGTCTTGTCATCGCTTCGGTAATGTCGGAACGTCCTATCCGCAACGATATTGCTATGACCGGCGAGGTGACGCTGCGCGGTAGAGTATTGCGGGTAGCGGGTATCAAGGAGAAGATTTCCGCTGCTTATCGCGCCGGTATCTACAATGTTGCTCTCCCCAAGGGAAACCAGAAGGACATCAAAGAACTCCCCAAAGAGATTCTACGCAAGACGAAATTTACCTTTATAGAGCGCGTCGACGAATTGTTTGAAATCTGCCTTCTTGACTTTACTCCTTCCTCGTACACGTTGGAAAAGATTTTTGCCGAGGAAATTAAAAAGGCCAAAGAAAAGAAAACGCCGCCGGCAGGAAAAGGCCGGGCGGCACTAACCACCAGAAAGAAATAGACCAAACTAAGTTATCCGTTCGCTATAATTTCACTTGACATTGTCCTCACCAAGGTATTATATTATTGATGTCAAAGGTGCGTAGCACCCATATAGCCAAACTTATAACTTCGCTTACGCAAAAGCACGTTTGATGTACTTTTCACATGCTGGAAGAGGCAAACCACCTTTCCAGGTAGGGTATAACCTGGTAGCCGCCGTTTTTCCTGTACTGTTTTGTTGGCTTAGGCCAGGGTTACTGTCCGTGCACCAGGTTGCTGGGGGGTAACCGAAGGATGGCACAATTTGGAGATTTCTTAGAGCATAGAAAACGGTAAGTGGGAGGGTGGCTATAAAGGTGTTTCCTTCTGTCCTGAAGACTACCGAGCTTGACCGGCCACTCTGGTTGCGAGAATGGAATTGAGAATAGCGAGATATTAATAGTCACATTAATTAACCTTGCATGGAGGCCCAACAAATGAAACAAACACTTCTCCTTCTACTGGAGTCGACGGGGGGCTGGGTGCTAGCGCTTGCCAGATGCAAGTCCAGGCCGATCGGTGCGTGGACCGTGACAAGGCCATTATCGGCAGCCCGACCTGGTTTGAAGGGGAAGAAAGAGAAAGGGTATGTGAAGTATTCACCCACATATCCAAATAATCAACGAAGTAAAATAGGAGTACAAGAATGAAACGCCTCTCTTTTCTGATTGCCTTTGCATCGTTGCTGCTGTTTTCGTTTGAGTTTGCCCCCGCCGCTACTGAGATCACTTTGGACAACATGACCGGTCTTTACGCTGGCGACTCCGTAATAATGGGTGAGTCAGTGCGCTGGAATTTGCGTTTGACCTACACGCCAGGTGACGGTTCGGTGATCAGTGGTTCGACCAACGGCTTCGAGGTGTACACGCATTTAGGCGGTGCCTATACCGACAACTTTACAGCCATTGTCTATGATACCTTCCCTTGGGGGTGGGAGGATCTTTACGACCTCACGGGCGGTCTCATCCTCAGCAACTTCAGTATTGACGGCGTAGGCGCGGACACGGTCGGTTTTGGTGGTGTCAAGTTATTTGGCCCCGGTATCGTGGATGGTACTGATAGCCTATGCTGGTGGATTGAAACGACACCCAGCACTGATAGTGATACTCTCTGCATTGACTCGGCGTTTTTTCCTCCGGCTGGTGAGTGGTTCTGGGCAACGAGTGGACCTCTCGGTACTTTCACTCCGGACTGGGGCGGGCCGTACTGCTTCCATGTTCATGACACGGTACCGCCCACAAATCTGTTGCTCATTCCGGATTCACTATACTTTGCTGCCGTGGAAGGTGGCTCCAGCCCACCAGCCCAGTCATTTTTGGTCAGCTCTGATGGCGACCCGCTCGATTTCAACATTATTGAAAACATTAGCTGGGCTATTCCCAGTCCGATTCAGGGCACAACCGACCAGACTATAACCGTTCTCATAAATATCATTAGCTTGTCTGCCGGAACCTATGTCGATTCTCTCGAAGTTCAGTCTGCCGGGGCCAACAATTCACCGCAGTATGTAAAGTTAGTACTGCTTATCGAATCTATCTCGCCGACTATAGGCGTCACTCCGGATGCCTTTATTTTCAACGCCATCGCCGGAGGTTCCGATCCCGCCTCGAAAACGTTAACCATAACCAATGAAGGAGGCTCAACACTCAACTGGAGTGTGTCCAACAATGAAAGCTGGCTTAGCCTCAATCCCATGTTCGGCGTCGACTCAGGCGATGTCACCGTTTCGGTCAGTATTGCGGGGTTGCCCTTTGGGGAGTATCACGATACGATTGTCGTGAGTGATACCAATGCCACCAATGACCCGGTTTTGGTGCCGGTTACCCTCAACGTTGCCTCTGACCTACCGGTTATTGCCGTGGACTCAGCTTTCAACTTTATCATCGTGCCGACCGGGGTATCTTCCGTCCCGCCGCGGGATATTGTTATCAAAAATGAGGGCGGGGGGACAATGAATTTCTGGCTTGAGGAAAACGCCACGAGGATCTTCACGCTGAATCCCGATTCCGGAACGGCGCCGGAAACGGTCGAAGTCACCTTCAAGATTATCGGTGGTCAGGCCGGTGAGGACTATTACGACACGCTTTGGGTCTTATCGAATGAAGCAGTGAATTCACCCTTCCCCGTTGTCTTTCTCTTCCACTATGTCGACGACCCGGCCGAGTTATTCCTCAGCGCGGATTCTATTCAACTCAATGTCTTTGAGTGCGATATGGGCGCCGGAGTAAATATGCCCTCGGTGACTTTCTTTGTCAACAACATCGGCGGGGATAACCCCTTGCTCTTTTACGTGGTCTATGAGTCTGACTACTTTACCACCAACTATGACTCCGGTGTCGCCCCGGTTCCGATTACCGTAACGGCCAATGATCTTCAGCTTCCATTGGGTGCCTATTATGACACGATTCTAATTGCCGCCCAAAAGGCCATCAACTCTCCGGAGACGCTTATCGTTCAGTTCAACATGATTGCCGGTTTGAATCAGCCGGAGATTTATCTGTCGAAGGACAGCTATACTATTCCGACACAGGAGAACGCCGGGCCGATCCCGCCCAGTGCTTTCGAGATTCTCAACAGGTATGGCGGCTGCATGCCCTGGGAGATTAACGAGGACGTTCCCTGGATGTTCCCCGACCCGGATAGCGGCGATGTGCATGGAATAGTCTATTTGCACGTTGACGCAGCGGGGTATGTCTTTGGGGAATATACTGACTCATTCTTTGTGGTCGCTCCCTCGGCCAGCAACAGCCCCCGCAAAGTGGACTTGCTGTTGAGGGTCTGGCGTTTCCACGGCGATCTGGACTACGATGCCATAATCAGCGTCGTGGACCTGGTTTACATGGTCGATTTTCTTTTCAACTATGGTCCGGCGCCCGAACCGGAGTTGGTTGTCGGCGACCTGAACTGCAACCACGTTGTCAATGTGGTTGACTTAATGTATTTCGTAGAATACTTGTTTTTCAACGGGCCGATCCCCTGCGGGAATCCTTACAAATAGAACGGCACTTTTTGCCCTTAAAGCGCCATTGCGATAAAGCAATGGCGCTTTTTGATTGGCACCTTCGATTCGGCAAGTAATACCAAGTTGCATTCAAAAGAATACTGGCGATTTTGGTGGTGTCGGGTAACCCCGAGGTTGTCCCACAAGTCACTCGTTCAGTCGGGTCTTGACTCGCTTTTGGCGAGGTGTGACCCGACTGAAAACAAACTCCCTTGGGACGCAGGCGCTTGGGAAAGCATTCGTAGGGTCACACCCCCGACTTCGTCGTGGGCAAGACCCTACGAAACAGAACAAACAATCTTTTGGGACAGCCTTGAGTCGCATGACAGCACCCCAATTGGATACCTCTTAGAACGCACTTTAGTATAACGGTGCAACATAGCTGACCGATCCGGTGCCTGATGCCGGCTGGAGCTAAAGCCATTTATTTTCGTGGGTTTTGCCTGTCGTTAAACTTTGTGGCCGCGATGGCCGTTATAGTATAGAGGTGTTAGCCATCCGGCTGTGAGTTGGTCAAGGCATGAATTGCCTTGACAGAGGACATAATTACTGTACCTTTATAGGGTAGGATAGGTAAAATGTTACTTCTGTTTAGCACACCTAAGAAGCTAAAAAAACGGCTCAGGCCAGCTAATAAGACTTAATATGTTGGAGTCACCAGTGAAAACAGCAGTTGCTCCGTCAAAAACTATCCTCACCGTATTATCTTTGCTTTTCCTTCTCGCTTCACCCCTAACCGGCGCCGACGTGAATGATGACCAGATCGACTGGGATAATGCCCCCCCGTCACAGATCCACCAGAAGTTGTGGGAAGCAAAAGCATCGGCCTACATGAACAAGCAGTTCGCCCGGAGTCTGGCGGTGATGGAAGGTGTTGAGAATACCCAGATCAACTATGACGTTCAATTCTATGACATTTTCATACGGGTAAACGATACCACCGAGATAATATATGGAATTGTCAAGTTTGTGGCTCTTACGGCCGAGGACGACGTTACCGAGATTCAGATCGATTTCTACGACAATATGACGGTGGACTCAATTGTCTCTCCCTCAGGGGCGCTGTCTTACTCGCGCGCCAGCAATGTCGTCACGGTTACTCTGGATGACACCTACAATACCGATCAGCAGTTTGAATTCGACTTCTACTATCATGGCCACCCCAGCGAAGGTGGGTTCCAAGCCTTCGCCTTCGACACTCGACTGGGGAAAAAGGTCATCTCCACGCTGTCCGAGCCGTACTTTGCCCGTACCTGGTGGCCGTGCAAGGATCGCATGGATGACAAGGCCGACTCCTTTGACGTCGCCGTGGAAGTAGACACTGTGTTTTATGTTGGCTCCAACGGCACCCTCGACTCGGTCGTCGACAATGGCGGCAACACGAACACGTTCTACTACTCGGTGCGTTATCCCATGGTGACCTATCTGTTCTCCCTTGCCATTTCGGAGTATACCGTCTGGTATGATGAATGGATTTACAACGACGGACAGGACACCATGCCTATAGTCCATACCGTCTACCCCGACCGGTATACCTATTCGCTCGACAAGTTTGGTGTTACACCGGGGGCTATTACGATCTATTCTGAAAATTATGGGCAATATCCGTTTGTCAACGAAAAATACGGCCATGCCAACTTTCAGTGGGGCGGAGCTATGGAGCACCAGACAATGAGCTCGATGAGCGGTTCCGACTTCGGCTTCTCCACTCCGGTGGTGGTTCATGAGCTTTCCCACCAGTGGTGGGGCAACATGATCACCTGCAAGCAGTGGGGCGATATCTGGCTCAACGAAGGGTGGGCGTCTTATTCCGAAGCACTCTACTACCTGGAAATGGAGGGCTGGAGCAGCTACCACAGTTACATGAACGGAATGGCCTATTCCGGCGGTGGCACCATTTACATTTATGATACCACTTCCGTCTGGAATATTTTCAGCTCGATTGTTTATGACAAAGGCGCCTGGGTGGTGCATATGCTTCGCGGTATACTTGGCGACGCCCTCTTTTTTGTCGGTGTTAATGCTTACTACAACTCGGAATACCAGCATGCCGCCGCAACTACTGAGGGCTTCAAAGATGTTTTCGAAGACGCCACCGGGGTAGAACTTGACTGGTTTTTCAACGAATGGATTTATGGAACCTATCGCCCCAATTACCACTGGTCATACTGGCAGGAGCCTTCCGACACCGGCGGGTATGATGTCTTCTTCCGTGTAGAGCAGGTACAAACGACCGATCCTCAGGTTTTCATTATGCCGATTGATTTATTCTTTGACTTTAGCTCCGGCCCGGACGACACCATAACGCTGTGGATCGACAAAGACGTTACTCTCCATAAGTTAAATTTCCCAAGCAATCTGAATACAGTAGAGCTTGACCCTTCGGATTGGGTGTTAAAGTATGAGACTAACTTACCATGGCAACTGTACATTACAACTCTTGATGAAGAGGTGAGCGACGGCCGGCAGTATCTGGCCTACAATGACACTATTCAGGCCAGAGGTGGGAGCGGATCCAACACCTGGTCAATCATCGGCGGCGCCCTTCCCACCAGCTATAGCATTAACAGCAATGGTATCATCAGCGGAAGCACGACCGATACCGGCCTGTTTACGTTCACCGTGCTGGTTGACGACAACTTCACCAGCTACGCTGACCAGGCTGAGTTTACGATTTATGTTTCACCAACTTTAGTACTGGCCGGCGACGTGGACCTGGCCGGGTCCGTGAACATAGCCGACGTCACATATCTCGTTGCTTACTTGTTCCATAGCGGCGCTCCCCCACCGGTACTTAATACCGCTGATGTCAACGGCTCATGCGAGATCAACGTCGAGGACCTTACTTACCTGGTTGCTTACATCTTTCAAGGAGGACCTCCTCCGGTCATGGGCTGCGTTGAGTAAGCGACGTCGTCACTCTTAGGCATAACGTCTCATTTAAGCAGCACAGTCTGTGCCATGTTGAATGGGGCTTTTGTCAAATTTCCGTGACAATTTCTCCCTGTCGCCCCAGGTAACTAACAGGCACTAAAGAAGATAATCAGAATTCCTGCGAAGCCACCCCACAAAATCGATTGACAAAAGTATCTATTTTCGGTATACTAATATGTTGATCTTATCTGAAATGAAATGAATGGGAGATTCAAATGAAGGGCTTGACCTCAGTCATTGTCTGTGCTCTCTGCGCAGTTAGCATCAACGCCACCGTAATCCAAGTGCCAGCCGACCAACCGACGATACAGGCGGGGATTGATTCGTCTTCCACCGGCGACACCGTGCTGGTGCAACCGGACACATATGTCGAGAAAATTAACTTCAACGGGCGTAACATAGTCCTGGGCTCGCTATTTCTAACCACCGGGGATATATCTTATATACCCTTAACCATAATTGACGGCGACTCATCGGGTTCGGTGGTAACTTTTGAGAATGAGGAGGATAGTGCTGCCGTCATTATAGGATTCACAATCCAAAACGGCTATACCGATGGCTACGGCGGCGGGATTTTCTGTAATGAGAATACCACTCCGGTTATAAGTAACAACATCATAATTAGAAATTCAGCCAACAATTCCGGGGGCGGCATATCCTGTCGGAGTTCCCACCCCACTATTGTTAACAATACTATCAGGAATAACTCAATTCATAATATCTTTTACGGCGATGGCGGCGGGATTTATTGTTATAATTCCACTTGCATCATTGCCAATAACATCATAAATGGCAATTTCTGTTACATGTCCAGTGGTGGCATATCCTGCTGGGCTTCGCAGGCCACCATTGTCAACAATACCATCACTGAGAATTCAACTGTTGGTGCGGGCGGCGGGATTTTGTGCCACCAGTCCGATGTAACGATTATCGGCAACATCATCAGCGGGAATTCATCTGGAGGTAGGGGTGGCGGCATTGGTTGCTTCAGTTCCAATCCCATCATTGAGAATAACATCATCAGCCAAGATACTACAGGTCTTCACGGTGGGGGGATCGCCAATTTGAATTCGTATCCCGTTATTGCTAACAACACCATCATTGGAAACATAGCCTACCGCAACGGTGGTGGGATTTATTGCTGTCATGCTTACGATCGCTTCTTGTCTTCACATTCGACGATCAATAACACCATCGTTTGGGCCAATACGGCGGCAGGAGAGGGGAACGAGATTTATGCCGATACTTCAACATCACCCGCAATCACCTGCTGCGATATACAAGGCGGTTGGGAAGGGGAGGGAAACATTGATGACAATCCCCTCTTCTGTGACCCCTCTGTTGGTGATTTCCATATCCATGAGAATTCGCCTTGCGCCCCGGCTAACAATTCCTGCAGTACTCTAATCGGTGCCTTGGGGGTCGGGTGCACGTGCTGCGCTAATCGAGGCGACGTCGATCACAGCGGTGTTATTAACGTTGCTGACCTGACCTACCTGGTTGACTACCTGTTCTTTGACGGCCCACCGCCGCCATGCCCTGAGGAAGGTGACGTTGACGGCAGTGGTGCGATCAACGTCGCCGACCTGACGTACCTGGTCGACTACCTGTTCTTTGATGGCCCGGCACCGCCGCCGTGTCCGTAGCCGAGATGGAAGGTTGTTACCACGTCAATGTTGCAGACATAACATATCTGGTGGAGTATCTGTTTTTTGGCGGACCTGCACCGAAGGTTGGATGTGAAAAGAGGACAGAATGAGCAGAAAGATGTACTTGATAGTCTCAGGCACAATCTTCAGCCTCGTGGCATGTTTACATTTGGCGAGGTTGATATTTGGATGGCAGGCTCAGGTCGGAGCATGGACAGTTCCGTTTTGGTTATCGTGGGGCGGACTTGTGGGTGCAGGAGCGCTCTGCATTTGGGCGTTCTGGCAGATAGGGAAATAGGTTGGGGCCAATCTCTGTTCTTTATGGCTCTGCGACGGAACTGGGGTGTGAGTAGTCGTTGCAGTACGGCGTTAATCAAGGGAGTGCAAAACTGAACACCAACCACTCGTTCTGGAAAAGGCTAAGACGGATTACGATCACTCTTATCGGTACCATTACACTGGTAATCGGTGTCACGCTACTTGTCCTGCCAGGCCCTGGTATTATAGTCATCCTGATAGGTGTTGCGATATTGTCTGTCGAGTACCCCTGGGCCAGCAGGGTGATTGACTGGCTGTGCAGGAAACTACGACGAGACGTTGACAAGCAGGCCTGAACGGTCTTTCGGAGTCCCTTCTCAAAAATCCGGCAGACATTCTCGAACCGAGGGGCCCCGTTTTGCTAAAGCTTGGGACCCCGAACCGGGGTGGCGGGGGGAGGATTTGAACCTGAGACCTTCGGGTTATGAGCCTGACGAGCTACTCCGCCTGTGGCGGACTCCACCCCGCAATTACATTTCGATGTATAAATTTTGGTGGCGGGGGGAGGATTTGAACCTCCGACTTTCAGGTTATGAGCCTGACGAGCTACCAGACTGCTCCACCCCGCGGGATGAAACCGAATATAGCCCTCAATCCTGGTCTGTCAAGTCTTAACCCAAAATACTAAGGGTAGCTGTTTATTAGGCGAGAAAGAGGCACGCCCACCAGATTTGGCTTGCTAATTCTTTCACAAGGGAATATATTCCCGTCCGGTTTTTTGGAATCAGCACAGTGAGTATGGCAAACTAACATTGCAATAGTTACGGGAGAAGCTGTTAATGGACATCGGATTGCTTGCGGTTCTTATCGGCGTGGTCGGGCTTGTCTTTGCCTTGATTTTGTTCCTCTGGATCAAGAGCAAACCGGCCGGCACCGATGTTATGAAAGAGATCTCTGACGTTATTCACGACGGGGCAATGGTATTCCTGAAGAGGGAGTACTCAATCCTGGTCATTTTTGTTATTGTCGTCTTCGCTCTATTGGCATGGCGAATCCAGTTGGAGACCGGGCTGGCCTTTTTAGGCGGGGCGGCTTGCTCTATGCTGGCCGGGTTTATTGGGATGAAGGCAGCCACCCAAGCGAACGTGCGAACCACCACGGCGGCCAAAGATTCAGGACAGTCGAAGGCCCTTTCCATCGCTTTCTCAGGCGGCGCAGTGATGGGGATGACGATTGCCTCGCTGGGTCTGATCGGGGTGGGGATTGTCTTCTATGTCTTTGGCAAGCCGGGAACCGCTTTCACTATCAACGGCTTTGCCATGGGGGCTTCTTCGATAGCGCTGTTTGCGCGTATCGGCGGCGGCATATTCACTAAATCCGCCGACGTCGGCGCTGATCTGGTTGGAAAAGTCGAGGTCGGCATCCCGGAGGACGACCCGCGCAACCCGGCTGTCATCGCCGACAACGTCGGTGACAACGTTGGCGACACGGCCGGTATGGGCGCTGACCTGTTTGAATCATATGTCGGTTCGGTCATCGCGACTATTGCCATAGCTGCCACGATAGGCGCCGGCACAGCGCTTGGTAGCAAGATCGCCATGGCGCGCGAAGCCTACATGCAACTGCCATTGTTGATTGTGGCCTTTGGAGCGCTGGCGTCGATACTTGGCGTCTTGTCAGTCAGGATTTTTTCGGGCATGAACCCAGCGGCGGCGTTGCGCCTCGTGACCTATGTAGGCGCAGTGGTGATGCTGGTCGCCGCATATTTCATTATTGATAAACTGGGTATTGATCACAAAGTTTTCTGGGCCATCTTGGCAGGTAACTTTGCCGGCATTCTACTCGGCCTGTTAACAGAATACTACACCGCCTCGGCCCCGATTCGCAGAATTGCTAAGGCCTCTGAAACAGGTGCTGCGACAAACATTATCCAGGGTTTGGCAGTCGGTATGCAATCGGTTCTGTTGCCCGTCATTGTCATCTGCGCGGCGATTTACACCGGGTTCAGTTTTGCCGGCCTGTATGGTATCGGTATTGCCGGAGTCGGGATGCTGGCCACAATCGGCGTTACGATGTCCGTCGACGCTTACGGGCCAATTGCCGATAACGCCGGCGGTATCTCGGAGATGTCGGGTCTTGGCCCTGAGGTGCGCAAAATCACCGATAAACTTGACTCCCTCGGCAATACGACGGCTGCCATCGGGAAAGGATTTGCCATTGGCTCGGCAGCGTTGACAGCTCTGGCGTTGTTCTCTGCCTACTCCGCTGCCGTTGGACTTAAGGAGATTAACGTCCTCAATGTGAAGGTGGTTATTGGCTTGTTCATCGGAGGCGTGCTGCCGTTTTTTGTTGCCGCTTTGACTATGACGGCTGTGGGGCGGGCGGCCTCCAAGATGGTCAACGAGGTGCGGCGTCAATTCCGTGAAATCAAAGGGTTGATGGAAGGTACCGCCAAGCCCGACACCGGACGCTGTGTGGATATCGCCACCAAAGGCGCTCTGGTGGAGATGGTTGTCCCAGGGTTGACCGCTATCCTGGCGCCACTCATTGTCGGCACTCTGCTCGGCAAAGAAGCCCTGGGTGGGATGCTGGCTGGAGCGACGATGTCCGGCGTCATGCTGGCGCTGATGATGGCCAATGCCGGCGGCGCCTGGGACAATGCTAAAAAGTGGATTGAGGCTGGCGCTCTGGGCGGCAAAGGTTCCGCCCCCCACAAAGCGGCGGTTGTCGGCGATACGGTCGGCGATCCCTTCAAGGACACCTCAGGACCATCCATGAACATTCTTATCAAGCTGATGGCTATTGTTTCTCTGGTGGTGGGACCGCATTTGTTTAAGTAGTATCCTATTGTCAAGCGAATACAAGCAGGGAATAATAAAAGGGATAATAGCCCTCCCTGCTCTTTTCTTTGTGGGAATTGAATATGAGAGCTTATATTAAGTATTACCAAAAAAAGAGAGCTTTTGCTGTTGAAACATTTATTGCTGGTATTCGTTAATTGAAACCATGAAGGAGATATAATATGGAGCCGGAAAATACCATTCCGACTGTGCCGCAATCGGCGGATAACAAGGGGCTGTCGTTTCGGGGGCTGGTTGAGGTCTTTTACAAGCCGTCGGCATTTTTCGACCAGTTGAAAGATCGTCCCAAGGTTTTGATTCCCTATATAGTGTTCGCAATTTTACTATTTGTCTTTTTTGCGCTCGCCGTAGACATCGTCTATGACATGCAGGTGAACTCACCCCAGTTTCAGGCACAGATGCAAGGTCAGCCGCTTACGCCGCAGATCGAGCAGATCATGAAATACCAGATTTTGATTGGTGGCCCCGTTGTCATATTATTGGTTCCATTGGTGGCTGCTTTGTTGGGCTTATTCTGGGGAAACTTTGTCTTTGCAGGTAAAGCTCATTTCAAACAATTGCTATCGGTAATGCTCTATGGTGAGATTATCTACGGCTTGGGAATGATGGTGGTTCTCCCGATGGTGCTGGCTAAGAAGAGCATACTGGTCTCACTGTCACTGGGTGTGTTAGCGGCGAGCCAGGGACCGGACAGCATCCTTTATCTGGCTCTATCGAAAATCGATCTTTTCTTGATCTGGGAATTAATCGCTATTGGCATTGGGTTGTCTATTGTTTATGGCATTCCTCGCAACAAAGGATATACATTGTCTGTCCTATCAATGGGAATGATATCAATTTTGCATGTTGTGTTGTCGGCAATCGGCAAGCTGATTTTCTAAAGGAGTGATTCTATGAAGTTCATGGTCAAGGTTCTTGTCGTCACGTTGCTTGTACCGCTCGTCACCACGGTGGCATTGAGTAAGGAGTTGACTCTGGATGATTGCATCGCACTGGCGTTAAAAAATAGAGCCTCGATAATTGCAGCGCGGGGAGCGGAGACCCTTGCCAAATGGAACCAGCGTACTGCCCTGGGGGCTTTTTTGCCAAGGGTGGATGCAAGCTATTACCACTCGGAAGAGTTATCTCGCGATATAAAATCTGATGTAGCCATGGAGTATGGATTCCTGTACATTGACAGCATCCCGGCCATCGACTTAGCTGGCGGAGATACCGTGATGGTGCCGGTTTTGAGGGATTCTGTTACGGGCACAGATATCATGGAATTTGATCTGGAGGATCAAGATCGCACGAGCAAGTATCTTAGTCTGTCAGCTCAGATGTCAGTGTTTGACCTTTCCAACTGGTTCAATTATGTCGGCGCCAAGGCTGACCGGGCCAAAGCCCGCCTTGACGTGATAGGCTCCGAGCAGGACTTGATTTACGGGGTGAAAGCGTCATACTACGCCTATCTGGCCACGGTGGAGAACGTTGCCGTGCAGGAACAGGCGGTCGAGCGCAGCAAAGAGCAGCTCAAGCTGATTGAATCCAAGTTTGAGCTGGGTTCGGCCGCGAAGTCAGATGTGCTCAAGCAAAAGGTGCGGTACGGCAATGACAAACTGTCCCTGCTTTCGGGGCAAAATGCCGTTGTCACCACGAAGGCCGACCTCGCCTACACTATCGGTGTCGATCCCAACAGCGACGTGGAATTCTCAACCGATTACTCCGTGCGCGAATTCCACGGGACCCTTCAGGAAGCTATGAGCTTTGGATTGGAGCACGAACCTGGGTTGCTGGCATCTCAGAAGGAAGTGGACGCTGCCA
>Ga0307437_1000928_pt1 | contig 20935 bp, 24 predicted proteins | sample SalMarWE160390MG_FD_202146 | JGI IMG/M metagenome (GOLD analysis project Ga0307437, IMG submission 202146) | Salt marsh sediment microbial communities from the Plum Island Ecosystem LTER, Massachusetts, United States - WE1603-90 | ecosystem: Environmental > Aquatic > Marine > Intertidal zone >...
ACCTATCTCCTCAACAATTAATCCCGGTTCAATTTGCTTTTGGTTGAAACCCAACCTCTCCCCTGCTTTGCGGGGAAATTTGCCGTTAGGCATATGGAAAACTACATAATCATAATCGCCGGCTTTAGTCTTAGTTTTCTTCATTAATCTCTCTGCAGCCGCTAAAGTGTGGCGAAAATAAGCCTTTTCGCCCGTAAACCGTCCACCATGGGAAGGGTATCTAGCCCCTGACCGCCGCCAAAAATCCGGCGTGTCTGAGTTAAAAGAACAAAAGTCATTAATCTCTACGACTAATTCCTCCTGCTTCCTTCCCAAAATAAAAGCGGCCGCTCCGGCCGCGGTCGCGTATTCCAAGGCATCACCCGGTTTGCCTTGGGCCGTATCCGCCCCAATGGCTAAACCATAATCAATTTGCTTGGCTAAAAGAAAAGCAACGACTATTTGCATCGCCGCTGTCCCCGCCTTGCAAGCAAACTCTAAATCAGCGGTAAAATAGTCATGACCAATCCCTAAAATCTCCCCTATTTTAGTGGTGCTGGGATTAACCGCATAAGGATGACTCTCGGAGCCCATAAAAACAGCTCCTATTTTGGTCTTGTCAATCTCCACTCTTGTCAAAGCAATTAAACTGGCTTCCACCGCCATAGTCACCGAATCTTCGTCCCTTCCTGCCACCGATTTTTCTCTTACACCCAAACTTTTTTCTATCTGCTTGCCCTCTTTCTGCCAAGCGGTGGCAATCAAACCGGTTTTAATTCTTCTTGACGGCAGATAGGCTCCATAACCAACAATGCCTACGTCTCTCATTTGACTTTCCACTTAATTCCGTATCTAATCGGTTCTTCCTGACCATTAACTCTCATTCTCCGAGAAACACTGACAACTTTCATTCCTTTCCTCAACTGCTTTCCTTGCCAATTTACTAACTGACCACCAATCACTTTTTTTCTGTTTAAACGAATTAAGGCAACGGGATAAGGCACCTGTTGCTCATACCCTTCGCCCGGTATCTTAATCGTTGTCCAATACAAAAGCCTGCCTTCTTGACCAAGAACTTGACATTCTTTTTTCGCTTCTCGCCAAATCCTGGCAGGAAAACCTACTCCCATTTAACCAATCTCCCTCCTCACCCGCCTTTTAACCCGTAAATAATAAACAAGCCAATAACCCACGTAGCCACACCAAAGAGCTAAAAAAGCGGAAATAGAGAGAAAAATAAATTGAAACAAGAATCCCCAAAAAGCAGGGATGGACAAAAACCGGAGAATAATGAATTTGAAAACCAGCAGAACGAATAACGAACTTAGCCAAAGATAAAAAGGAAAAGCAACTAAAAGAAAGGCTTGAGAGAAATCCTCTTCAATCCTGATGGCTCTCAACGTCCGATAAGGGTGAACCAATAGTCCCCAGATATTCCTTGAGGAAAGATAAATCTCCCTTAGTGAGAGAAGAAAAGTCTTTTTGATAAGCTTCTTCTTCATGCCAAAGTTTTCTAAAAGCCAAACGAGCTCTCCTTAAGTGCATCTCCACTGCTTTGACTGATTTCTGCCCTCGACGAGCAATCTGACGCACGGAAAGCCCCTCTATGTATTTTAGTCGTAAAATTTCCCGATAACCCTCGGTTAGCTCAAGAAAACAATGAATGATTTTCTGCTTCATCTCTTTTTCTTCCAAAGCTAATTCCGGACTTAAGGCTTCAGAAATAATTCTCTCCAAACCAGGCAAGCGAGAAAAGACAATTGTCTTAATCCTTTTCTTACGATAGAAATCAGCCATTTCATGCTTGGCAATAGCACAAAGCCATGACCAAAGAGAAGATTTTCCCAAGAATGAAGGCAAGGAATAAATGGCACTTACCAAAGTATCTTGAACAACCTCTTCGGCATCTTGAGGGTCATCAATTTTTTGGAGAACAAAATAAAAAAGTCTTTTCCGATATTTTTGCTGAAACTTTCCTAACCAGCTCTTATCACCCTTTAATACACCTTTGACCAATTCTTCATCTTTCGACCGCATAGATAAAATGATAGCATTTCTCGCAAATCAGGGCAAAAAAAGCTATAATTCTCGAAGAGGATTATCGAGGTGCGAAGCACCGCTGTATAATTAATGAAGAAAAGCCGCCTTAGCTCAGCGGTAGAGCAACTGTTTTGGACGCGGCACTTCGTTAGCCGCTATATTTAAAAATTTGCCGACGTAGCTCAGCGGTAGAGCAAGTGTTTTGACGCCTTCAGTTTTCAACTGAAGAGTCCGTTTTCCGCCCGAGCTGGAGTAGCTCAACGGTAGAGCAACGGTTTTGTAAACCGTAGGTTGCGAGTTCGATTCTCGCCTCCAGCTCAGACGGAAAAGAAACCATAGGTCGTGGGTTCGAATCCCACCCTCGGCTCAAGTAAATTTTCAAATTAAGCGATCGGTCCTCGGTTCGAATCCGAGAGGCGGCTCATTAAAAAACCCGCCAAGGGGCGGGTTTTTTACTTAACCAAACTCAAATTGACCGCTTGAGAATCCGCTTCAAACCTAAAAGTTACCGGATAATCAAGACTATTAGTAATATATAAGTTTTGGTTAGCGCTTTGGGAACGGATAGAAGTCCCGTATTCTCTAGACACTCCCGGAATCAAGGCAAAGTTATGATTGGCTTTAGCAATCACTTCCAAACCTGCTTCAGAAGCAACCCAATTAATCAAAGAAGCCAAATGACAAACTCCGTTACCCCCTAACCCCCAAACACTTCTATAACCCTCATCGGTCATAAATTCAGAGTTCATAGTCACGACTGGATTGGAATATTCCGACAAGACATTATCATGGAAAGCAAAGATTTCGCCAGGTTGAAGAGTAAAAGAAGCTTCAAAAGGCCGTCTTACCCAATCCCAGTCAATCTCCGGGCTTTCAATATCCCTTTTTAAATAATGAAGGGCGAGTAAAATATTGTCAGCATATCCTTGATTAGCCTCCGGATTTGGCTCACGAATGGTCAAATCTAACGATTGCTCAGCCAAAACTTCCTGATGAGAAAAAAGCAAATGCTCAGGAATTGGAGACAATAGCGGGGTCGCCGCATGAGAAACCGGCAATAAGGCAGTTGAAACTAGGGCGATGGCACTGATAATCGTTTCTTTAAGCATCAAATTATAAAAAAGCCTCTGCTTTCGCAGAGGTATCAAACAGAGATATAGTATATACTAATACATCAAAAAAGTCAAATAAAGAAGATTTGAGCTGACGACCGGAGTCGAACCGGTAACCGTTTTTGATATTTAGTTTAACTGTTTGAGCCCATGGGCGGACTTGCACCGCCGTCCTCGGCTTTACCAAAGCCGCGCTCTACTACCTGAGCTTCACGGGCAAAATTTGGCGTGCTGTTTTAGTCAGTTAAGCTACGCCAGCACTATTCGCTTGCCGGTGGTGATACTATTTCTTTAAAAAATTGCTCACCTTGGCCTGTCAATCTAACATCTCCGTCGTTATCTTTTCCAACAAGACCTTTACTCTCTAGAAATCTCAAATGATCGTCCAAATCTTTAAGTGCAAGCAATCCTAAGCGAGCCGACTCAAGTCTCTCATTCACTTCTCTTCTAAGATTTATTAAGTCGAGCAGTCCTTTTTCAAAGAGACTAACACCAATTACGGCTCTGATGAGCGCTCGATCTGCCCTTTTTATTTCGTTTTGCCTTTCTTGCTTATAAGTCATTTTCTTTCGCCTCCCATCTGTGCCAGGGGAGGGATTTGCACCCCCGAAGGCTTTCGCCAACTCTTTTACAGAGAGCCCCGTTTGACTACTTCGGTACCCTGGCTAAGCTTTTTTTATAAACTCTTTTATCCATTTGTCAATTTGACCAACTAATTTTTGGTCGGCATATCGAATATGAACTAGCCCGTGTTTCATTTTTCCCTTCTTTTTATCAGAAAAGTCCTTTCTAATATAAGGTTTACTAAATTGTTCTTTAGGAATTCTGGTAACTCTCCTCCAGAAATTCTCTAAATCATCAATATCTTGATTAGCATAACAATAAACAAAAGCTCGTAGGCGAGATTCATCTACCTGACAAATTTCTCTTAAGAATTTCAGAAATATCTTTATCATTCTATAGTCACTATTAGCAAGATCAACAGTACTTTTTTGCTTATTACCCTCAGCCCAATAGAGCATAACGCCAGCAACGCGTAATTTTTCTTCTTTTCTAGTTAATTTCTTTTTAATTTTAAAGGACGGTGATTGTCTTGAAAACTGCAATCTTCGCGTTGTAGCCGCTGATCGGCGAGATAATTTGTGCTTCCTCATAAATCTTATTACTTGCCAAGCCGTTACATCAAGTTTCTCGCCAGCCTCTCTTGCACTGAGACCTCTTTTGTAGTATAAATTTTTGACTTCTCCTATGGACAGATTCATATCAAACCCCAAACTTATTTACCATGGCTTAATTAAGATAATTTTACCATAAATCACTACTGAGGTGAAGCCGAAGGAGAAGCTTGTAAGCTCTGCTCAAGCAAGATAAGGTTTTTCTTAATTCCTTCATTAAGAGGATTCAATTGTAAGCCTGTTTGCCAAGTTTGGCGAGCCTCATCAATCTTTCCTGCTTTGAGATAAAGCAACCCTAAAGAATTGTAACCCATGGGGCTATTGGGATCTAATTCCAATACTTTCTTAAATAACTTTTCTGCTTTGTCAAAATTCCCCAAGTAGAAATGAGCCACACCCATGTCATGATAAGACTGAGGAATGGGGTGAATGGCAATCGCTTTTTCAAACCACTCAATCGCTTGATCAAATTCCCTCATTTGTAAATAAGTCACCCCAATATTATGATGGGCGTCAATATAATCCGGCTTCAGCTCAATCGCCCGTTGAAAAGCCATAATCGCGGACTGAAAATCTTTCTTGCCTGAATAAATATCGCCCATGTTATTCCAAGCCTTAGCGCTGGTTGGTGAAACTTGAGCCGTGGCCACCCAAAGTGTTTCCCTGGTTCGCCAATCTTGATTGCGAATAATGGTTCGGACAGACAATAGGCCAACCAAAATCGCCAAGACTACCAGAAGCGTCTGAGGATATTTCTTCAAGCCTTTAACCAAAACCCAAGCGGCCACTAAACAAAGTCCTATTGAACCAAAATAGAGGTATCGTTCCGCCACCACCCAGGCAATTCGGACAGGAAGCATGGTTGGGGCTAGCGACAAAATAAAAAAGCCAAACCCGAAAAATAAGAGTTTTTCTTTTCGATAAAAATATATCAAACTACCAAGCAATATAACAATAATTGCCAATCTGACCAAATAATTAGCTAAAGAAAAAGAAAGGTCTTCATGATATAAAGTTAAATTCATGGGAAAGGCAAATAACTCTAAATAAGTACTCAAGGCAATAGGAATTTGGTGAAGAGGATTGGTTAGAGTCACCCCGCCGGCATATTCAGGATTTTCCATAATCACCCGAGTTTGAAAGGGACCAAAAAGCAAAGCCAAAAAGAAAAGGGCTAAAGCCAGAAAAGGAACCAATCTCAGCCAACGCTGGCGTAACCTGCCAAAACAAAGTTCATACAAACCAATAATCAGCAAAAAGGCAACTGATTTTAATTCAGCCAGTTGAGCCAGAAAAAAACAAATCAAAGAAGCAGAATAATAATAGTAATTCTGTTTCTCTTTTTTGTCAGCAGCAGTGTAAAACAACAATGAACCTAAAAGAAAAATTGCTCCCAAAAGATACGAACGTCCAGAAATCCAGCTCACCGCTTCGGTATGAATCGGATGAACCGCAAAAAGGACACTGGCAATGAATGAAATTTCTTGGCTGGTAATTTTCAAAAGGAAATAGTAAACCAAAACCACCACCCCAAGATGAAGAAAAAGATTAGTAAGATGATAGATAAAGGGATTAGTTCCCCCTATCAGATAATTAACTGACAGAGTAAAACCATTAAAATTACGAGTGGCTAAATACTGCCAGGGCTGATTAATTAAGAGGTTTTTGGTTATAGCACCAATATCATCAGAAACCAGGGCGCCATTAAGACTATTAAGGTAAATAACAATGCTTATGCCAACTAAAAGACCAATGGCAATCCGTTTATCTTGAAAGATTTTTTCCATTAACGCTCCCATCAAAACAATTCTAGCATAAAAAAAGCTTCCTGTTCCTAATTTAACCATTTTATGTTAGAATTATTCAGCCATGGCAAAAAAAGGACCGAGACAACCAATTGCTTTAGTTTGTACGGTTTGTAAAACCCAGAATTACATTACCAGTAAATCAAAGGTCAATACGCCAGATAAGTTGGTCTTAAAGAAGTTTTGTCGAAGATGCAGAAAGAAAACCGAACACAAAGAGGCTTCCAAGTTAAAGTAAGCTTGCTTCCATTAAACTCACATACTCAGCCACTTCAGAAGTATAAACTCCCCGCATTTGTGGCGGCAAATAGCTTCCCAGCTCAACCATTAACTTGTCCCGAAATTCAAGTTCAGTGGAAAAACCTAACTGGTTGAATTTTCCCTCAAGTTGTTCCGCGGAAAACAATTGGCCTACGGTTAGCTGATACTGATGACCAAAATTAAACTCTTCTCCAATTGGTCCCTGTGGAATAATCGCTATCGGTAAAAAACGCACTAATGGCCCACTTCTTCTTAGGAATTCGACCCCTTTTTCTGCTCTAATTAGCTTTCCGCAATCTCTTGTCCCTCCAGGTGCAATTATCAAAACTCCTCCCGGCTGTTTCAGTAATTCTCTCGCTCTTCTACCGAACCCTAAATTTAATCTGTTTCTCTCCACCTCACTATATGAGTCCAAATCATAAGCTTGAACAACAGGACGATAGTCAATTCTAGACACAGGACGAATTAATCTTGTCATTATGGCACCAGCTACATCACGATTTGGATCGTAATGTTTGAGTGATTGGGGTCCGCTAATATCCTGAACAACGCCGCCAAATTCAGACAAAATCGTTAAAGTTACCAAAACACCATCATCCAAAGACGGATGGTCAAAAGTCCAAACTATCGAACCTCTTTTTAAATACTCTCTAGCTAAGTCAAGGTTTGCCTGATTCTCTTTACTTTTCAAACCACAATCACCATACAAATAATTAAGAATAATCTCTGCTGGCTTCCTTAATTTTTGATATCTTTCTGCCCTGGTTTCCACCAAATCTAAAAAAGAATTTGGTTCAGTTCTCTCACTATTTTGCATTGTCAAAATTTTAACACATCAATAATTCATTCACAAAAACTAATTTTTTGACAAAATTGACTTAATGTTGTACAATCCAACCCAATGAAGCGGGTTAAGTTTTTCATTTTTCTCCTGCCCGCGATAATCTTCCTTTCCGTCTTGCCTAAAAGTGTTTGTATGGCGGCTGGGGAATCAAAAACCCTGGACGTGACCAAAGATACATATGCTAATCAGGCTTATCCGGACCAAAATCGGGGTACTATCGACAGTATAATCGTCAGCAATAAATACACCACTCGACTGGGTTATCTTCAATTCGAAAATCTTGATTTGCCCGAAGGGGCCATCCTCGACAAAGGCATTCTTAACTTCTACGCTAATGAAGTTCATTACAGTAGTGAAGCCAAAGTCAATATTGGTCCTATTACGAGTAATTGGGATGAAACAACGGTTACCTGGAATAATAAGCCCACTATTAATCAAGCCCAGGCAATCGAAGTAGAATTTTCTTTGACCGCCGTGGGCTGGCGAGAACTTGATGTCACTCCTTTAGTCCGCCAATGGCTGGAAGGCACAGAGAATAAAGGTATTTTTATCTACCCCTATGGTTTTCTTTATGGAGCCGCCGAAACTGAATATGCTTTTACTTTAAAATCAAAAGAATCAGGCACTCAAAGAGCCAATATCGTGGTGCAATATCATTTCGAGCCCTCTCCTTCTCCCTCACCAGAGCCATCGCCCTCACCAGGGGTTGAGCCAGCTGAAGAACTTGAAGAAGAAGCAGTTGTTGGCGAGGAAGAGCCTTCACCTACTCCAGAAGAATCCCCTAGCCCTAGTCCTGAGGCAAAAGAAACAGGTTTAATTCTGGGAATTTTTACTTCTGGCCAAGCCATTATTAGTGGATTAATTCTCTTGGCCCTGATTGGCGCGGGAATTTCCTTTGCCGTTTACGCCCGCCGCCAACCAAAGAAAAAAGTAAAGGAAAAACCCAAAGAAGAAAAAGAGCCGGAAAAACCAGAAGAAGAGTAAAAACACCCTTGACATAATTTTTCAATTTTAATATAATCCGCCCCTTCCAACGATCCTCCAGTTTTGTTTGACTTTTGTCTTTACTTTGTTAAACTATAGGCAGTTCAGTTTGGCTCCTTGACATTATCAAGAAAGGAAGGCAATGAAAACACCCAAAGCCATTGTTTATCTTGTCATTCTGCTGGTCATCTTAGCTGTTCTTATTCTTCTTTCCCCTTGTTTCTCAACTCTTATTTCGTAAAAAGGAGAAAAGAAATGAACAAGCGATGTTGGATTGCAACAAAATGGGTTAGTTTCTGGATACTCCTCTTTGCCGTCTTTGAGATCATCGCCAGTTTCCTTTCCGTACTCATACCTGAAAGTTGGCAACCGGTCGGAACGATCATACTGATGCTTTTCGCCTTCTGCCTCAGCTACTCTCTTATTGTGTATCTCATTAAAAGAACAAAAAAGAAGGAAAGAAAATGAAAACAGCAATTCTGATTATCCTTATCCTTTTGGCGGTTCTCATAGGCTTTCTTACTGGCTTATACCTTGCCGATGTGATTGAAATATCCAAAGGTTCCGCCACTAGTGTTATTATCGCAGTCTGCACATCAACCATGGTTGTTCTCAGCATCATGGGAATCCTTCGTTTAAAGTCAGATTAATAAGATAAGTTTGGAGGAGAAAATGAGCAAGAAATTCGGGTATAGCGCCGGTATCGCCACGATCTTGATAGGCCTTTTCTTCATGTGGTTCATTCGTCCTGGAATTCCCATTCCATTAGTGGTAGCCTTAGCTTTAGGCGCCTTGTCCAATCTCGGCGCCGGTATCGCCACGATCATTGCCGCCATCAAAGAAACCCCTCTCCAGATGAAAAACCGCTATCTAATCATCAGTCTTTCCCTCTCCATAATAGGGCTTCTCATTCTCTTCATCTGCCAAAAACAAAATGCCGATCCTGTCATCATCGCCTCTTTCTTTGCCCCAATGGCCGGTGGTTCTACAACTGCCTTTGTCTGGACAATGGACATTCTCACCAACGCCACTGAAAAAGAAAGAAGCAAATAGACACCAAACTGAACCCTAAGCCCCCGAGCTGTTACTAAACACCCTCGTGGGGCTTTTTCTTTTGCAAAAAATTCCCTTTTGTGATAAAATTTGAGCATCATGGAAGTGCCCATTATCCAAAAGGCAAAGCCTTTTGTTTTTTTGAAGGAAGTGCGAACGGAACTAACCAAAGTCTCCTGGCCTTCAAGGGAACAAGCAACCCGACTGACTTTGATTGTTATCGCCGCTACGGTCGTGGCCGCGATTTTCCTGGGTGCTTTTGATTTATTTTTTACCAAATTAACTGAGTTAGTCGTTAACAGATAAAAGTAAAAACTGATGGCTAAAAAAACCAAGCCTGAAACCAAAGTTAAGAGCAAACCTAAAACTAAAAAAACGCCGTTAAAAGCAGTTAAACCTCCTATTGAAGTTAAAAAATCAACTCCCGAACATATCATTATTAACAAAGCAAAAAGTAAAAAAGCCCATTGGTACGTGGTTCACACCTATTCTGGGCATGAGCATAAAGTGGCTCAACAACTTAAACAGAGAATCGAATCAATGGGTTTGGAAGATAAAGTTTTGGAACTACTTATCCCTGTTCAGGAAAAAATTGAAATTCGTTCAGGGCAAAAGAAAAAAATTAAGGAAAAAATCTTCCCCGGTTATCTCCTCATTAAAATGGTTCTCACCGACCAATCATGGCTAACGGTGCGAACCACTAACGGGATTACTGGCTTCGTCGGTATTGGCAACAAACCAACTCCGGTTGAGGATAAAGAAGTTAATGCCATCCAGAAATTTATGAAAATGGAGGCGCCCAAATTTAAAGCTAAGTTTAGTGTCGGTGAAGCAGTTAAGATTATTGATGGACCTTTCGCTGACTTTTTAGGCTCAGTCGAAAAGATTGACGAAGCTAAAGGCAAAGTCAAGGTTCTTGTTTCCATTTTTGGAAGAGAAACACCAGTGGAGCTTGACTTCCTTCAAATTAGCAAGATTTAAAAATGCCAAAACAAGTTAAAACTACTATCAAACTCAATCTACCTGCAGGCGAAGCAACACCTGCTGCCCCGGTTGGTCCAGCACTCGGACAACATGGACTGCCAATTATGGACTTTATCAAGGCTTACAACGCTCAAACAGAAGATAAAAAAGGCCAAATTATTCCAGCGGTGATTACTGTTTATGAAGACAACACTTTTAGCTTTGTTACTAAGCTTCCTCCTGTTTCAGAAATGATTAAAAAAACGCTTAAATTAGAAAAAGGTTCAGGTGAAGCTGGCAGAGAGCAAATCGGAGTGCTAACAAAGTCACAGGTTGAGAAGATTGCCAAAGAAAAAATGGCGGATTTAAATACTGAGGATTTAGAAGCGGCCAATCGTATTGTTGAGGGTACGGCGAGAAGTATGGGGATTAAAATTAAATCCTAAGCACTAATGTTCCAAATTCAAAATCTCAAACAGTTTGGAATTTAAAAATTTGGATTTAGAATTTATTTAGGATTTGAAATTTTGGATTTAGAATTTCTCCTGAAAGGAGTTTTGTGGGTAAAAAACGCATCAGAGTCATTGACGACTCAGAAAAAAAAGAGAAAAAGTCTCAAAAAAAAGAACGAAAAATTGTTAAAACCGGCAAAGAACACGGTCGTATTGCGGATATGGGAGCCGAAGTCTTAGCTGAAGCAGAAAGGATTAAGAAAAAAGAGGAAAAATTAGCTGAAGAAACCAAAGTTAAAACTAAGAAAGTTGTCAAGAAAAAAGCACCTGTCAAAGCAAAAATAAGGGGAAAAAAATATCAGCAAGCAAGGAAAAAGGTTGACCGCAACCAGGTCTATACCCCACTAAAAGCAATCAAACTAGCTCAAGAGACTTCTATTTCCAAATTTGATGGCTCGATCGAGGTTCACCTGGTAATAATGGAAACGGGCTTAAAAGGCGAGGTTCAATTCCCCTATCCCACTGGCAAGCAAACTAAAATTGCCATTGCTAATGAAACTCTCTTAAAGAAAATTAGCGAGGGAAAATTTGATTTTGACGTTCTTCTCGCTCCTCCGGCAATAATGCCTCAGCTCTCCAAATATGCCAAAGTTCTTGGTCCCAGGGGTTTAATGCCCAATCCCAAAGCCGGAACAATCACGGATAAACCCGAAGAGTTAGCCAAGAAAATGGCGGGCAAAACTCAATTTAAAACTGAAGCCAAAGCGCCCCTGATTCATCTGGTCATCGGTAAAGTCAATTATAAACCCCAAGAACTTGAAGCCAACCTCAAAGCCCTGACAAATGTGATTGGCCCCAATAAAATAAAAAAGGCAGTTATTACCAGCACCATGGGTCCAGGCATCAAAGTAGATTTAACCTCTTTTTAATATTTTCAAGATAATAATTTGACAACAACCAAGGAAAAGAATAAAGTAAAAATACTATGGACGAATCAGTCGCTGAAAGATTCAGAAATATGATTGGATGGAAACCAAAAGATACAAGCCAGAAAACAATAACTGAAACCCCTTCTGAACCAGCCCGACCCAGGGTTGAGGAACCAAAAAAAACACCAGAGGAAACAACCAAAAGAGTTGAAACAGAAAGCCCAGGGGGATCGGGAACGGCTGATCTAAAAGAAGGTTTTCTTAAAAGACAAAAATTAGCTCAAAAAGCAAGACCTGCGGGTAAAGCTGTTCCCGCTAAAGGCTCACCCGCAGAAGCTGAACAAGAAAGAGAGAAGAGAAAAAGAGAAGCAAGAAAGAGAGAAGAGGAAAGAGAAAAATTGACAAATCCTTAAAAGAGGGGTAAAATAGGTATAACCTAAGACAGTCGGCGGTCATTAGACGTAAGTCCTACCGAGGCAGAAAGTTAGTTAATGATATACCTCGGTAAAAACCGAGGTTTTTTAAATGGTTCAATCAGATAAAGTTTACACCGTTCAAAACCTAGTTGAGAAACTCAAACAAGCCAAAGCTGTGGTTTTGGCTGATTATCATGGCTTAAAAGTTTCTCAAATGGCTGAACTTCGTCAAAACATCAAAAAAACCGGGGGCGAATTTGAGGTAGTCAAGAATACTTTATTAAATCGAGCCGCCGAGGAAAGCAAGGTTAAAATTGACTCTGAAGCTCTTCAGGGTCCGACCGTTGTTCTTTGGGCTTATAAAGATCAAATCAGTCCGCTTAAAGTTCTAGTCGACTTTGCCAAAGCTAATGAGCTACCCAAGATTAAATTTGGTCTTCTTGACCAAACCGTTACCCCAATTGAAAAAATAAAACAATTAGCCAATTTGCCCTCAAAAGAAGAATTGAAAGCCAAGCTCATCGGTACTCTCCAATCTCCTCTTTATGGCTTAAATAATGCTCTAAGTTGGAATATGAGACAATTAATTTACGTCTTAAAAGCGAAGGGGGGTGAAGAAAATGACGGACAAGCCAACTGAAAAACCAGAAGAGAAAAAAACAGAAGTACCAAAAAAGGAAAAGGCAATCAAGGCTTCACCCAAACTAGCTAAAATCATTGAAGAAATCGAAAAGCTCTCTGTGATCGAATTAGCTGATTTAGTCAAGGCTTTAGAAGATAAATTTGGGGTGAGTGCGGCTCCAGTCGCAATGGCTCCAGCAGCTGCGCCCGCAGGTGGTGAAACTCCTCAAGAAGAAAAAACTATTGGTCAAACCACTTTTAACATCACTCTCACTGCCGCAGGCGATAACAAAATTAGCGTTATCAAGGCAGTTCGAGAGCTTAATCAATCTCTGGGATTAAAAGAAGCCAAAGATCTAGTTGAATCAGTTCCCAAAGAAATCCTTGCTGGGATTAACAAAGAAGAGGCGGAGAAAGCTAAGAAGAGATTAGAAGATGCGGGAGGCAGTGTTGAATTGAAGTAATTCAAACTATAACCTAAGGCTTCAAACTCTCTCTAATTCTCCAATTTTAGCCTCAAAAACAGGGTTGACACTTCTGTTATACTGTGTTACATTTAATCATAGAGACAACCAGTCATGACAGACAATAAGAAATCCCTGCGTTTAGATGATCTCCCAGATTTACTGACTGTTCGTGAAGTAGCCGAAATTCTTCGGGTTTCTCCCCTAACTATTAAAAGGTGGGGTAAAAGAGGCAAACTGCCGGCCATTCGCATTAATTCCCGCGGCGACCGAAGATACCGTAAAGAAGCGGTTCTATGGCTGTTGGGAATGCAGGGAAAGACAGAGTAAAACTTAAATATCCTCGAATTTTTCAATAGAGCTATAAATTGCATATTTTTTCTTTTTTACAACCGCCCAATATCTGTCTCCATATGACCAATGCCACCATTCTGTTGGATAATTAACGAATCCTGTTTTAGTCATCACTTTAATTAATAAAGCCCGGTTATTCTTCGCTGTCGATAAGATTTTGTCTGATCTAGTATATGAGCTAGCTATTGAAGTACCGCCCATATCTAGCTCTTTACCCCCTCTATCAACAATCGTCACATCCACACTCCCTCCCGTAGAGTGTGGAGCAATTACTTTAGGGTCAGCTGTGTATTTTGACGCATGGTCATAAATTTTCTCTACGGACCACTTTGGGTGCTGTTTTTTAACTAACCTAAATTTCTTCTTAAATAACTTCTCTTGAATTGCAATCGGTCTATAGGCATCGACAACTTTCAAAACGAGTCCTTTGGGTAAAAATTTTTGCGCTCTCTTCAGCCTCTTAGCCGCTCCTTCTCTTAGATAGGCTTTAAACTTTCGATGTCCGTAGATTCTAGGAGAAAGTTCAATGATAATCTCAGAAATATACCTTTCTAAATCCACTAATTTTTCCCCACGGTTCCTAATTGGTATTTTTATTAGCTTACTGTCAGAAATAAAGGCTTCCATTTATGGTAATATTTTAAGCTTTACTCGAAAAACCAGCCAAACAAATTCTATTAATCTCAATTGTCTTTGCCAGCGCCAGGGCTGGTGAAATAAACGGAAAAACCATTCTAAACCTGCTTTCCTCATCCACTCTGGCGCTCGAGGGATTTCCCCGGAAAGGTAATCAAAAGCACCCCCAATTCCCATCGCCAGCTTGACATCGAGCTTATTCCAACTGTCCCCAATAAATTTCTCTTGCTTCCCCATGCCAAAAGCAACAAAAAGCAAATCTGGCTTTTTGGCATTTATCTCTTTAACCGCCTCAGTTATTCCTTTTTTGCTTCCGGTTGTCCATTTACCATTCTTTAGCTCCAGACTGGGACCAGTCTCAGCCCAGCCTTTCAAGCCGAAATAGCGCTTCCGTAAAATCTCAAGAGTTTCCTTAGCCACGCCTGGCTTCCCCCCAATCAAATAAATACTCCAACCACGCTTGGCTACTTCTTGACAAAGTTTCTCCATTAAATCCGTACCCGAAATACGCTCTTTAATCGGCTTGCCTAAAAATTTACTTGCCCAAATCAAGCCCACTCCATCCGGAATGGCCATATCAGCTTTATCTAAAAGCGCCTGAAACCAAGGATTATACCTGGCAAAGACAAAAAATTCAGGGTTAGGCGTAATAATAAAGGTCTTTTTGTTTTTAGAGATTCTAGATGCCAAAACCACTAGCAATCTCTTTTCAGTGGTGCTAACGAGAGTCAAACTGGCGATTTTAGCGATATTTAGTCCCTTTTTCAACATATTTTTTTATAAAATTTCTCTTTATAGGCTATCTAGCTTCATTTTTTGTTAATTTTTTTCTAATTTTCCAATTTCCTTGCCAAAAATTAAAATATTTTCAACTTATTTCAAAGTCCCATATAAATAACTACAAAGATAAAAAATAAAGCTCACATAAATTTTTAATTCTCAAAATTCGTGTTCAACTATAAGTTTAAAGTACATAATACCTATCTAATCTTTTTCAATCAATTTGATTAATCTTTTTACTCACCCTTTTTTAGCTAATTATAAACCAATTTTTCACCCATACCATAGTTATTTCTTAAAAACTACCCCATCAAATTATAGGCTCTCCCCCGCTGTTTCAAAACTCATAATAATTTGAAAACTCAAATCCTATAAACTTCTACTATCTGATAAATAGGTTCAAAATAGAATTCTGCCCAACTTTGCTCTATTTTCTGGATGCGAATTTCACTTGACTTTGCCCTTTGGATGATACAAACAGAAAAGAAACCGACCTTCACTGAAAACATTAACCTTAGCGCTTTGGGAGATTTCATTTCTTAGTAATACTTTTTTTGTACTTTTCGATGTTGACGATGGCAATTCCCGTTCCCTTTACGACGCAAAGCATTGGTTCCTCGGCAACATGAGCGGGTACGCCTACTTCCTGAGTCATTAACTTGTCAAAATGGCGCAATAGGCTTGTTCCTCCACTCATGACGATACCCTTATCAATAATATCTGAAGCCAATTCAGGTGGAGTCTCTTCTAAAACCGCCTTAACCGCACCAATGATTTGATTGAGAACCGGCCGAATCGCTTCGGTAACTTCAGTTGAAGTCAGTTCAACTACCTTTGGCAAACCCATGATTGAATCTCGACCCTTGACTTCCATTTTTTCTGTTCTAGGCAAGGCGGTAGCGGAAGCAATCTTAATTTTAACTCCCTCGGCTGTTTGATCACCAATAATCAAATTGTGTTTTTTACGCATATAAGAAGCAATTGCTTCATCGATTTTGTTTCCAGCTACCCTAGCTGATTTATGAACAACTACCCCGCCGAGAGAGATTACGGCTGCTTCGGTTGCCCCCCCGCCAATATCAACAATCATGCTGCCTGAGGGCGCCCCAATGGGAATTTCTGCCCCGATAGCGGCGGCAAGCGGTTCATCAATTAAATAAGCATTCCTGGCTCCGGCAGACAGAGTCGCGTCCAAAACAGCTCTTCGCTCTACCTGAGTACAACCAGCCGGTACACAAATCATCACTTCCGGCTTGAAGAATAACGACTGTCCACCGACTTTTTGAATAAAATAACGAAGCATGGCTTCCGTCACCTGATAATCGGCAATCACCCCGTCGCGCATTGGTCTTGAAGCCCGAATATTGCCCGGCGTTCGCCCTAACATTTGTTTGGCTTCGCTGCCAACTGCCACCACTCGATTATTATCAACAGAAATAGCGACCACCGTTGGTTCTTGAAGAACAATCCCCTCACCTTCTAGCCAAACAATAGAATTCGCGGTTCCTAAATCAATACCAATTTTTTTTCCTAAAGCCATTGTTATCTTTTGATATTTTTTGATATATTAATCAAAGCAAATTATAAGTAGCCTTGATTAACTATATCATACCCTTTTTTGATGATAACATGACCCAACAAGTTGAGCAATAACCAAGTTTGTGTTAAAATTACTTCCAGCATGATTAGAAAACGCTCAATCATCTTTTTATCAATATTTTTAATGGTCATTGCCGGGGCATTTTTGGTTATTAAACTTGCTCAAGGCTATCGTCCCGACCTTTCAACCAAGTCTCTCCGCCCCAGTGGTATCTTAGTGGCCACCTCTGTTCCTGACGGTGCCCAAGTTTATCTTGACGGACGCCTCGCCTCAGCCACCAACACGACCATTAATCTTTCACCCGGAGAATATGAAGTGGAAATCAAGAAGGAGGGTTATACTCCTTGGCAAAAAACCCTCACCATTAAAAAAGAACTGGTCACTAAAACCGAAGCCTATCTCTTCCCTACTTTCCCTAATCTCCAATCTTTAACCTTTACCGGTGCCCAAAACCCTATTCTTTCGCCTGATGGTCAAAAAGTCGTTTTTGCCGTAGCCGGAAACTCAGTTGATAAAAATGGTCTTTGGGTCCTTGATTTGGGTGACCGCCCCTTAGGATTACCGCGGGACCCAAGAAAAATTGTCGCCAGTGCCCCAAGGGGACGAAACTTTTCCCAGGCCGAATTAACCTGGTCGCCTGACTCCAAGCAAATCTTAGCGAAACTGAAAATAAAAACCGGTGAAGAAAATATCCTCTTAGAGGCTAACCAGCTCAATTCGCCTACTCTCCTCATTGATATCACTGACCGGCTCGAAATAATTCAAGCTGGCTGGGAAAAAGATGCCCAACTAAAACTTGAAGCTAAACTGGCTGAATTACCGCCTGAACTACTGGAGATTTTGCCTGAGGCAACCAAAGAGATTAAATTTTCTGTAGACGAAACCAAAATTCTCTACACTGCCACTGCCTCGGCTCAAATTCCCGAGGAACTAATCCCACCCCTGCCTTCAACTAATACCCAGCCAGAAAACCGAAAGATAGAACCAGGAAAAATTTATGTCTTTGATTTAAAAGAAGATAAAAATTTCTATTTGATGGATGAAGATGAATCAAAAAAAATAGCTTGGTTTCCTACATCAAAGCATCTCTTTCTAGTACAAGAAGGCAAAATTACGATTTTAGAATACGACAACACCAATTGGATTGATGTTTACGCTGGCCCGTTTGAAGAAACCTATGCCTACCCCTTTCCGGCGGGCAACCGGATTTTAATTCTCACCTCTTTGAGCGCCGATACCCCCCGTAACCTCTACGCGATTAGTCTCCGCTGAACCATTGTGATAAAATAAAGCGGGAGTCCTCATAGCTCAACGGATAGAGCAAGGGTTTCCTAAACCCTAGATGGAGGTTCGATTCCCCCTGGGGACACCGGGGTGTAGCTTAGTTGGCTCAGAGCGCTAGCATCGGGAGCTAGAGGTCGTGAGTTCGAGTCTCACCACCCCGACAAACTGAACTTAATCTATTTCTATCGATTTAAATGGGGTTCCAGTTTCCTTGCCTTTGAAGGATGGCGTAGTTTGTTCAAAATTTCTTTTTGAATTTGACGAACTCTTTCTCGAGTGATTCCCAATTCATCTCCCACTTCTTCTAAAGTGAGATTATTACCACTTCCAATCCCGTAACGAAGTTCAATTATCTTCCTTTGTCTTGGAGTGAGGGTGCCTAATAAGTCATCAACTAATCTTGACAATTGTTCATATTCAGCTTTATCAATTGGCAAAAACATTTCATTATCCGGAATAAAATCAACGAGAAGTGACTCTCCTTCCTCACCCACAGGTTTATCTAAAGATAAAATGGGAAATTCGTAAGGCAAAACTTCTTCGACTTTTTTTGGTGTTAATTCAACTCCGGCAGCGATTTCCTCAAGATTTGGTGCGCGACCAAATTCGGCCTCAAATTCAGTTTGAAATTTTCTTATTTTTGCCAGTTGTTCATAAATATGAGAAGGAAGCCGGATGTTACGACCTTCATCTCTGGCCGCCATTATAATATCTCGACGAACCCAATAAGTGGCAAAAGTAGTGAATCGATACGGCCTGCCACTCCTCTCGTTGATGAGATGAACATCAAACCGTTTCACTGCCTTAAGCAAACCCAAATTCCCTGCCTGAATCAAATCCGGAAGAGGCAAACCATGGCCTAAATATTTTCTAGCCAAACTTACGACTAAACGCTGATTGGCGTTAACAAGGCTGATTCTTGCTTCCCTGCCCGCTTCAACCTGTTGTTGAAGAACCGTTTTTTCATCGGCTGATAAATGACCATTGCCAAGCGTCAATTTATTCTCAGCCTCAAAACCCACCTGCTTCCTGGTTAGTAATTCAACCTCTTCTTCTTGTTTCAGCAGAGGAACTCGTCCAATTTCATTTAAATAAATAGTTATTGCATCGCTTTCTCTTTCTACGTTGGCCATTTTCTTGACTTAATTATAACAAAGGGAAACAAATTTAATTATGAAGACAGGAGTTTTTTAAAGCGTTTTTCTTTTTGATAAGGACCAATCACCGCTAAATTAAGCTTATTGGGTTTAAAAATTGTTTTAGCCACTCTTTGAATCTCTTCGGAAGTCACTTTATCAGTTAACTTCATTACTTCTTCCGGTGTCCTGATTTTCTTCTCCAATAAAGCCAAATTGGTATAACGTCCGGCCACATTTTGAGAATCTTCTAAACTTAAAATAAAACGGCCTTTGATTAATTCCTTGGCTTTGGTTAGCTCCCTCCCACCTACTTTTTTATTAGCCAAATGATTAAATTCCTGTAGCACCACTTCAATCGCCTCTTCAATCTTTTTTAATTTCACTCCGGCTCGAGCAACTAAATAACCACTGTCGGTATAAAAATCAGGGCTGCAGTCAACGTAATAACACAAGCCCCGCTTTTCCCTGATTTGGATAAACAAACGCGAGCTCATTCCTTCACCCAAAATCGTGGCCAAAACCGCCATGACAAACCGATCTGGGTGAGAATACCAAAACCCCGGTACTCCCAAACAAAAATGAGCCTGTTCAGTTTTTTTATAGACTAATTTAACCTTTGAAACCTTTTGAAATAGTTTGACCGCTTTTGTCTGCTTTTTTCCTTTTTCTTTAAGGTTTGAAAAATATTGATTGGCTAACTTTTTCGCTTTTTCCTGATTCACCTTACCGGCCACAACAAGAACCATGTTTTGGGAAAAATAAAGATGATCAATCTCCCTTATAAAATCTTCCCTTTTAATCCGACGAATATTTTCTTTTTTACCGCCCACGTCTCTACCCATGGAATTATCACCATAAAGCAAACGAATAAAAACATCTCCCACCTTACGCATAGGCATGTCTTCAAAAAGATTTAACTCCTCAATAATCACTCCCCGCTCCCTCTCAATCTCCTCTTTTTTAAAAAGTGAGTTTTGGACAATATCAGCCAAAAGATCAAAAGCCAACTCTTGGTGTTTAGCCGCCAGCTTAATGAAATAAGCGGTTCTTTCTTTACCCGTAAAAGCATTAAATTCACCGCCAACATTATCCACTTCGGTGGCTATGGCCAAAGTTGAAGGTCTTTTTTTCGTTCCTTTAAAAGCCATGTGTTCAATGAAGTGAAAAAGACCATTAATTCGCTTGCTTTCATAGCGGGAACCCGCTCCCACTCCCAACATCACTGTAATTGACTCCACCTGAGGCATAGGAATGGTAATAAGACGAAGACCGTTTTTAAGCGTGGTGAGCTGATGTTGATACATTACATTTTCTCCGGTGTTTCAATACCTAATAAATAAAGGCCGTTTTTAATTACCTGACCAACCGTCATTGTCAAAGCCAACCTAAAATTCTTTAGTTCCTCGCTTTCAGCTTTTAAGATTGGCTGTTTATTATAAAACAGATTATATTTCTGGGCCAAATCAAACAAAAAATTGCAGATTAAATTCGGGGCGAAATTCTCCCCCGCTTCTTGAATAACTTCCGGGAACTTGTAAATCGTCCGCAAAAGAGCCACTTCCTCAATTTCCAACTGAGGCAATTCTTCCGATAAAGGAATTCCTTTTGTCTCGGCTTTTCTCAAGACACTCTGACAACGGGCATAAGTGTATTGAAGATAAGGGCCGGAATTACCTTCCAAAGCTAACGACTCATCTATATCAAATTGTATCGTAGTCTCTCGGCTAAACTTCAAAAGACTGTATTTAATCGCTCCCACGGCAACGGTCTCCGCCAATTGCTCAAGCTGCTTTTTGGTTAACTTTCCCCGTAAAGCCTGGTTGGATGATTTAATAATCTCCAAGGCTCGTTGGTGAAGCTCGTCCAAAATTTCGTCTCCTTTGACTATTTCTCCCTTACGAGTGCTCATTTTCTTACCACCCTTAAAATTAATCAGGTCATAAGCTAAGTGGAAATAGCCTTCTCTTTTGCCAATTCCTAACTGCTCACACATTGCAAAAAGCTGCTTAAGGTAAAGAGTCTGTTCAACACCAATGTCCCAAAT